>CEPS01021768.1_pt1 | contig 15117 bp, 13 predicted proteins | sample 530401 | NCBI WGS metagenome assembly CEPS01 (sample SAMEA2620035, study PRJEB7988) | marine metagenome | biome: marine biome (ENVO:00000447); feature: mesopelagic zone (ENVO:00000213) & marine oxygen minimum zone (ENVO:01000065); material: "saline water (ENVO:00002010), including plankton... | reverse complement strand
GATTTCAGATAAAACAAGACATGCTTGTGATGGTTTGAAAAATCAAAGATTAGACTCACCATACGAAAAAAGAAAAAACAAGTTTGAAAAAAACTCTTGGAAAGAAGTTTATAATAAAATTTTTGAGAAAATTTCAAAAACTTCTTCAGATAAAATAGCAGGTATTACAGGCGATATGACAAACATGGAAACATTATATGCAATTAAAGAATTTTTTGAAAAAACTATTAAATCAAAAAATTTAGATTCGAGAACTGAAAATTATTATGTTAATTCAAGTAATAGAAGCAACTATATATTTAATTCAAAAATTGAAGGAATTGAAGAAACAGATCTTATTATTTTAATAGGAACAAATCCAAGATACGAAGCTACTATTTTAAATTCAAGAATTAGAAAAGCTCAAATAAATAATAATATTGATATTTTTTCTATAGGCGAAGTAGGAAATCTTACATATCCTTATTCACTATTAGATAATTCTACAAAAACAATTAATGATATTGTTAATAATACACATAAATTATCTGAAAAAATTAACAAATCACAAAAACCAATGTTTATAATTGGCCAATCTATATTTAAATTAAATTCAGCATCTTACATCTTTGAAGAATTAAAGAAATATTTAACAGCAAATAATAAAATAAATAAAGATTGGAATGCTTTAAATATATTATCAAATAATGCATCCACTGTAGGATCATATGATCTTGAAATTTTAAGTTCAAAAAATGAAAAAAATATTACTCTAGAAAGAATAAAAAATAATGAAATTGATGTAATATTTTTATTTGGACAAGAAAACTTAAAATTTAAAAAAAAAAATGAATATATAATATATGTAGGAAGTCATGGTGATCGCGGAGCTAATATGGCGGATATTATTTTACCTGGTGCAGCTTACACAGAACAAGATGGATATTTTACAAACTTAGAAGGAAAAATTCAAAAAGCATATAAAGCATCATACCCTCCGGGAGAAGCAAAAGAAGATTGGCAAATTATTAATGAGTTGTCAGCTTTATTAAAAAGAAAACATTTATATTCTAATAAAGATGAGTTGACAAACTCAATGCTAAATTATCTAAATTTACATAAAGATAAAAAATATTTTAATATTCCAAAATATAAATTTATTGAAGAAAAAATTTATATTGATGATTTAGATTATTACCATTCTAATTCAATAGCCAGAGCCTCTAAAACTATGACTGAATGTAAAAATTTAATAACAAATGTTAAAAAAACGGGAACGAATGGATAATGTTAGAATATTTAACAATTTTGCTATCTGAAATATATAAAATTTTATTTTTACTGGTACCAGTCTTAGTATCTGTAGCCATGATTGTTTGGCTTGATAGAAGAATATGGGCTTTTGTTCAAAAAAGAAGAGGTCCAAATGTTGTTGGACCTTTTGGTTTACTCCAACCTTTTGCTGATGCATTAAAATATATTTTTAAAGAAATCATAATTCCAGCAAGTTCAAATAAAATAATTTTTATTTTAGCTCCCATTGTAACTATGACTTTAGGACTGGTTGCTTGGGCGGTAATACCATTTAGTGAAACGTTAGTTTTAGCCAATATAAATGTTGGTATTCTTTATCTTTTTGCTGTTTCATCACTAGGAGTGTACGGAATAATAATGGGAGGCTGGGCCTCAAACTCAAAATATCCTTTTTTGGGTTCCATAAGATCTGCAGCTCAAATGATTTCATATGAAGTCTCAATAGGAATCATAATTATCAATGTATTATTATGTGTTGGCTCGTTAAACTTGAATGAAATTGTAATGGCCCAGAAAGATTTGTGGTACGTTATTCCTTTGTTTCCCATGTTTGTTATTTTTTTTATTTCGGCATTGGCAGAAACTAATAGACCTCCTTTTGATTTACCAGAAGCTGAAGCTGAATTGGTTGCTGGATACCAAACTGAATATTCTGGAATGATGTTTACAATGTTTATGTTAGGGGAATACGCAAACATTTTACTTATGTGTGCAATGGGTTCAATTTTATTTTTAGGTGGATGGTTGTCACCAATTGATCTATTTCCATTCAATGTAATACCAAGTCCATTATGGTTAATATTTAAAATATTATTTTTATTTGTACTGTTTTCTTTAGTGAAAGCTATAGTGCCAAGATATAGATACGATCAATTAATGAAACTAGGATGGAAAATTTTTCTTCCATTCTCTTTAATTTGGGTTGTCTTGACAGCCAGTTATTTAATGTACTTTGATTTATTACCAGTGAAATAAAATGAATATATATAGATTTTTTAAAACTTTGTTTATGATAGATTTTTTGTCAGGTTTAGTTATCGCTATTAAAGAAACATTTAAGCCTAAAAAAACAATTAATTATCCTTTTGAAAAGGGATCTTTAAGTCCAAGATCAAGAGGAGAGCATGCCTTAAGAAGATATCCAAATGGTGAAGAAAGATGCATTGCTTGTAAATTATGTGAAGCTATTTGTCCAGCCCAAGCAATAACTATAGAATCAAAAGAAAGAAAAGATGGTAGTAGAAAAGCTGTTAGATACGATATTGATATGCTTAAATGTATTTATTGTGGTTTGTGCGAACAAGCATGTCCAGTAGATGCGATTGTACAAAGTCCAAATTTTGAATTTGCAACAGAAACAAGAGAAGAACTTTATTATAATAAAGAAAAACTTTTAGAAAATGGAGATAGATGGGAAAGTGTTTTGGCGTCAAACATTAATGCCGACAGTTCTCATAGATAATTATATGATAGTGCATACAATAATATTTTATATTTTTTCTTTTATAGCAATCTTCTCGGCCATTATGGTTGTGGCGTCAAAAAATACAGTCCATTCTGTCTTTTTTTTGATTTTGGATTTTATAAGCATATCTTGTTTATTCATTATGATTGGTGCTGAATTTTTAGGCATGATAATGCTTATTGTTTATGTGGGAGCTGTGGCTATTTTATTTTTATTTGTAGTTATGATGCTTAATGTAGCCCAGCAAAAGAATGAATGGTTTACTTCTCGAGATAGTAGCGCTCATATTCCAATAGGTTTGTTGGTGAGTTTAATTATATTTTTTGAGTTAATTATTGTTATTGGTGGTTGGAAATATAAACCAGATTTGGTTGATTCAATTTCCATTGAAATTAATTCAACCATAACTAATACCCAATCATTAGGCAATGTAATTTACACTGATTATATTCACTTATTTCAATTGTCTGGAATGATTCTTTTAGTAGCCATGATAGGAGCAATTGTATTAACTTTTAGAGAAAGATCAGGAGTAAGAAGACAAAGTTATTTTAAGCAGATATCTAGAGAAAAAAAAGATGGTGTAGAATTAGTTGAAGTAGAGAGTAATAAAGGGATTAAAATAGATGTTTAGCATTGGTCTTGGTCATTATTTAACATTAGCCGCAATAATATTTACTATAGGTATAGTTGGAATTTTTCTTAACAGAAAAAATATAATTGTAATTTTAATGAGCATTGAGTTGATGCTTCTTGCAGTAAATATAAACTTAGTGTCATTTTCTATTTTTATTAATGATTTAAGTGGACAAATTTTTACACTATTTATTTTAACAGTTGCAGCTGCAGAGGCCGCTATTGGTTTAGCAATAATAGTTGTTTATTATAGAAACTCAGGAACAGTAAGAGTTGAAGAAATTCACGAGCTAAAAGGATAGAATGGAATATTTAATATTATTTTTACCTTTGTTTGCTTCTATTATTTCCGGTTTTTTTGGAAAATTAATTGGAGATAAGATATCTCAAATCTTAACAAGTTTATTTGTATCTATTTCTGCGATACTTTCTTTGGTCATTTTTTATAAAGTAGTAAATGAGGGTTATGTTAATAATTTAATAATCGCAACTTGGATTAATTCAGGATCTTTAAATGCAAATTGGTCTATTAATGTAGACGCTTTATCATCTGTAATGCTGGTAGTGGTTACAATGATATCATCATTAGTACATATTTATTCAATTGGATATATGTCTCACGATTCTCATAAACCTAGATTTATGTCGTATTTATCATTGTTTACTTTTGCCATGTTAACTTTAGTAACTTCAGACAATTTTATTCAATTATTTTTTGGATGGGAAGGTGTTGGATTATGTTCATATTTTTTAATTGGTTTTTGGTTTAAAAAACAAAGTGCTAACGCAGCCGCTATAAAAGCTTTTCTAGTTAATAGAGTAGGAGATTTTGGTTTTGCTTTAGGAATATTTTTAATTTTTTACATTTTTGGAACTGTAAATTACAATGAAGTTTTTCAAAAAATTCCAGAGATACTAGATAAAGAATTAGTTTTCATAGGCATTAATATAAATGCTGTTGACTTGATTTGTTTACTTTTGTTTCTAGGAGCCATGGGAAAATCTGCTCAGATTTTTCTTCATACTTGGCTTCCTGATGCTATGGAAGGTCCCACACCAGTATCTGCTTTAATACATGCCGCAACAATGGTAACTGCTGGAGTTTTTTTGGTGGTTAGATGTTCTCCAATTTATGAATATTCAGAATTAGCATTATCAATAATAACAATAGTAGGTATGGCTACAGCTTTTTTTGCTGCTAGTGTTGCTTTGGTACAAACAGATATAAAAAAAATTATTGCTTATTCAACATGTAGTCAACTTGGATACATGTTTTTTGCAGCTGGAGTTGGAGCTTACAATGTTGCTATGTTTCATTTATTTACACATGCTTTTTTTAAAGCTTTATTATTTTTAGGATCTGGTTCAGTAATACATTCATTTAATGATGAACAAGACATTAATCAAATGGGTGGAGTATGGAAAAAGCTACCTTATACTTATGCATTAATGATTATTGGAACGCTAGCTTTAACTGGGTTTCCATTTCTTTCAGGTTTTTATTCAAAAGATGCAATAATTGAATTTGCTTTTTTAAGAGGAAATAATCTTGGATTGTATGCGTCCAGCATAGGTGTTTTTACTGCTTTATTAACTTCAATTTATTCTTGGAGGTTAATATTTAAAACATTTCATGGAAGTTATAATAATTCAAAAATAAAAATAGATACTATGCATGAGTCCCCAATGGTAATGCTTGTGCCATTGATAATATTGGCTTTAGGTGCAATTTTTGCAGGTATTTTATTTAAAGATTTGTTTATTGGTCAAGAAACCTCTTATGAATTTTGGTCTAGTTCTATTAAATTTTTAGCTCCATTAAGCAAAGATCATCCTCCAATTTGGTTTATGTTTTTAACACCAGTTTTAGTTATTATATCTATACCATTGGCTTTTTACTTATTTATAAAAAACAAAAAGATTGTTCATTCAATTGTAAATTCAAACAAACCACTTTATCTATTTTTAAAAAATAAATGGTACTTCGATGAACTTTATGACTATATTTTTGTCAAACCATCAAAAAAAATAGGTTATTTTTTTTGGAAAAAAATTGATGTTTCAATAATAGACAAATTTGGACCTGATGGCATATCAGAACTAATTAAGTATTTTTCTTTAAAAGCTGTTAAATTTCAAAGTGGGTACATTTATCAATATGCATTTGTAATGCTTATAGGCTTTTCCATTCTTCTAACTTTATTATTGCTGAAATAATGAATTTTCCAATTTTATCATCATTAATTTTGTTACCAACAATAGGAGCTCTCTTTATTTTTTTTGTTAGATCTTCTAGTGAAAAATATCAAGCAAGCAAATATCTTTCTCTATTTATATCAATAGCAAATTTTATTCTTTCAGTTTACTTATGGTATATTTTTGACAAAAATTCAGTTGAATTTCAATTTGTTGAGAATAGAGAATGGCTGTTAGGTTTTGTTGATTATAAAGTTGGCATAGATGGTATTTCTATTTTATTTATTATTTTAACCACTTTCATTACTCCAATTTGTATTATTTCTGTAAACGCTACTATTAAAAAAAGATTAAAAGATTTTTTAATAGCTATATTGTTAATGGAAACATTTATGATAGGAGTTTTTTGTTCTCTCGATTTAATAGTATTTTATCTATTTTTTGAAGCAGGCTTAATACCAATGTTTTTAATTATTGGTATATGGGGAGGTGAAAGACGAGTTTACTCAGCATTTAAATTTTTTTTATATACCTTGTTGGGATCTGTTTTAATGTTAATTGCGATTATTTCCATTTATTGGATAACAGGAACAACCGATGTTGAAAAATTATATGAAATTGGAATAGATTCGAATTATCAAAATTTATTATGGTTAGCTTTCTTCAGTTCATTTGCTGTAAAAACACCTATGTGGCCAGTCCACACATGGTTACCCGATGCTCATGTTGAAGCGCCAACTGCAGGATCGGTACTTTTGGCAGCTATATTACTTAAAATGGCTGGCTATGGATTCATTAGATTTTCTTTAGGACTGTTTCCTTTAGCTTCAGATTATTTTGTACCATTAATATATTTTTTGAGTTTGGTTGCAATAATTTACACTTCCTTAGTAGCTTTAATGCAAGAAGATATGAAGAAACTCATCGCATATTCATCTGTTGCACATATGGGTTTTGTTACACTAGGAATATTTACAATGACTCAACAAGGCATTGAAGGAAGTATATTTCAAATGATTAGTCATGGACTTGTTTCAGCGGCATTATTCTTATGTGTTGGAGTTGTTTATGAAAGACATCATACTAGAATAATTAATAAATATGGCGGCCTGGTACAAATAATGCCGAAATATGCGATCGTATTTATGGTATTTACATTAGGAGCTATTGGACTCCCAGGCACTAGTGGTTTTGTTGGAGAATTCTTAATATTAATGGGAACATTTAAGAAAAGTTTTTTGGTAGCTACTATAGCTAGTTTAGGCGTTATTTTAGGAGCCGCTTATATGTTATGGCTTTATAAAAGAATTATTTTTGGCGAAATAATAAACAATGAAATAAAATCAATGATTGATTTAAAAAAATTTGAAATTTTAATTCTTTTTAGTTTGGTTATTCCTATAATTTTCTTTGGCTTTTATCCTGAACCATTAATTAATTCTATTGAAGTCTCAGTAGGAAATCTTTTAGATATATATAATACAAATATCCAAACCAATTTAGCATATAAAAATTAATGGAAAATCTTAATTTAATATTACCGGAAATTTTTATTTCTATAGCAATAATGTTATTTTTAATAATTGGAGTTTTCAAAAAAAAAAGTTTCTCATTAATTTATAACTTAACAACTATAAGCTTGGTTATTCTTTTAGCCTTTGTGTATAATTTAAATTCGATTTCCGAGATCTCATTATTTAATGAAAGTTATAAAATAGATAATTTATCTAATTTTATGAAAATAATAATGGTTGCCTCAGGAATTTTTGTTATGTTAACTTCATCAAAATATCTACAAATCAGCAAAATAAATAAAATAGAATATCCAGTTTTGGTGCTTTGTGCAATTCTAGGAATGATGGTAATGATAAGTTCCAATGATCTAATTGTATTTTATATGGGTTTGGAGCTTCAATCGTTAGCTCTTTATGTTTTAGCTTCATTTAATAGAGATAACTTATTATCAACAGAGTCAGGTTTAAAATACTTTATTTTAAGTGCGCTATCTTCAGGATTATTATTGTATGGATGTTCATTAGTCTATGGTTTTGCTGAAACAACTAATTTTAATGAAATATTAATTAATTCTAACAAAACAGAGTATGGTTTAACATTTGGTATTGTTTTTATTCTAGTAGGCCTAGCATTTAAAATTTCAGCAGTACCATTTCATATGTGGGCTCCAGATGTTTATCAAGGATCTCCAACTTCTGTGACGATATTTTTTGCAATACTTCCAAAAATAGCAGCATTAACTGTATTTATTAGATTTTTATATGTACCTTTTGCAAATATGAGTGATCAATGGCAAATGATAATAATATTTTTATCAATAGCATCAATGATATTTGGCGCTGTAGCAGCAATTGGTCAAACTAATTTAAAACGTTTAGTAGCCTATAGTTCAATAGGACACATGGGATACGCTTTAGCTGGCCTATCTGTTGGTACTAATGCAGGAATTCAAAGTTCAATAACATATATGACAATTTATCTTGTGATGAATTTGGCATTTTTTAGTTGCTTGTTTATGCTTAGACGAAATGAAATTTATTATGAAAAAATTGAAGATCTATCGGGATTATCAAAAAACCACCCAATACTTGCTTTTTCATTGCTAGTAATACTTTTTTCTTTAGCAGGAATTCCACCGCTTGCAGGTTTTTTTGCAAAATTCTATATCTTTATGGCAGTAGTTGAACAATCAATGTATTTTCTTGCTGTTATAGGTTTGCTATCAACTGTTGTGGCTGCGTTTTATTACTTAAGAATAATTAAAATTATTTACTTTGATCCAGAAAAAGAAATGTATGAAAAAAATCATCATATTGGACTAAAATTAACATTAATTTTATCTACAATATTTATTATAGGTTATTTTATCTATCCTAGCGGATTAACTGAAATAATTTCTAAAATAAATATTATTTAATGAAACTAAAAAGATTCTTATACAAAAAAGTAAAAAGCACTAATAACACAGCTATAAGACTAATTAACTGTGGAAATGATAATGGAATAATATCAGCAGAAATTCAAACTAAAGGAAAAGGCCAAAGAGCAAATAAGTGGATCTCAAATAAAGGAAACATATTTATTTCAATTTTTTTTCAAATTAATAGTAAATTTTCTTTAAAAAAAATAACTACTACAAATTTGTCAATATTAAAAAAAATAATCTCAAATCAAGTAACAAAAAAAATAAATATTAAATTACCAAATGATATTTTAATTGGTAAAAAAAAAGTTTGTGGAATTTTGCAAGAAATAATATATCAAAATAACCATAAATATCTGATTGTAGGGATTGGAATCAATATAATTAGCAGTCCTAATATATTAAATTACCCAACAACTTATTTAAATAAATATAGTAAAAAAAAAATTAATAAAATAAAAATAATAAATAATATTAAATTAAATTTTGAAAAAAAATACAAAGGTTAAAAATAATAAAATGTATTTAATTGGAGATATAGGAAACTCGGATGTAAAAATCTGTTTGTTTAATAGAAATATGAAATTAATAAAAAAAAAACGTCTTAAAACAATTTTATTAAATAAAAACTATTTATCAAAAAACCTTAAATTTATAAAAAAATATAAATCAAAAATAAAAAAAGTTTTAATTAGCTCTGTTGTACCAATAGCCTACAAAAATATTAAAAAATTTATTGAACGGTCGATAAAAATAAAATGTATTGAATTGAAAAAATTAAAATTAAACAATTTATTAAAAATAAAAGTAAATAAAAACCAAATTGGTTCAGACAGATTAGCTAATGCTATATCAGTTATTGATAAAAAAAGAAATTTTATTGTTGTTGATTTTGGAACTGCAACAAATTTTGATGTTGTTATTAAAAATAATTATATTGGTGGTATTCTTGCACCAGGTGTTAAATTATCTTTAAATACTTTATCCGACAAAGCATCTTTGATACCTAAAATTAAACTTAAAAAAATAAAACGAGTTATTGGAAAAAACACTTCTTCTGCAATTAGAGCTGGATTTTATCATGGTTATTCTGGATTAATTGACAATATTATTAAAATGATTATTAAACAAACTGGTAAATCATTTAATATAATTCTAACTGGCGGATATTCATACTTGTTCAAGAATTCAATTAAAAGAAAGACAATAATTAAAAAAGATTTAACTATAAACGGTGTATTAAAAGCCGCTGCATTATCTAATTAAATGAAAGAAGAACTAATTTTTTGTCCATTAGGTGGGTCTGGAGAAATAGGCATGAACATGAATTTGTTTGCTTATGGAAAATTAGAAAATCAAAAATGGATTATAGTTGATATAGGAGTAACTTTTGCAGATGATAGCATTCCAGGAATAGATTTAATATATCCCGATCCAGGATTTATAATTGATAAAAAAGATGATCTATTAGGGATAGTTTTAACTCATGCACATGAAGATCATATTGGAGCAATAGCTCATATTTGGCCTAAGCTTAAATGTAAAATGTACGCAACTCCTTTTACATCTGTTTTAATAAGTGAAAAATTTAAAGAAAAAAAAATTGATATAACAGGTTATTTAAAAATAGTTGATTTAAATAGCACTCTAAATTTAGATCCTTTTAAAATAGAATTTGTAACACTGACTCATTCAATCTTAGAACCCAATGGTTTAAAAATAGAAACTCCAGTGGGCAACATATTGCACACTGGAGATTGGAAATGTGATCCAGACCCATTAATAGGAGAAAATATTAATTCAAAAAGACTTAAAGAAATTGGAAAAGAAGGAGTGATCGCAATGATTTGTGACTCTACCAATGTATTTAGCGCGGGCAGAGCCGGCTCCGAATTAGATGTAAGAAAAAATATGCTTAAAGTTATGGAGAGACTTAATAAAAGAGTTATCGTTACATCATTCGCATCAAATGTTGCGAGAATGGAATCGGTTTTCTACTGTGCTAAAAAAGTTGGAAGACAAATTGTTTTAGTTGGTAGATCAATGCATAGAATATATAAAGCTGCAAAACAATGTGGATACTTAAATAATGTAATTGAACCTTTAGATGCAAGAGATGCAAAAAATATTTCGAGGAATAAAATAGTTTATCTTTGTACAGGTAGCCAAGGTGAGCCGATGGGTGCTATGAACAGAATATCAAATTATACTCATCCCGACGTGTTTATTGAAAAGGGTGATGCAGTTATTTTTTCTTCAAAAATAATTCCTGGAAATGAGAAAAAACTTTACAAATTACATAATCAATTAGTTAAAGAAGGCATAGAAGTTATATCCGAAGAAAGTGATTATATTCATGTTTCTGGACATCCAAATAGAGAAGATCTTAGAGACATGTATAACTGGATAAAACCAAAATCTGTGATTCCTGTTCATGGTGAACATAGACATATGCTAGAACACATTAATTTTGCCAAAGAAATGCAAGTTCCTTATCCAATTAAAGTGGAGAATGGCGATATTGTAAGATTATATCCAGGAAAAAAACCCGAAATTTATGATAAAGCTCCAAATGGAAGAATTTATGTCGATGGATCAATAAGTGTTGAAGAAGACTCACAATCAATTAAAGAAAGGAAAAATGTTGCAGCAAATGGATTTATCGAAGCAACTATTTTAATTACACCAAAAGGTAATATTCATAATAGACCATTGTTAACTTTTAGAGGTCTGCCAATTTATGAAAAAGAAGAATTTCAAATTGGCCTTGAAGATGAAATAGAAAAAACCGTTAAAGCATTTTCTTTAAACAATAAAAAACAAGAAACTAATTTAATAGATGCTTTAAAAAGCACTTGTAGGAAATTTACAAAACAAAAGACTGGAAAAAGACCTTTAGCTAATATTAATTTAGTGAGAATATAGAAGAAACGCTAAAAAACTCTAAAATGTTAAAGAAAATTACTTAATTCTACTTTAATTACATTAATAATTTTTATAATCATATATTAGTTAGTAAAATATGAATATTTAACTTAAAGGACATGTAAATTTAATGTATTTTTCAAAATCATTTATACCTATTCTAAAAAATAATCCGACTGAAGCTAAAATTAAATCTCACCAATTAATGTTAAGAGTCGGAATGATCAAACAATCGTCAGCAGGAATTTATTCATGGCTACCATTAGGTTTTAAAGTTATGAAAAAAATTGAACAAATTGTTAGAGATGAACAGGACAGAGTAGGAGTTCAAGAAATTTTAATGCCAACAATTCAATCTTCGAAAATTTGGAAAGAAAGCGGAAGATATGATGATTATGGAGAAGAGATGCTCAGAATTAAAGATCGTCAGAATAGAGAAATGCTTTACGGTCCCACTAATGAAGAGCTAATAACAGAAATATTCAGATCAAGTATAAAATCTTATAAATCATTACCTCAGCTTTTATATCATATTCAATGGAAATTTAGAGATGAACTTAGACCTCGTTTCGGAATTATGAGATGTAGAGAATTTTATATGAAAGACGCATATTCTTTTGATTTAACACACGAGGATGCCTTATTTTCTTACAATAAATTTTTTTTATCTTATTTGAGAACTTTTAAAAGATTGAATTTATCTGCCATACCAATGGCCGCAGACACAGGTCCAATTGGTGGAAATCTTTCTCATGAATTTATAATTTTAGCAGATACCGGTGAAAGTAAAATTTATACGGATAAAAAAATATTTGATGTTGATTACAGCTCAACAGCCCTTGAAAAATCATCTTTACAAAAACTTAGAGATAATTATGAAAATTATTATTCAGTTACAGATGAAAAATTTAATAAGGATGAATTTGAAAAAAAAGTTCTTAGAGAATATAGAGTTAAAACAAAAGGTATTGAAGTTGGTCATATTTTTTATTTTGGTGATAAGTATTCAAAACCAATGAATGCTTCTGTTGATTTTAATGGAAAAAAAGAATTTGTTAAAATGGGATCTTATGGAATAGGAGTTTCAAGACTAGTTGGTGCCATAATTGAAGCTAAATACGATGATAAAAATGAAATAATGAAATGGCCTTTATCAGTATCACCATATGATTGTGCAATAATTCCGATGATAAGTAAGAATGATAGTTCAAATTTAGAAAAATCGAATAAGATATTTGATCAATTAAAATCTAATAATATTGATGCAATAATTGATGATACTGATGAAAATATATCAGGAAAAATAAAGAAATTTAATTTAATTGGTATTCCTTATCAATTAATAATCGGAAGAAAAAGCGAAGGTGATAATTTTGAGTTTAAAGAAATCGGAAAAGAATCTCAGAATCTTAAAATAGAAGAAATAGTCTCAAAAATAAATAAAGCTAAATCAAATTGATCACACAGTTAGAAAAAGAAGTAACTTTAAGATTTCTTAAAACTAGGAAAAAAGATGGATTCTTGAATGTAATTTCTATTTTTTCATTTATTGGAATTTCACTAGGTGTTGCGGTGCTTATTATTGTTATGTCAGTAATGAATGGATTCAGATCTGAACTCATTAATAAGATAGTTGGTTTTAATGCTCATGCAGTTGTTAAACCATATAATAAAAGCATTGACATCAAATTAGAAAAAGATGTTTTAATGTCACTTTATTCTAATGATGCTGAAGCAGTTATTCTAAATAAAAATAATATAAAAGGAATTTTACTAAAAGGTTATTTGGAAAAAAATTTCAAAAAGTTAGAAATTGCTAAAAACAAAGAATTTATAGGCAATAATAACTTAAAAGTTAATTCAATTTCTATAGGACAAGAATTAAGCTTTAATCTTAACTTAGACATTGGAGACACCATAACAGTAATGTCTCCTTCTGGAGTTCAAACAATTGTTGGCTCACTACCAAAACAAGAATCATTTAAAATAATATCAATATTTGACAGCGGATTGTCGGATTATAATGAAAATGTTGCTTATATTAATCTAGAGTCACTGGAAAGTTTATTTGAAAAAGAAGCCGAGCTAAGATTTTTAGAGTTTTATTTCAAAAACCCACAAAAAATTGAAAATTATAAAATAGCGTTGATGAATTTATATCCAGAACAATTAGTTTACACATGGGCAGATATGAACAAATCATTATTTTCAGCTCTTAAAGTTGAGCGAAATGTAATGTTTATTATTCTATCATTAATTATTATTGTTGCGGCATTCAATATTATATCTAGCTTGACCATTTTAGTAAAAAATAAAACACGAGATATTGGAATTCTAAAATCAATAGGTGTTCAAAACTTTTCTATTAAAAAAATATTTTTTTTAGTAGGGTTTATAATAGGTACTTCGGCTACACTATTTGGAGTAATTATAGGAACATTATTTTCAATTTATATAGAGAACATAAGAGAGTTTATAAGTTCACTTTTTAACATTTCGCTTTTTCCAGAAGAAATTTATTTTTTAAGTACAATGCCGTCTGAAATTAATATTCAATCAATATTTTTAATTTCTATATGCTCAATATTTACTACAATAATTGTATCTATTTACCCAGCATTTAAAGCATCAAAACTAGACACAGTAAAAACTTTAAAATATGAATAAGAAAATTATTCTTAAAAATATATCTAAAAAATATTCAACAAATGCAAATATTAAAGTCTTGAATGATTTAAACTTTTCTTTTGAGCAAGGAAAAATTTATTCATTAGTAGGTCCATCTGGATCTGGAAAATCAACTTTACTTAATCTTTTGTCGTTAATTGATACTCCTTCCACTGGCTCTATAGAAATTCTAAATAATAAAATAAATTTTAAAGAAAAAATTAAAAATGACAGTATAAGATCTGAGAAAATAGGTATTATATATCAAGATAAAAATCTTTTGTCAGATTTTACAGCGCTAGAAAATGTTTATTTGCCAAGACTTTTACTTACTAATGACAAATTTAAATCAATTATTGAAGCAAAAAAAATGATTAAAAAAGTTGGATTATCTTCAAGATTAAATCATTATCCATCTGAATTATCTGGTGGCGAAAATCAACGTATAGCAATTTCAAGAGCTTTAATAAACCAACCTGGAATAATTTTAGCAGACGAACCTACTGGTAACCTGGACTTTAATAATGCTAAGCAAATTTTTAATATAATATTTAATCTCAAAAATAATAATAGAATAATTATTTTTGCAACTCATAATAGATATTTTGCCAATATGGCAGATTGCAAAATACAAATGATTAATGGTAAGATAAAATTTACCAATGCAAGAATCGATTAACAAATTATACAATCATTTAAAAATACATTCTCAATATTCAATATGTGAAGGAGCTATTAAAATTGATAATCTAAAAGATTTTTGTAAAGCAAATAAAATTCAATCTGTTGGTATTTCGGATACTCATAATTTATCAGGCGCATTAGAATTTTCAGAAAATTTATCATCCATAGGAACTCAACCAATTATTGGTACTCAAATATTATTTAAATATAAAAATTTTTTTGGCCTCATACCTTTAATTGCAAAAGATAAAGATGGTTATAAAAATATAATTGAACTTTCTTCAAAATCATATTTAGATAATGATAATCTTAA
>CEPS01077365.1_pt1 | contig 15215 bp, 10 predicted proteins | sample 530401 | NCBI WGS metagenome assembly CEPS01 (sample SAMEA2620035, study PRJEB7988) | marine metagenome | biome: marine biome (ENVO:00000447); feature: mesopelagic zone (ENVO:00000213) & marine oxygen minimum zone (ENVO:01000065); material: "saline water (ENVO:00002010), including plankton... | reverse complement strand
GAAGTAAAACTTGAAACGGTTGAAGAAGAAACTTCAGCATAATAATTAAGCGAGGAAATTATGGCATTCGTAAGTCGTAAAAAGTATTGTTATTTTAAAGAAAACGCTATAACAGATATCGATTATAAAGATGTTAAGCTGCTTAGGCGATTTGTAACTGAACAAGGCAAGATAATGCCTAGGCGCGTTACAGGGACTAGTGCAAAAATGCATCGGAAGTTAATTCGATCTATCAAACGGGCAAGAAATATTGCTTTAATGCCTTATACACATTTAGGCGATAGTTAAAAAACTCAATAACCATAAGGAATTAAACAATGGACATAATATTACTTCAAGATGTAGATATATTGGGTACTGCCGGAGATATTGTAAAAGTAAAACCTGGCTTTGCGCGTAATTTTCTATTTCCTAGAGGATTGGCATTGCGAGCGTCTAAACGCAATCTGGCCATTGCAGATGAACGTAAACGTAACTCTGAAAAACGTCTCAAACATGATGCAAAAATAAATCATGAACTTGCAGATCAATTAAAAGATCTGGAAATGACATTTGAGGTGCAGGTAGGAGAAGAAGAAAAAATGTTTGGAGCTGTAACAACCAATGATATTCATAAAAAACTGGAAGAAAAAGGTGTTGTTCTTGAGCGTCACCGCATCGAGTTGCAGGAATCCATCAAATCACTTGGTATTTATCATGTACCGGTATGCGTGTCTGAAGATTTAAAACCTGAACTAAAAGTGTATGTTATAAAAGCGTAACACTTAAATTCTAAAAAGCTCTTATATAACCCTCGCTTATTGCGGGGGTTATTAATTTATATAAAGAATTCTTGCCGGAAGGTTTTACTGCATTTACCTTCAATGATCATGTTTGCAGAAGTTGCTTTCCCAATCTCTAGTTATTGCCAATTTACTTACAAAATTCCAAAAGAATTTATTGACTCTCTTCAAGTTGGAACGCGTGTAAAAGCCCCCTTGGGTAATCGTATGGTTACGGGCATAGTTGTTAATAAATCTGCAAAATCAGATTTTAAAGGTAAACATAAACAGATCAAAGAATTAGTTGACCACCAACCGGTAATGGATAAAAAACTATGGAAATTGGTAACATGGATGAGCAAATATTATTTCACCCCGATTGGACAAGTAGTAAAAACAGTTTTACCATCAAACTTATCAGCTAAGTATACACCTCCAACAACAAGTATCATTTCATTTAAAACATGGGGTGATGATTACAAACAATTTCAAAAAAAATCTCCCGCACAAGCAAAAGTATTAAAACATTTATCTACTCAAAAAGGAGCTATTCCCATATCCTCACTCAAGAATTTAGTGAGCAATCCCAGCGCAATTAGCAAAACATTATTTGAAAAAGATCTAGTTGATTTGGATGAAGTAACGAATCTGCCCGATATAACCGGATTTACTTTTTCAAAAATCCATAAAGAAATCAAATTCACAGATGAACAACAACTGGCGATAGATGATTTAAGCACAAAATTGAATTCAGGAAAATTCAGTCCAACATTACTCCACGGCGTTACAGGAAGCGGAAAAACAGAGATATATATTGAACTTGTACGTCAAGCCTTGGAGCAGAACAAATCAGCAATATTGCTGTTACCGGAAATATCATTAACGCCTCAAATCGCCGGAAGATTCCGGGCTGTATTTGACGAACAGGTTGCGTTATGGCATTCAAAACTATCCCATGCAGCACGAGCCTGGACTTGGAAAAAGATTTGTTCAGGAGAATTTAATGTTGTGATTGGTGCTCGCAGTGCTATCTTTGCTCCAATAAAAAATATTGGCGTAATTATAATTGACGAAGAACAGGAAAATTCATTTAAACAGGATTCTCCCGAGCCAAGATATCATGCTCGAGACATCGCTTTGATGCGTGGCAAACTGCACAAGGCAGTTGTGCTTATGTCCAGCGCCACTCCAAGTTTGGATAGCTATTATAATTATGTCCAGGGGAAATATGATTATATACAATTAAACGATAGGTTCGGCGGTGCTCCTTATCCACAAGTTTATGTTGTGGACATGATCAAAGAACAGGAAGAGACGGGTAAATTTCAGCAAGTTATTTCCAGCATGCTCCAGCAAAAAATGGAGCGAAAATTTGCCAAAGGTGAACAAGTTATATTATTGCAAAATCGACGGGGATTTGCACCGATAATGCGTTGCGGTGATTGCGGACATGTGGAAACATGTGTTCAATGTGAAATTGCATTAACATACCATAGTTATAAGCGTATGCTTAAATGCCATTTTTGTGGTTTTGAAACCGGAGATATAACAACAGCCTGTCAGAAGTGTAGTAGTATAAATATAAAACTTCTTGGAGTTGGCACACAAAAGGTAGAAGATATTATTGCTGATATTTTCTCAAACATTAAAGTGGCAAGAATTGATTATGACACCACCCGTAAAATCACTTCTATGACAAACGTTTTGGAACAGTTTTCTGCTGGTAAAATTGATGTGTTGATTGGAACTCAAATGATTGCCAAAGGATTAGATTTTGACAATGCAACACTTGTGGGAATTGTAAATGGCGATACCGGCCTTTTTTTACCTGACTTTCGTTCCGGAGAAAAAGTGTTTCAACTTATTTATCAAGCTGCAGGCCGATCTGGAAGACGGAAGTCCGGGGAAGTAGTAATTCAAACATATAACCCTGATAATCCTGTATTAAAACATGCAGCCAAACTAGATCAAAAAACGTATTACAATATTGCCTTGAGTGAACGTCGAGAATTGCAATACGCTCCCTTTTCCTGGATGATACGCATTGAGATAGAAGGAGCAAAAAAAGAACATGTAAATACGACCGCAGAAATAATATGCAGCAAATTGCGGCCATCTCCAAAAGGTATAATTATATTAGGACCTGCAAATTGTTATCGGGAACGATTACGCAGTAAATATCGTATGCATATCATTCTTAAATCAAATAAAACATATGATATCAATGGTAATAAGATGCATAAATATTTACAAAAACGTATATCTGCAAAATTATTCGATAAAATTCCTTCAGGCGTAAAAGCATTTATTGATGTAAACCCAGTGTCTGTTTTATGAGAAGTATAGTTTATAGTTTTTTATTTAATATATTATTTGCGGGAGTCACATTCCCGGGGCTTGAAAATTGGTACCATCCCCACCGCATGGCACTCACAGGCGCTGGAGGCGCTATTCAAAATATAACAGCAGATGTGGTCAACCCGGCAGCTTTATGGATGCTACCAAGACAATTTGAAGCAAGTTTTATTTCCTATCCTGCAGATATTACAGCACAATCAGTTCATTTATCTTTACCTGGGAAAGAGTCTGTAACTGTGTATGGTTTACGCCATTTAAACTATGGTTTGTTTTCAGGCCGAGATGAATTAAATCAGGAGACTGAAAATTACTCCGCAGCTGATACATGGTTGAACTGGGCAGCAGCAGGACATTCTTCACGGTGGCCATTAGTATGGGGCATTAGTGCGGGTATTTTTATTAGTACTATCGAGGCAAAGCAAGCAGCACTGTTTACGTTTTCAGCCGGTGCTATTGTGGATTTAAAAAAATTGAATTCTAAACTAGGTGTTAGTTTAATTAATTTAGGATCCGTCATAAAAAACTATTCTGAAAAGGAGGAAGAACTGCCAACAGCTGTTGTAATCTCGATAACAAAAAAACTTGCCTATTTACCATTGACCTTTTCACTGGATGCATATAATAGATTCAGCTTAAAAATGCCTGAAATACGTTTGGGTGGTGTATTTGCACTTCCTTATCAGCTACAACTAAAGTTGGGTACAAGTACAAATCGATTACAGCAATCAACGAGTCAAAGCCTTTCCAGAGACTTTTTTGCTGATTCAGGTTTTGGTGTGGCGTGGATATATGAAAATTATAATTTTGAAACAGGGGTGTATTCCTATGGTCCCGGAGGCTGGATTTCCGGACTGGCAGTAGGTATTAAGTTTTGATGCGTGGTTAACAAACGTATATTAAAAAATAGTATTTGTGGTGTCTTTCTATCCACTCTCCTGCTTGGAACCGAACTTAAGATAAATTATAATCTGGATGTCTATTTCCATCCTCGGACGGACCAAACATCCGGATTTATAGAGGGAGTCAATCATGTGCGCATTGTTAATAATTCTCATACAGAACTAAAAGAATTATATTTTCATAACGCCGGAAACCATGATCCAAAACATGCTCCTTTATCTGAAATATCATCAATACGTTGTTCTCATGGCGGTAAAGTTTCAGGGCAGGATAGCCTGGTGCTAATAATTGGTCTGTTTCCTCCTGTTCAGGCTGGAGAAACAGTCATTGTTGATATCCCTTTTAAGACGTATTTCACGTCATCAGGGAACCCAAGTCTACCCGCTTATGGCTCCCGGAAAGATACTGTTACATACAATGCTATTCATTACTACCCTGTACTTGAATATTTTTATAGTGATGGATGGCATCCTGATGAATATGGAAAGACTATAAAACCTCATTCTAATTTTGCAAAATATGAAATGGACTTAACTGTCCCAACGGACTTCTTAGTAGGGATATCGAGCAGTATATCAAAACAGATTGAATTAGAAACAGGGCATACCAAATATAAGATCAAAGATAATCATACACTATCAAGTAGCGCAGTTTTTATTAAGGGAATGCAAAAATATCCATTAAATATAAGTGGTATCCAGATAGAAATCATTGCACAAAAATCGCAGGAAAAACACGTTAAGAATCTTCAAGCTCGTTTGGAAAAATTAATTCCTTTTTATGAAAAACAGTTTGGAAATGCATTAATGGATAAATTGGTTATCAGCAGTGGATATTCTATTGGATCAAGAGCTATTACAAAAAGCAATTATATTATTTTTCAAGATAAAATTGACAATGGCCATGTATTTGATCATGAATTAGCACATCAATGGTTTGGTTTTTCAATTCAAGCTGATGCATATGCAGAAAACTGGTTAAACGAATCTCTTGCTGAATATGCAAGTTGGCTATTTGAACGATCTCAAAAAGTAAAACCTGACCCTTTTACATTTACTAAACCTATCCCAGACTTGAATATATGGCCCGAGATTAAAGCCATGGATATGGAAGATTGGACACAGTTTTTGCTGGATGTCATTGGTGAAAAATCACTTCCACCTATTTATCGCCCTGGAAAGCAAACCAATTGGGAAAACGCTGCAAATATATATAGTAAATATATTGTCGGCAGTCATGCTTTGCAGATGCTGCAGGCATCCGAAGGCGATTCTGTAATGCAAATCATTATGATGGATTATTCTATGTTGTTTAGAGGAAAAACAGCAAATACTGAAGATTTCATTAATATAATTAAAAAACATACAGACGATAAAATAGCAGATAATTTTAGATTAGCTCTTACAACAAATCTACAACTCGATTTTAAGATTGAAGATGTTACAAGTCAGTATAAAATTAACAGGTTATGGAATAATAAAATTAATACAAAATATAATGGTAGTTGGATTTTACCGGTAGATGTATTAATTATAACTGAAAATGGGGATAGCACTTTATTACATCAGATAGATATTAATAGAAACAATACAATTGAAATAACTACCTTATCCCAATTGGTATCAGCAGAGCTTGATCCCAATAAACTATTATTTGATGATAACCGGTTTAATAACCGCTGGCCTCGACAAATATCATTACAGCCCAATTATGGTTTACCCCATTGGGAAACATATAAGGTATATTACCGACCGAAGTTAAAAAGGGATTGGCGCGGCAATTGGCGAACAGGAGTAAAATTTTCAGGCGGGTTGGGAATTAATCTGATGCCGATTATGCCGGCTTTTTACCAAAACCTGTTTGACTTGGAGATAACGTTTTCAATAGGTGTCCCAGAATATAATTGGGGCGGAAAAGTCAGTTATAAAACTCCTTTGAAATCTACAGTCAACACCTATTGGGAGTTGGAAACCGGTTATGAATATCCAAAAAAATGGACAAAAATTGCATTTAATAATTATCTAGGTGAGCCAAAATATTTAGCAGTACATGGTGAATCATCTTATTCCCGATTAACAACAACATTTTCTAACACTGAATATATTTCGTCAGATTCCAGCGATTGGTGGCCGGCTGGCCGGAATATTAAATTGAAAGAAAAATGGTCAATTTTTTCTTATACAACTGATCAGCGATATCTTTTGGAAGTTTACTTTCTTGGTGGTTTTCAGGAAGAAGTATCATTTTATAATTTTGGAATTTCTGCAGATGTAGAAACACATAAAATAGAAGGTTTTATTATTCGTTTTCATAGTGAAGCCGGTTTTGTTTGGGATGAACGCGGGGGGAACGAACTTTCTTATAGATTATTGTATATCCCAAAAATCTGGCAACAACGTGAAGGTCAAATCCCCCTTTTTCGCGGTGTTTCAATTATTGAAAAAGAATGGCAAAATAATATTTTCAGCAACGGGATAAGCATTGGCTGGGAAACGAAAACGGTAGCATGGCCCATGGTGTTTATCGATGGAGCCGTCGTTAGTAATGAGCAAGGAACATTGCTGGATCGAATGGATTATTTGAATAATAGTGGTTCTGTTTATTTGACAGCCGGTGTTGGCCTTGAGTCTCAAACAATGATGGAAATTGGATTATATTTTCCTATTTGGGTTTCTCATCCCATTAGAGGTGAAGATAATTTTGCTTTGAGAATGCTAATGCAATGGGGTTTTTATTTTTAAATAGTGTAATTATTTATTATTTAAAGAGATAAGGATTATAATTAGTAAAAATATTAGACAAATCTTTCTTTCTAGTAAAATATTTCAGCGATAAGTTCTTTAAGTAAAAATAGGTTGTAGATATGTTTGACAAAAAAGATATTAAAATTTTAGAAATCCTACAAGTAGATGGTCGTTCAACAGCTAGCGATATTGCTAAAGAAGTAAACCTGTCTATTCCTGCGGTGGGAGAACGGATCAAAAAATTAACTGAAAAGGGACTTATAAAACAATTTTCAGCTATTTTGGATCATAAAAATATTGGCCTTGACCTAACAGCCTTTGTTTTTATTATTAGTGAGCATTCTGATCATTACAATGAATTTGTAAAGAAAGCCAAAGAAACAAAAGCAATTTTGGAGTGCCATTCTATTACAGGGGGTGGATCGCATATTTTAAAAGTACGTGTGAAAAATTCACAAACTTTGGAAGATTTTTTATATGAAATTCAAAATTGGCCTGGTGTGTCGCGAACGCAGTCAAACGTAGTGCTCTCAACATATAAAGAAACTACGAATGACGACTTAACAACATTAAAAGAATTACACAATATTACTTAATTAATAAAGATTATTGAATTATACCTTTTCAAGGTTTAATATTTGCAGGGTAAAAATGCAGGTGCAATAAGAAATCTCGACCTTTAGAAATAAATTTAGCAGGTATTAAGGGCCTAATACGCCTTAATTTTTTATAGTTCTTTTTTTTACCCCAACAACATTGTTGGGGTAATTATTTTCCCCCAAAATCCAAATAAGAAGAATTTCTTTTGAAAAAAATCAGAAACATATATCCTTTATTTAATAAAGATTCGTTCCATGATGCTTGTGGGACAGGATTTATTGTAACGCTTTCCGGTAAACCGGAAAGCAGGGTTCTTCCCTTAGCTATTAAAGGATTACAACGATTGGCTCATAGGGGGGCAATATCTGCTGATAAGGAGACAGGGGATGGCGCAGGTATACTTACGGATATTCCTAAACCATTTTTCCGCGAAATTCTACAGAAAGAGTTAGGAATAAAAATACCACTGCGGAAGAAGTTTTCCGTCGGAATGGCGTTTACCACTCCCCGGGAAATTACTTGGTTGAAAAACACTGTAAAAGCACATGCAAAACCTCGCGGATTTACTGTTATTGCTTTTAGGAACGTAAAAGTGAATTCAAATGTAATAGGACAATTTGCCCAGTCCAAGCAACCATTAATCGTGCAATTTTTCTTGTCTGAAAGTAGAAAAAGTAATCGACCCATTGAAGCTAGATTGTATTTACTCAGAAAAGAACTGGAAAAAGATTTTATTAATCAGAAAAAGAAAACCTATATCTGCTCATTGTCTTCAGAAACCATAGTGTATAAAGGGTTGATGACATCTGCTCAACTAGATCACTTTTACCAGGATTTAACACATGAAAAATATGTGGTTAAACTCGCGGTGTTCCACGAAAGGTTTTCTACTAATACTCAATCAACGTGGTCTATGGCACAACCATTTAGAATGATTGCTCATAATGGTGAAATAAATACAATAAAAGGAAATCGCCTGTGGACGAAAGCCCGTGAAAGGGTGATTCAATCTAGATTTTGGAAAGATGACTTGGAATTATTGAAACCAATTACCAATAATAAGGGGAGCGATTCGGAAAGCTTCGATCATGTGTTGGAATTTTTGGTAAGAAGCGGTCGAAGCCTATTCAGCAGTATGATGATGATGATTCCCGATCCATATGAATACGATCAATTCATTCCAAAAAACTTGAAAGATTTTTATATATATAATGAAAATTTTATGGAACCCTGGGATGGCCCAGCTGCCATGATATTTACCGATGGGGATTATGTTGCTGCCAAAATGGACCGCAACGGTCTACGACCATTGCGGTATACAATTACAAAAGATGATTTGGTAATTATGGCTTCAGAAGCAGGGATTATTGATGTGGCTCATAAAAATCTTGATGTACACCACCATATGAGAGCTGGTGAAATATTTGCCGTATCCTTAAAAGGAAAAGGTATATTACATAACCACAACTTGAAAAGAATTGTAGCTGGAGAAAATTCATTTTCTGATTCATTGGGGAAATATCTATCTGCTATATCAAGAAAATCTTCTAAAAAAGAATTTGAACAATTTGGGTTACCTAATGAAGGTTTTGATAAACGATTAAGGATAGCCTTTGGTTGGACCAAAGAAGACCTAACCCGCTACTTAATACCTATGGCAGAAAGCGGAAGAGAACCCATTGGCTCAATGGGAGATGACGCACCTTCGGCAGTTATATCCAAACAAGACCGCCGTTTTTATGATTACTTTAAACAGTCATTTGCACAGGTAACCAACCCCCCCATCGATTCCATCAGGGAAAGAGGCGTTATGGCGCTTTTTAAATATCTTGGGTCAGAAAACAATTTATTGGATACAAAACCAACATTTAGCGGGGCAGTACGTATTGAAAGCCCCATATTGTCTCCAAATGACGTTCAAAAATTATATAGCTTAAAGAAAAAATATCCCTATAAACGAATATATTGTCATTGTGAAATAAACAATAGTTGTGATAAACGTATTTCTAAAATAAAAAAACAATCAAGAGAAGCAATTGAAAATGGAGCAAAAATAATATTTTTGACAGATGAAAATTTGCAAGAAGGACTTTTACCCTTACCGATGCCATTGGTTGTTTCTACAGTACATCATTATCTCGTTAAAAATAAATTAAGAAGTCGTGTTTCGCTGATTTGTTTATCTGGAAATTTAGTTGAAGATCATCATGTGGCCGTGTTGATAGGGTTGGGAGCAAGTGCGGTTTACCCTTATATGGCCTATGAGTTAATTAGAGAACATTTTTCTGATGATGATCAATGGACCGGGAAAATGGGAAATTACCGTTATGCTCTTGAAAAAGGCTTGCTCAAGATCATGGCGAAAATGGGGATATCAACCATTAGTAGTTATCACGGCAGTATGTTGTTTCATGCCGTTGGCTTATCCGGTGGATTTCTTAAAAAGCATTTTCCATCCATTCAAGGAAATATCGGTGGAATAGATTTAGATCATATAATAAAGGTACAAAAAAACAGACATTATGCTGCCTTCGAGAATAAACAGCCGGAGTTGGTTGAAAGAGGGTTTTTCAGATTTCGCAAGGGAGGAGAATCACGAGGGTTTTCCCCCGAAGGATTCAAAACTATTCAAAAGGCTGCAAATAATAAAATTAAAAAGAATGTGGAAACATCTGATGTGGTTTACATACGCGATTTTTTTCAATATATTAGTAAGCGCGATCCTATATCTGTTGAATTAATAGAACCCTTGGAAAATATTCTCAAACGCTTTGGGTCTGGCGCTATGTCGCTTGGAGCAATTTCTGAAACGGTGCATAGAGAGATCGCCCGCGGAATGGCTTTAACTGGGGGTCGGAGTAATACAGGTGAAGGTGGAGAACTTGATGATAGATACAGTCGCACAAATCCTGATAAACATGTGAATTCATATATTAAACAAATTGCAAGCGGTCGGTTTGGGGTTTCTGTTGAATACCTTGCTGCCGCCAAAGAAATTCAAATTAAAATGGCTCAGGGGGCTAAGCCCGGGGAAGGGGGACAATTGCCGGGGCATAAAGTTACAGCACAAATAGCTCATTCAAGATCATCAACGCCCGGAGTCCCTCTTATTTCTCCCCCACCCCATCATGATATTTATAGTATTGAAGATATCAAACAACTCATTTATGATCTAAAAGAAGTTAATCCGAGAGCTCAAATATCGGTAAAGCTTGTAGCTCAGCCGGGGGTGGGAACAGTTGCGTCTGGGGTGGTTAAAGCTGGAGCCGATATTATATTAATTTCAGGCGGAGACGGGGGAACAGGTGCGAGTCCGCTTGGATCTTTAAAACATACTGGATTGCCTTGGGAACTCGGATTAGCAGAAACACACCAAACGTTGGTTGCAAACAAGCTTCGTGATCAAGTGACGTTGCGCGTGGATGGAGGAATTAAAAAAGCATCCGATATAATTGTAGCAGCTATACTGGGAGCCGAAGAATATGATTTTGGAACAGCAATTTTAATTGCTTTGGGGTGCGTTATGGCGCGGCAATGCCACCTAAACACTTGTCCAGCAGGTATTGCTACGCAAGATCCAAAGTATATGAATAAATATAAAGGAAAGGCAAATAACATAAAAAAATACCTTTTAAATATAGGAGAAGAAGTACAAAAAGAATTAGCAACCCTGGGCTTTGGAAATATACAGTCGTTGATTGGAAGGACTGATTTATTATCAGTTAATACTATGTTCAAAAAATATGTACGTACCAGGGGTCTGGATTTTTCATATATTTTTAATCCCGATGCTAAAAAGGGATTACCTGTTGTTTCTTCGGCAAAAGTCAAGTTCCAAAGTATGCAGAACACCACATGCCTTGATGAAGAAATTATTAATGAAGTACGGGGAGCAATTTTAACCCATGGTCATGCTGTAGTAGCAAAAATTGTCAATAATACACAGCGTTCTATTGGTACACGTCTATCAGGAGAAATTGCATTCCTTTATGGAAAAGGGAATTTTAATGGCGATATACAAGTACAAATGTCTGGTACCGCTGGACAAAGTTTTGGAGCCTATCTTGCCAACGGTGTAGAGTTAAGATTAAGAGGTATTGCAAACGATTATGTTGGAAAAGGATTATCCGGGGGGATTATTTCTATCCGTATGCCCGGGGTGGTAAGACGTAAAAAAAAGGAGCATACATTAATCGGGAATGTTGCCCTCTATGGGGCAACAGGGGGAACTCTTTTTGTTGCAGGTAGAGGTGGCGAAAGATTTGCTGTAAGAAATAGCGGAGCTTCAGCGGTAATTGAAGGAATTGGAAACCATGGGTGTGAATATATGACACGGGGGACAGTTGTTGTACTGGGAGAAATTGGACATAATTTTGGAGCAGGAATGACCGGGGGGCAGGCTTTTATTTATTCTAAAAACAACCCTGTTACATACCGCCTAAATAAAGAGTTTGTCAAAGAAAAAGAGTTATCCCTAAGTGACGAACACCTTATCCAGCGATTACTAAAAAATCACATTTTTCATACAGATTCAATTATAGCTGAACGCATTTTATCTAACTGGATCAATCAAAAGAAATTTTTCAAATGTATTGTTTCCATTGCCCAGGAAATAATGGATTTCCAGGATATTTATGACCTGCAGGCCGCCGACAGACTGGGGGTCGTACTTAATGAATAGTTTTTTTCAAAAAGTAAATACTTTATTATTTACATAATATTCCGTATATATCTTAATAATATTAACTATTATATAATTAATCTTTAAAATTTTATTGTTATTTAATAATTTTACATATTAATATCTATTAAGCTATAAACTCAAAGCAGGTTAATTAACCCTACATTTTTAATAAACAAAGGAAAACAAAATGAATAAAACATTTAAGATTGCATTAGTACTTATTACAATTACAGGCCTGACGACTCTATTTGCACAAGAAGATGAATCCCCATGGGGAGTTTCGTGTGATATCTATAACAGGTATATATGGAGAGGCACCGATTTTGGCAACAATCCCTCCATCCAGCCTGGAATTACTTATACCGCTGGATCATTGACCTTGGGGGCTTGGAGTGCCTGGCAGTTTGGCGGAGAAGGCAGTGAGAATGATTTGTACGCAAGTTATTCTATTGGTGATTATTCCATCACAATAACTGACTATTATTTTCCCGGTGCTTCACCAGGTGGCGACTTTAACGAAACTGCTTCTGATACAGGCGCACATAACATTGAACTATCTTTGGGTGGGTCTTTTAATGGCATTGGTCTAATAGCTGGCATGTTCGTTGTGGAACCTGGATTTTATGGCGCATTTGAAACTGATAAGGCACCAATGTCAAAATATATCAATATTTCTTATGGACCATTCATGCTAGGTTTTGGAAATGGTGGGTATACAAGCGATGGTGAGTTTGCGCCGATTGAAGTTGGTGTTTCAGCGAGTAATGAAAAGTATAGCTGTTCCTGGATTTTAAATCCTGATGGTGGACTGGCATTTCTAGTTGTTGGATTAAGTCTATAAAATAAGAAAGGGATATAAATATGAAAATCTTTAAAATTTTATTCATCACAATACTTGGTTTCAGCAGTGCTATAATCGCTGATTCTGGCGATGTGGCATTGTTTACTGTAAACAATACTTGGATGCTGGTAGCGACAATACTTGTATTTATAATGCATTTAGGTTTTGCTACCTTGGAGTCTGGTCTAACCCGAGCAAAAAATACTGTAAATATTTTATTTAAAAATGTCAGTATCATTGCGATAGGAATTTTAACTTATGCTTTATGTGGTTTTAACCTCATGTATCCCGGTGAATTTAACGGTTTCTTCGGTTTTGCAGGTATGGGAATAGCCTCTCCTGATGGGGCCGGCGGGTTGATTGATTATGCAGATGGTGCATACACTTATTTTACTGATTTCATTTTCCAAGCGATGTTTGCAGCTACTGCAGCCACCATTGTTTCTGGAGCAGTTGCCGAGAGAATTAAGCTTGGAAGTTTTTTGATTTTTTCTACTATTTATGTTGCCTTGATTTATCCAATTGCAGGATCTTGGACCTGGGGGGCAGGTTGGTTAGATGCTAAAGGATTTCATGATTTTGCTGGATCTACTTTGGTACATGGTGTTGGTGGATGGGCAGCGTTGATAGGTGCATATACTCTGGGTCCGCGATTAGGAAAATATTCAAGAAATGGTAATATTAAGCCAATTATGGGACATAATATGCCACTAGCTACCATTGGAGTATTGTTATTATGGTTTGGCTGGTACGGTTTCAATGGGGGATCTGTTCTATCTGCGGATCCCGGAGGTGTTTCATTAGTTTTTGTTACAACCACATTAGCTGCTGCTGCTGGTGTCATAGGTGCCATGTTAACTTCATGGATAATTTCAAAGAAGCCTGACTTGTCCATGATCTTAAATGGATCATTGGCTGGTTTGGTGGGTATTACTGCTGGTGCAGATTGCATCAGCCCGATGAATTCAGTAATTGTAGGATTTATTGCAGGAATAATTGTCGTTATTTCTGTAATGCAATTTGACAAAATTAAAATCGATGACCCTGTTGGAGCAATTTCGGTACACTTAGTGTGTGGTATCTGGGGCACATTAGCTGTGGGAATATTTAGCCCAGATTATCATCTTGGAGTTCAGGCTCTTGGTGTAATTTCCTATGGTGTTTTTTGTTTAGTTGGAGCAGTAATACTATTCCAAGTAATAAAAATACTTTTAGGACTTCGCGTGTCTGAAGAAGAAGAAATAATTGGATTAGATATTGGTGAACATGATATGGAATCTTATGCTGGATTTCAAATTTTTACCGTAGAGTAGGAGATAAAAAATGAAATTAATTATTGCAATCATTCAACCAGAAGAACTGCCTGATATGAAAGAAGAACTTTTGAAAAGACAGATATATAAATTTACTGTTTCAAATGCATTGGGCCAGGGTAAAGAAATTCCTGTTCATGAGGTATACAGAGGCTTATCACATGAAATTTCTTTATTGAAGAAAGTCAGATTAGAAATTGCTGTTAATAATGATTTTGTAGAACCAGCTGTGGAGGCTATTACAACCGTAGCGAGAAAAGAAGGAGATAAAGGTAGAGGAAAAATATTTATTTTACCTATTGAAGAATGTATTCGTATCAGAACCAATGAAAAAGGTTCGGAAGCTATAGGCTAAAACAGTATATTTCGCATTGTTTTTCTATGGATACAATTTGTTTATCCTAATAATTATAGGAAAATTAAGTTAAACACATAAAATATTAACCTAATTACTAAAGGAAATAAAAATGGGTAATATAAAAGCCGAATATATTTGGATTGATGGTCATCAACCGACTGCTAAATTGCGTTCCAAAACAAAAATCATCGATGGACCAATTTCTTCAGTGGACAAAATTCCTATCTGGGGTTTTGATGGTTCCAGCACTATGCAGGCAGAAGGCACTGATAGTGACTGTATGCTAAAGCCGGTATATTTTGTACCTGACCCAATTCGCAGCGGAGACAATATTCTGGTCATGAATGAAGTGTGTCTCCCCGACGGTTCTGTTCATAAGTCTAATACGCGTACTCGCTTGGTTGAGATTGCTGAAAAATATAAAGATCATGATCCCTGGTTTGGCATTGAACAGGAATACACATTTTTTATTGGCCGTTCACCCCTAGGTTGGCCAGAAGGTGGGTATCCTGCACCGCAAGGTCCATTTTACTGCGGTGTTGGCGCAGATGAGGTGTTTGGCCGTGATATTGTGGAAGAACATATGGAAGCCTGTTTGGAAGCTGGTATCGCCTTTTCCGGAATAAATGCAGAAGTCATGCCCGGCCAGTGGGAAT
>CEPS01097511.1_pt1 | contig 15487 bp, 12 predicted proteins | sample 530401 | NCBI WGS metagenome assembly CEPS01 (sample SAMEA2620035, study PRJEB7988) | marine metagenome | biome: marine biome (ENVO:00000447); feature: mesopelagic zone (ENVO:00000213) & marine oxygen minimum zone (ENVO:01000065); material: "saline water (ENVO:00002010), including plankton... | reverse complement strand
AGCCCCAAGAAGTTTAGGGGCTTTTTGTTTTGAATTATCTACTGAGAACTCCCTGAATCTACTTACGCCCATTCTCTTTCACCCAAGCTAACAGCACCCGGTAGAATTGCTCGTAGTCGGCAATGTCAACCCACTCTCCTTCAGCATGATGATTGCCTCCTTTTCCGGCTATAACCATCGTCGGGATTTTCTGGCCAGAGAAAAATCGGGCATCCGAAGCACCGTGTGATTTAGTCTCACCCACCTCAATGCCAGCCACTTCCTGAGCAATTGCAACGAAACTGACAAATAGAGGGTTGCTCGTATCAGCGAAATGACTGCCGCCTGAGATTTTCTCCTGCACAGAAATACCATCAAACAGTTCGGCTTTTCGGACAACTCTGGCCAGCATATCATCCGAAGTGTACTTAGGTGTATAACGAATATCCACAGTTGCCATCGCCAAATCGGGAACCTGATTGGTGGCCTTCCCTCCTTCTATGGTGCCTATATTCACCGTAGTATAATAATCGTCTCCCGGCTCCTTCTCTGTGGCGAAGTCCTCTTCCAGCACAATTAGAAAGCGTGCTAATTTCAAAATAGCATTTTCACCCAGCCACGTTCGCGATCCGTGAGCACTCTTCCCCTCAGCTGTCACTTCTAGCCATAGAACGCCTTTGGCTTGAGTCTCGAAATTCCAATCAAAACCACCGTCCGGCATTACCACTATGCCGGCACCATATCCCTGCTCCACCAGATATTTCACTCCATTGAAACCGCCTATTTCTTCGTCTGCAGTCAACATCAGCCCTACATCATATTTATTTAGATCATCTCCAAGTGCCTTGAAAATGTTCAGGGATGCGGCAATTCCCATCTTCATATCGTAAGCACCTCTACCTATTAGACGACCATCCTCAACTCTCGGGTGAAAAGATTCCTCAGTCCCCGGTACAACGTCCATGTGTCCCGCTAATAAAATTTTTGGCCAAATGGTTTTCTGACTGGTAATAACTACCGATGGGAATTCTTTCGATTCGTACCATTGTACATGAACAGGAAGTCCTGCCAATTCCTCTACCACCCACTCCATGGCGACTCGATTGGCTTCATTATCTCTGGTTACTGTCTGGAACTTGATGAGAGTGGAAAGGTCATGTACAAGTTCATCCTTCGTTTGTGCCCACAATCCACTCCATAGAAAACACAGCAGATAACATACTACAAATATTCCAGCGAATAGTTTTCTCATTTCTCCCCTCCTAAATGGTGTTTATTTGTACTTTAGCAAGATTTGTCAAGATATTGGAATGTAGAACTGTGAAAGCAGATTTGCAAACGTATCGAGTGTAAAAACTCCATTGTGGAAAAACTTTCACATACCTAGCATTATCATCCATTAAATATCTTACAGCTTCCATTTTCTCCGATATTGCTATTCCCTTCCGTCATCCTTAAACTCTACCCATGAGTCTTTTCATGCGGCTTGGGGTATTTCTCTTCTTTTTTGGGTTGCTGATCCTCAGCACCAAACTACTATTGAGCAAAAAAACACAGGCTGAACTTAAACGGATGGACAATACCATCCCGGCCTACTTTCGGTCGAGTAATAAGGTTCTTGCCCGAATGATAATAATTCTTGTCTTCCTGATGATGGCGGTTTATATAATAATTGAATTATCATGATTAGCTACATCATTGATGGCCACAACTTTATCCATGAAGTTCCTGTTTATCTAGAGCTCCTTGATCGAAACTACGTGGAATGTCAAAAGACACTTTACCGCCAGCTTCAAGACTATACCCAAACACGAAAGGTAGTAGTCACCCTTTTGTTCGATGGAAATCCATCTTGGGATCCACCTAAAGACGACGATAATCTTGAAGTTTGTTTCAGCGGAAATAATAGGGAAGCTGACGATCTCATCATTTCTCTGGCAGAAAAATGGAAGAAGCGGAGCATCATCGTTGTTACCAGAGATCACGCTATTAGAAATGCAGTAATAGCTGCTGGATGCCAAACAATGATGCCTGCTGATTTTCATGAACTAATTAGTACCAAGAAATCAAGCCGACCTATCAAAATAGGTATTAAGAACAAACACACTCTTTCCCCAGAAGAAGTGAGGGAATGGAAAGAAATGATGGAAAGTGAATTAACAAAAAAAAAGAGAAGAGCTGATAATTTAGATCATGAATCATCTAAACAAAACTGAATGACTGTGTTAAATAAATTACTCCAAATAAACGAGGGAGAAGGAAAGCGAGTCTTATCCTTCTTTCTCTGTTGGTTTTTCCTAATAGGCTCTTTTGTGTTCGGAAGAACCGCAAGAGATACATTTTTTCTCAGTCGTTTTCCGACTGAATATCTTCCTCATATGTTTATTCTGATTGCTGTTGCTATTGCCTTAACTATTTCTGTTCATTCCAAGCTTTCAAAACGACTTTCTCTATTCCCTCTCATGTTGGCAACTTTTGCTGGTGGAGCAGGATCTTTTATAATCATATTTTTCATCATAAAACTTTTTGCGTTTGAATGGATCTATCCTGTTCTTTACGTCTGGTTTGAAGTTATAGGCACTGTTATGGTAATCCAGTTTTGGCTCTTGACTAACACTGCGTTTGATACAAGAGAAGCAAAACGACTATTCGGTGTTATCGCCAGTGGGGGCGCTGTTGCCAATACCGCTCTAGGCTTCTCTATGGGAATATTGGTAGATCTATTTTCTGCTGATTTTCTTCTCCCTGCCACAGCACTTTTTATTGGATTGGGGTTTCTGATGGTACTTTTTATCAGACAGTTCTTAGATGAAACTCCTGTCTCTTCTTCAAAAAGGACATTCAGTCCAGATAAAAAGAAAGAAGGAGTATTTAGTTCTCCTTATCTTAAAGTGATGACGCTAACAATCGTTGCTGCTGCTGTTGCGGGATCATTAGTGGATTATCAGATGAAAATTATTGTTAGCGATAATTTGGATGAGTCAGAAATGGCTTCACTTTTTGGTACACTTTACGGCGCCATTGGTTTGATCTCCATCCTGATACAATTTTTCTTTACCAGCCGATTTCTCTCCCGGTTTGGTGTACTTCTCGCTCTGATGTTTCTGCCGGGAACTCTGCTTTTGGGCAGCAGTGCCATTTTGTTGACTCCAGTACTTGCGGCAGCTATCAGTGCAAAAGCTGGTGACCAAATCTTTAGATTTACGCTCCACGATATCTCCAGTCAACTGCTTTGGCTTCCCGTTTCTCCTCAAGTGAAGAGCAAGGCAAAGCCGTTCATCGATGGAACCATCAAGAATCTAGCAGGTGGATTAACAGGTATCCTCATCATTGGACTTATGTCACTCTTTAATGATGTAAGGGTACTGAGCATTCCCGCTATTATTCTGTTAATCGTCTGGATCATTGCCAATATCAAGTTAAAAAAGGGTTACGTCTCTGAACTCCGAACGGCTGTGGAAAAACGACGCCTCGATTTCGAGGAACTTGATTTCGACTATACCGATCCAACCATTGTTGAGATTCTGCGAAATACACTCTTGGAAGGTAATGAGCATCAGCAACTGTTTACCTTGGAAACAATTAGCACCCTTCCATTAACAGCTTGGAAAGGTGATCTTCAGAAACTTCTTGAAAACAGCTCAACTGCAATCCAAAGTAAGGTTTTAGAACTAACAAAAAATTCCGCTGATATCATCCCGGATAACACCGTATTAGCTCTATCACAAAAAACCGACGGGGAGTTGACTGCTGACGCACTTCTTGTCTGTGGTCACAGGAAACTCCAACAAGCTGTGCCGCTCATGAAAACTTTGGTGGCAGATAGCCACACTTCCATCAAAGCTGCTGCTGCTGCAGGACTTCTGCTCATGGGTGGTGACGATGCAAAAGAAGGACAAAAGGCACTCGACTCTCTCCTTGAAAATCCTGAAGCAGAGATCAGATTGAGCTCTCTATCGACTGTTGGACACTTGTCGGATGTCTTGACGGAACAACTTCTCAAAAAGCTGTTGGCAGATGACAGCAGTGAAGTACGTCTGAGGGCCATTAATATTGCTGGAGACCGGCCAAGTTCGAATTTTATTTCACACCTCGTAAGCAATCTCCACGATTCTTATACAGCACCTGCTGCTCGACGATCGCTACGTCTTCATAACTCCGAAGACGTGTCAAAAGCTCTTACCGAGTTGATAATCAAAATTGATGACATTGATGATTTGAGTTCCATGAACGCTGTTCTCAGGTGTCTGGGTGACTTAGATATGCCGGAGACAGTAGATACTCTCATCACTGTTTGGCCAAAGACTTCATTTAATGGTTGGGAGGAAATCACGGATTCACTTTCTCGAATAGCAAAGCGTGGTGTAATGAACGATGTTTCTTTGGTTGAAACGGTATCTCTTCTAGAAGAAATTCTGAGGCAAGCGTATGAATCTGAACATGCACTCTCCCTATTCGAAGAAAACAGTGACTCAAAATTGGTCACTGACATGCTGTCTCATCAACTGAGTCAAATGAAGGTGATTATTCTTAAACTAGCTCTTTTAAATCATCCGGATGCCCCATTACAAACATTTGCTCATGCGGTCACAACTCCCGGAGCTTCTACACTGGCGAATGTCTTAGAATATCTTGATAATGTTCTCGAAAAGACAGTGCGGGAAAAAGTTGTACCACTTCTGGATGAAATCGATGCCGCCGAGAAAGTTCAAGTCGGTAATAAACTCTTTGATTTACAATCGAAATCCTCGGAAGAATGGCTCACCCATTGGCTTAATGGTAAAAATAATTACGAATCTGCTGTTGCATTTGACTACATTCTAAAGAAAAGATTGGAATTGGGTGAAGGAGTTTTATCATTAAAGTGGCTAAACGATAGAGACAGCTCTATCCACAATGAAACCTTAGCGAAAAGAGGAAAGGATTGGAAACCGGAAGAACTTGAAAATAGGAAATTAATGGAGGAGACACCTATGTACACAACACTGGAAAAAACCCTTTTTCTTAAGGGAGTTACTCTCTTTAAGGATATTCCGGGTGAAGAAGTAGCACACATTGCCCAGATCACTGATACCATTAATCTTGAATCGAATGAGATTGTATTTGAGGATGGCGACCCGGGCGATTCCATGTTCATTATTGTGGATGGAGAAGTCCGAATTCACAAGGAAGGCAAAGAGATCGCAACTTTAGGGAATTCAGAATTCATTGGCGAGATGGCTATCCTGGATCAGGAACCCAGATCAGCCTCAGCTACAACTCAGGACGAGACGGTACTGCTACGAATCGGCGGAGAAGATTTCTTCGATTTGATGGGATCTCGGATGGATATTGTGCAGGGAATTATGAGAGTTCTGACGAATAGGCTGCGGGAAGCGATAGCGTAAGAATCTTTCAGTTATCCGTAGTTAACTTTTCCTTCACCTTATCAATGTCATCTTTGTGTTCATTTAAAAATTCACTGGCTTTGTCCTTAACATCTTCGAGCATCTCTTGCCCCTTTTGAACTCCCTCAGGAAAATCCTGTCCTGTCATATACAGATAACCAAAGTAAACCGCCAGTAACACCAATAGAAAAAGCGCTAGCTTTATCAGCCGTTTCATCAGCGCGTAAACCACAACAGCTACAAGTATCAAAGCGACAGCCAGAAGAATGGGGTTGTCCGTCAATTGTTGAATCAAACTATCCATATAACTATTCCTGCGAATATGGGATACGGAGTTTCTGACCTTCTCGAATGAAATCAGGGTCTGAAATATTTTCTCTATTCAGCTCATAGATTTCCGGCCAACGCTTCCCTGCACTTAGATACTGTACAGCCAGTTTCCAGAGATTCTCGCCTGCTGCGACCTCATGCGTAAGGTGGAGAGTGGGTTTCTCTTCCCTTACCTCTTCTTCCACTGCTACTTCCTCAGTGTCAGCCACAGTCTCTAACGCTTCCGAAAGCTCTGGCTCAGATGTCAAGGAAATCTCAGCAATAACGGTATCCTCCTGGACCTCTTCAGCGGCAGTCGGTGCCTCTGACAAGAAGTCCTCTTCCTCAACCACAGGCTCATCGGATATCTCCGGTTCAGGTGGAGGAGCTTCTCTCAGTACAACTTCTTCTTCTATCGGTTCAACCTCGACAATTTCCTCGATTACAGGATGACGAATCCGTTCTGTAAACGCCGCAAATTCAAACGACGGGCTGTTTTTGTGGTCGTGGCACCGGAGACATGCTTCTTCTACCACTGGCTCCAATTCGTGTAACCCGGATTCCTCTAAGTGGCTTTCGGGAACGTAGTGGCATTCAGTACAGTTCACCGTTTTCAAGCCGGCGGTGATGTTATAGTTCAAGTATCCGTCATCCCGGCCAAAACCAGATGTATGGCACGAAAGACAGTCGGGGGACTTATGCTTATGTTCATGCTCCAGCGTGGCGAATGATGATGAATGTGGAGTTGTCAGCCAATGTTCCAGATTCTCTGGATGACAAGTTCCACACTTTGCTGTCGGTGTGACTATATATTCTGCCGGTATGGGTGAAATACGCTCTACACGTCTAGTGAGATTTTGGCGCTTTAGACGGTTGTACTCAATAATCATATCCACCATGATAGCGTCGTTGGGAAAGTAGATATCCATTGGGATCAGTTTACCGTTGTAGGACTGTAGCTCTTTCTCTTCATCGAATGTCAACTTGAGTTCACCCACATAATAGCCGTCCTTCCCTGCTTGCACTATGAGCGTGTTCCCGATTTTCTCCGGTTCCTTCAGAATGGACTGGGAATGACTTCCAACGATGATGTCAATTCCTTCTACTGAACCTGCCAGTTCTCGGTCTTTCTCTATTCCGAGGTGCGAAAGCATGACAACTACATCAGCTTTTTCTTTTAGTGCCAAAGCGTGCCGAGTAGCGACATCTTCGTAAGAGAGGAAATCCACTGCTTCAGACACACTTTTAGGATAAAACTGAAAAATACTTGGATCAAGAACCGAAAAGAAGCCTAAAGTAATGCCGTTACGTTCAATTAAAATGTCACTTTGGAGATTTGGAAGCTGAGGCTCTTTTAGATTAGAAGCCAAAAACGGAAGATCGGAATCCTCCATCAGCCCGCTAAGAAATGGAATTCCCCGGAAGAATTCCTGATCACCCAGCGCTACAGCATCATACGGTATCAACTCGTAGCCGCGGAAGGCGATACTGTCCTTGAGAGTTTTTCGAGTGGAAGAGAGAAAATCGCCGGCATCTACAATAATGGTGTTGGGGTAATCTTTCAGCCAATCTCGAACGTAGTGAATACGTTTTTCCAGAGAACCGTATGACTTTCCAGGGCAGAGGCAGTTTTCCAGAGCGCCGTTGGTATTATTTGTGTGGAGGAGGTAAATATCAACTGCCTGAACCTTAAATGGAATCAGCAATAAAACCATGAAGAGGGTGAAAAAGGAGGTAAACTGTGTGACAGACGGGAACCTCATTATAAAGAAATATGAGTGGAAAGTGGCAAGATTTCAAGAGTAATTTTCAACTATGAGAAAATTTCTCAAAATCCTCGTCTACGCTCTAGTTCTTATGTGCTTTCTCAATGGCCAGGCTAAGCACCCGGCTGACACTGTCCTTGCATCAGACAAAACATCTCTTGCGGAGAAAATACTCATATCTCCCATCGCTCTCTGGCAACGGTTCAGCTACAGTACTCCTCTGCTGGCGTGCCAGTTTTACCCAAGCTGCAGCAACTACGCGGCACAGAGCATTTCTGAGAAGGGTGTTCTAAAAGGGACAATCATGGCAGCCGATAGAATAGTCCGCTGCAACCCTGCGGCGTATCACTATCATGTGGGGGATAACTTGAAATCAGTGTCTCGCCAAGAAGCCTTTCATACTGACGGACGTCTGGTTGATCGTGTTCAGACTTCTCTGCTTTTGCAGCAGAATGGAAAGTCTCCAAAACTGGCAGCTGCTCTTTCTGTGTTGATTCCGGGCAGCGGACGAATTTACGCCGGGCGAACCTGGGACGGATTTTTCGGCTTTCTCACCTTTACCTTGTCAGCAAATCTGGCTTACGAACATCTAAACTCTGGGCACACTATCCGAGGAGGACTCTTTTCATTCGCCACTTTAGCTTTCTATGGTGGGGAAATTCTGGGAGCGTACAAAGCCGCTCAGATGGCGCCTCCCGACAATTAGTTGACGAATTTAGGCTGAGGCAGAAGCAGATGAAGATTCAACAGTGCTTTCATCCTGAAACTGCTCTTCTTCCGTAGAACCTTCCAATGCTCCAACTGAGCTGTCACCATCCGTGATACTGTTCATGACCCGATCAAAATAACCTGTGCCGACGAACTTCTGATGGGTGATGGCCATATATCCGCTTGTCCTTTCATGCTCGAACTCCTGCTCCTGAAAATCAGAATAGGCGAGCATTCCATCTTTACTGTAAGCGCTGGCAAGATCGAACATCCCCATATTTAGAGCATGAAAACCGGCTAACGTCACAAACTGAAACTTGTATCCCATGGCTGCAAGTTCAGTCTGAAACTTAGTGATGGTTGCCTTGTCAAGATGCCGCCTCCAGTTGAAAGATGGTGAGCAGTTGTAGCTCAACAGTTTATCAGGATAGACTTCTTTTATCGCTTCGGCGAGCTGTCTCGCTTCATCCAGATCTGGGTGGGAAGTTTCGCACCAGATCATGTCAGCGTACGGTGCATAAGCGAGTCCCCGAGCAATGGCACTCTCGATGCTTCCCTTGAAATGATAGAATCCTTCAGAGGTACGTGGATCATTTAAGATAAATGGATGATCACGTTTATCACTGTCGCTGGTGATAAGTTTCGCTGAATCAGCATCTGTACGGGCGATGAGGATTGTAGGAACACCGCAAATATCCGCCGCTAATCTTGCCGATATGAGCTTGGTGATGAATTCTCCGGTAGGAACCAAAACCTTGCCGCCCATGTGACCGCACTTCTTGGCTGATGCCAGTTGATCTTCAAAATGAACTCCGGCGGCACCGGCATCGATCATGGATCTCATCAGCTCGAAAGCATTTAGAGGACCGCCGAACCCTGCCTCAGCATCGGCGACGATGGGAGCAAACCAGTAAGGACCGTCTTTCCGCCCATCGAGCACCTGAATCTGATCTGCCCGGCGGAGAGCGTTGTTAATCCTTCGGACGACCTCAGGAACACTATTGCTGGGGTAGAGACTCTGATCGGGATACATCTCACCGGCCAGATTGGCATCAGCCGCAACCTGCCATCCGCTAAGATAGATCGCCTTCAGTCCGGCTTCCACCTGCTGTACTGCCTGATTTCCGGTGAGAGCGCCAAGCGCATGGATGTAGTCTTCTGTTTGAAGAAGGTGCCAGAGTCGTTCCGCACCCGCCTGAGCAAAGGTGTACCAGATCTTAAGTGTTCCCCGAAGCTTAAGTACATCTTCCGGAGAATATGGACGAGTAATCCCCTGCCATCTGGGATCGTTTGCCCACAAATTCCGTATGTGCTCCAGATCGGCATCATCAACCCTGTGGCTTTCTATTTGCCTCTCGCGCTCAAGAGCCCGCTCTTCAATAGTGAGTAATCTGATTTTTTCTTCAACGGCTGCCATCGGTTGTTCTCCTTTTTATTATGAGTTATGCAAGCTTAAACTCAGTCAATATGATCGTATGCTCGCAATGTCAGGAACTCCTCAAGTTTATCATTAGAAATAATTTCATCGAACAGTTGTGCGGCGAGATGATAACGACCTGAATCAAATCGTTTTTCTCCCACCAGCAGTCTAATGTTTTCCAATTCCTCATCCATTATTGTCCGGAAAAGATCCAGTGTAATTTTGTTGCCATCCGCCAATGACGCAGCCGAATTGTGAATCCACTGCCATATCTGAGTTCGAGATATTTCTGCTGTTGCGGCATCTTCCATGAGGTGATTTAAAGGGACACAGCCGTTACCGCCCAACCAAGCTTCCATGTATTGAATCCCTACGGAAATATTCGTTCGGAGTCCGTTCTTTGTAATTTCACCGGACGGAACTTTAAGCAGATCTTCAGCAGAAATTGTTACGTCCTTGCGCAATTGATCCAGCTGATTCGGAGCTTTCATAACCTCGTCAAAACAGTCCATGGCAATAGGTACAAGTCCCGGATGAGCTACCCACGTTCCATCGTGACCGGCATTTACTTCACGGACTTTATCTTCACGAACTTTTTGGAGAGCACTTTCGTTAGCTTCAGGATCACCTTTGATGGGTACTTGAGCTGCCATTCCGCCCATGGCGTGTGCACCACGTTTGTGGCACGTCTGGATGAGAAGATCAACATAAGACCGCAGGAAATGACAGCTCATAGTCACTGCGGCACGATCGGGTAACAAAAAAGATGGATGGTTGCGAAACTTCTTTATGAAACTGAAAATGTAATCCCACCGTCCACAATTCAATCCTGTTGAATGCTCCCTCAACTCGAAGAGAATCTCATCCATCTCGAACGCCGCCAAAATGTGTTCGATGAGCACGGTAGCTTTGATCGTCCCCCTGGGAATACCGAGCAACTCCTGAGCAAAAATGAAGACATCATTCCATAAACGGGCTTCAAGGTGACTTTCCAGCTTGGGTAGGTAAAAATAAGGACCGGTTCCTTTTTTAAGTAAAACATCTACATTGTGAAAAAAGTAAAGCCCAAAATCAAAAAGACCAGCAGATATGAATTTACCATCTATGAGGACGTGCTTCTCGTAAAGATGCCATCCTCTGGGTCTTACTACCAATGTTGCCACTTCATCATTCAGTGAATAAAATTTCCCTCCCGGGACTTCGAAGGTAATGGTTTCTCTGACAGCATCTTGGAGATTGATCTGCCCTTGTACCAGATTCAGCCAGGTAGGAGCCAGGGAATCTTCAAAATCGGCCATGAAAACATTCGCTCCCGAATTGAGAGCGTTAATAACCATTTTTCGGTCAGTGGGGCCGGTAATCTCCACCCGACGATCTGAAAGATCAGCAGGATTTGGTGCCACCTGCCAGTCACTTTTGCGAATATTTTTTGTCTCAGCAAGGAAATCAGGAAATTCTCCCTTGTCCAATTCCTCTTGTCTTACCTTACGTTTTTGGAGGAGTTTGTTTCTCTTTTTTCGGTAACGTCTCTCTAATTCAGCTACAAATATTAGAGCTTCCTTCGACAAGACCCGTTCTGAGCCGTCGATTGTATATCCACAAACCTCTATACCGTTAAGCTCTTTAGACGATATTCCTTTTTCCATCTCATTCTAACCAAGGTTGATATTTTTTATTTATGATGATCTGTTGTTTCATTACTTTTTTAAAGATTGAAGAACCCAATTAAATTGAATAGAAAACCGACACTACTAAAATACAATTCAGAATTGGATGAATGTCGTAGATTCTATAAAGGGAAACTTTACTTTGTAAACTTGACAACAAACTAACATTAGATTACATATTTCACCTGATGATTTGGCTAGGAATAAAGATAGATTAATACATGGGACTCATATAAAAACCAAGTTAAATTTGCGCCGCGTTTGCCACCTTAGCTCAGTTGGTAGAGCAACTCATTCGTAATGAGTAGGTCCGCGGTTCAAATCCGCGAGGTGGCTCAATTATAGGATATTTTACACTTGCGGGTATATATGATAAGACTATGGTTGAAAAAATTTTCTACGTTTCCGTTTACCCACAAAGCGTGAATATATTGATGTCCAACAGCTCTTATCCCAGCAGCTTCCAAAGTTAACACAAGTCTTTTATATGAATATTTCAGACGGTGGACATTCTCAAACTTTAGTCGGAGTAGATTGTAGAAGTTTTCGGGAATAGCAGAATCGCCTCGGATTCTTTCCTGAGGTACACTGACGATTAGTTTTCCATTCTCTGTCAACAAAGTTTTGACTCTGTTTAGTAGTGCAACGGGTTGATTAACATGCTCTATTACATGAGACAAAAGCACTGTCCCATATTTGCCTCTGTAGGTTTTATAGAAGTCTAAATCTATATGATGAAAATCAAGATCATCATATCTCTCGCTACATTTGTTTACAGATTTCCAGTTGATATCGGCACCATGAACACGGGAACTGCCAAAGCGATCAGCCAGCTGTCGGGTAGTAAATCCTGAACTGCACCCCATATCTAAGATCTGACCGTCTTCTCCGTTCTCAGCAATCCAATCTGCTATATGCTTAAGCTCCCGCTTCTTGAAATCTAGAAAATGAGTGCCCGCTTGAGATTTTATCCTCACAAGTCGCTGATAAAACGGTGTGTATATTTTCTTATTTCTTTTGGGAATCATTCAGATTCACCTTTTGCCGCTATTTTCGCTTCTATTAGTTCCTTATGAGTCAAGTCGAAAACATTTGCAAGTTTGTGCATAAGATAGTCTTCATGCTTATCGAGATGTCCATCGGCATACACTACTTTCCAAAGTAATGTCAGGATTTTTCTTTGCTCTTCTCTGCTGCAATTGTCACGAATCTGTCTACTGAATTTCCACAGATCGATAGCTTCTTTTCGTTCCTCATCCGCCAGAGTTATTAAATCTTCCATCTCTTTTGCAGATATATGATACTCATCTTTCAAAATATCTATAATATGGCTCAATTCCTCATCAGAGAATTCGCCATCGGCATGAGCCATCTCCATCATGAGAGCACAAGCTGCCATAGGGACCACATTTTTCTCACCAACTAAATCTCCGGTGGAAGATCGGTGAGTAAAAAACGTTTTAATTCGTCCAATCATATACTGAGCTACTTTAGGATATCGAGAAGTTCCACTTCGAAAATGAGAGGAGCGTTGGGAGGAATTACATTCCCTGCACCTCTGCTGCCATATCCAAGCTCAGGCGGGATGAATAACATCCGCTTTCCACCTACTTTCATAGACATGACTCCTTCATCCCAACCTTTGATGACTCTGCCAATGCCAATCTGGAATTGGAACGACTGACCTCTATCAACAGAACTGTCGAACTTTGTCCCGTCCGGGAGCCAGCCGGTGTAGTGTACAACCACCATTTGTCCTTTCTCTGGTGAAAGACCATCACCGATTTCTGTCTCTCTGTATCGAAGTCCACTAGGGGTTGTAATATCACCAAAACCCGATTCATCATTGGCTTCATCCTGAACTACTGCCCCAAAAGCCACTACAGTCATCAATAATATTATTAATGTGTAAGGTATCATTATTACTCTCCTTTCAGTTGAGCGGAGTGTAAGACGCCTGAGGGATAATTGCAATCCGAATTACTTCTTCATTTGTTTGATTTTCTACAACAACGGGTCTAAGTTTGTACGATATGCCAAAGAATTCTACATTACCGCCACTCGCTGAAAGAATCCGCCCAGACGTATTGGAAGATTTTATCGGACAGTCCCATCTTTCGGGAGACAGCACACTTCTTCACAAGGCGATCAAAGAAAACAGTCTCTTCAGCATGATTTTGTGGGGTCCACCCGGAACAGGTAAAACAACTTTGGCAAAAATAATTGCACGGGAGACAGAAACTGATTTCTATGAACTTTCGGCAGTTTCATCAGGTGTAAAGGATGTACGTAGTGTTCTTGAGATCGGTAAGACCAACCGCCAGATGAACAGGCAGACTCTCCTATTTATTGATGAAATTCATCGTTTCAATAAGGCTCAGCAAGACGCCCTTTTGCATGCTGTGGAACAAGGTGTAATCCTCTTCATCGGCGCTACAACTGAAAATCCATCCTTTGAGGTTATCTCGCCTCTACTCTCCCGCTGTCGTGTCTTGAAACTGCAGCCACTGTCTGATGACGATCTTGACAACATCCTTTCCCGTGCACTATCAAAGGATGATCAGTTGGCCCTGAAAAATATTCACTTTGCCATGGACGTTCGTACTGAACTGATCAAGTCAGCCGGTGGTGACGCACGAAAAATGCTTAACACTTTGGAAGCGACTCTGGCAGTAGTGGATGATGATGGTGGGAAAATTATGATTATCATGGAAGTACTGCAGGAAGCTCTCCAATCCAAAACCAATCTCTACGACAAAGCCGGCGATTATCACTACGATGCCATTTCCGCCCTCATTAAGTCTGTCCGCGGGAGCGATCCTGACGCCGCTATCTACTGGCTGGCCACTATGCTGGAAGGGGGCGAAAAGCCGGAGTTCATCGCACGGCGGCTCATTATCCTCGCATCCGAAGACATTGGGAATGCAGACCCTCAAGCCCTTCCATTAGCCACCGCCGGCTTCAATGCTGTCCACGCCATCGGCATGCCGGAAGCGTCGCTGGTGCTGGCGCAAGTGATAACCTATCTCGCCGCTGCTGCCAAGTCTAACGCTAGCACACTGGCTATTGCAGGAGCAACACGAAAAATACACGAGGAAGGAACTTCACCGGTACCTCTGCATTTACGCAATGCACCGACACCGCTAATGAAATCATTCGACTACGGCAAGGACTACGACTATCCGCATAATCATCCTGACCACTTTATTCAGAAAAACTACTTTCCGGAAAATGAGAAAGCTGAAACATTCTATAAACCGTCAACTCAAGGGTATGAAGAGTACATCCGAAAACGACTTAAGCACCTTTGGACTGACCGTTATCCGGACAACAATTCGTGAGACGACTCCTACTCTCTTTTTTATTTATTGTTGCTGCTGTCAATTCCCAGGAACGGCTCCGGCTGATCCATGCGGATGAGTTGGAGAGTATCACAGACAAAGATGGCAAAGCAACTCAGTTCCTTCGAGGAAATGTAAAATTCCGTAAAGGCGAGGCGATACTCACTTCCGATAGAGCTTATTTCCGCCAGGAAGCTAATAACGCTACTTTCGTTCAGAATGTCCGGATGGAAAGAGGTGAACAGCTTTTGACTGCTGACTCACTTCACTTGGAGACGGAACTGGACATCGTCACAGGATATGGCAGGAATGAATTTAGTGATCCTGATTACTATCTGACGAGTGATACATTGGAATATCATATGGAGATAGACAGCGGCGCGGCAAACGGTACCGTAAAATTCGTCCAGCAAAAACAGACGATTACTTCCCAGAGCATCACTTATCGCAAGAAAGAAGAACTGGACGCCGCCAGTTACACAGCTTTGGGTAACGTGGTGATTGAAGAAGAAAATCGCCGGACGACATGCGGCAAAAGTGTGTACAATGCCGGTGCTGAGACTTCAGTCCTTTTTGAAAATCCGGTTATCACTCAAGAGAATCGTATCATTTCCGGAACGGAGATATTCCTCATATACGAAGATGATATTCTGAAGCATCTTTCCATTCCAGACAAGGCACACATTATCTATCCCAACTCAGGTAAAGTTAAGTTACCGACAGATACTACCGGCTCTGAAAAAGAATACGCCGCCATAGAGTTCAAAGATGATATGACCGGCAAGCAACTGGAGGCCTTTATGGTGGACGGCAGGCTCGACTCCGTACGGCTGGAAGGGATGGCAACCACCCTTTATCACCTATTTGAGGATTCGGTCTACCAGGGTAAAAATATCGCTTCCGGTGATAC
>CEPS01024187.1_pt1 | contig 15544 bp, 14 predicted proteins | sample 530401 | NCBI WGS metagenome assembly CEPS01 (sample SAMEA2620035, study PRJEB7988) | marine metagenome | biome: marine biome (ENVO:00000447); feature: mesopelagic zone (ENVO:00000213) & marine oxygen minimum zone (ENVO:01000065); material: "saline water (ENVO:00002010), including plankton... | reverse complement strand
GTTATCATAAGGTTTTACTAGCAAGCCCCTGTGAACGGGTACAATGAGTTTAAAGATAAAATCAAAATACCCCAGTATGATATTATTATAGATAATCCTTATGAGAAAGAGGAGGATATAATCAAAACATTGATGTTCTTGTTAAAACTGCCAACTCCGTACCAATTATCACTTTATTATTTAACTTTTTATCCTGGAACGGATTTATATAAAAAAGCAATAAATGACGGAATAATAACTAACGAACAAAAAGAAATTTATCAAAAGAACTATAAAAAGAGTAAAGATGAAAATAAAGACTATTTAAAAAATCTGCTTGTTTTATTGAGTAAATATTCTTCAAATGGAGTTAGTATTTCGCCGAGCATTATGAATTATCTAACAAATCCAAAGGCGCGCCGATATTATTTACATTTACCGGTGTATGTATCTTTAAAAATTAAAGTTATTTTATTAAAAAGAATAGGGCACTTCAATTATATTTTAAAAGAAGCTTTAAAAGATATTAAAACGGGAAATTGGTTTAGAATACGTGCATATGTAAAAAAGTATTTTATTCGATTTAACTGAACCTAAAACACAGAATGGTGTGAGATCAAACGTTGGATATGACGGTAGTTAAAGAAAACAACAGATTTAGTATCAAAAAAAAATATATTGTTGGTGGACCGTCAAGAAACGGTAAAACGACGTTAGTTAATATACTTTATAAGAAACATCAGCGTGTAATCGGATTACCGGTTGAGGGATTGTTTGATATTTTCTATTATCAAAGATATCCTTTAATAAAACTTCAAAAAAATATCATTTTAAGAGAGTATTTTTTAAAAAAACGATTTACAAATGAGACAAGGACACAATCGGCAAAACCCATAGATTTTTGTAAATCAAATCTTGATGATATTTCAAATCGGATTCCCAAAAGACATAATCACCAACTTCAAATCATTTCTTCCGGTTTGGATGTATTTGCAAAAAATAATAGAGCGTTAACATGGGCAGTGTGTGATCTTCATCCGGAGCGATTATTTAATGTATATAAAGGATATATACCTGATTTGCACCTGATTATTATGCTTCGGGATCCAAGGGAAGCTATTTGCGCAAATTTATACTGGCGTTGTTATCCAGAAAAGAACATCAATTCTAAACAGGTTTTGAAATGGGCTACTATGATGTGGATTTTTTCCGCACAAGCCTTTCTAAATCTGAAGAAAAAATTTAAAGACGATGTCACATTGTTCTTTTTTAATGATTTAGTAAAAGGGGAAAAAAGAGAATGCAACAAGCTATCCACATTACTAGAAATTCCAGGTAAAAGTATAAATGATTATTTTGCTGGAAGGGATCCGTTTTTTACTCATCTTAAGGGCAAGTTTTTGACTCCTGATGAAAAAATAAAAAGATTGATAACATCGGAAGAAATAGCATTTATTGAATATTTTACAAAGTATTATATAGAAAAATTTGAATGGAAGATTTTATTTAAGCCTAATAAAGATATGCAAATATCAAACGATATAAGTAAATTTAGAAATTTTTTGGAAGAGGTGTTGGTAATTTTAAAAATATCACCTCAAAAAGCAATGGAATATATTTATTCGACAATGAATTATTCAAGAAAACAATATTTAAAAAAGAAAAAGAATCGATGGAAATATGAAATAAGAAGAAATGTACGCAATATATCTCTGCTATTTCAAAAATAGTATTAACGATCACATGTTTATGACTTAATAATGCAAAAGGGACGAAAATCAGCAAAGAATTATTGAAACAAGGATAGAAAAGTGGCTAAAACATTATTTGATTTTACAAAGAAATTTGAATATGAAAATGGATTCTATTTAACTAGCGATATCACAAGAATTGGAAAACTTTTGTCGCAGTACGAATTATATAAAAAAACTGTTAATTTGCCTGGTGACATTATTGAATGTGGGGTATTTAAAGGTGCATCACTTATAAGATTAGCATCGTTTCGAGATTTACTGGAAAGTACCTATTCCAGAAAAATTATAGGATTTGATACTTTTGAAAAACTACCTTCAACAAATTATTATGATGACATTCAGGTTCTGAATAAATTTATTGATGAAGCCGGTGATAAATGTATTTCAATAGAGGAATTAACACGAACTTTGCATAGGAAAGGGTTAAAAAATATTGAGCTAATAAAAGGAGATATTAATATCACAATTCCAGAATACGTAAAAAAATGCCCTAGTTTGAAAATCGCTTTACTTCATATCGATACGGATGTTTATGAACCGGCAGTTACTATTCTTGAGTATTTATATGAGAAAATTGTAAGAGAGGGAATAATCATGTTTGATGACTATGGTACTTTCCCTGGAGAAACAAAAGCTGTCGATGAGTTTTTTAAAAATAAAAATGTAGTTATAAGAAAATTATCACTCAATTATATACCTTCATATGTTATTAAAGAATAGGGTTCGGTATGGAAATTTTGTCGATAATTCCAGCAAGAGGGGGGTCTAAAGGCATATATAAAAAAAATATTAGAGATATTAATGGAAAACCACTAATAGCTTATACAATTGCAAACGCCATTTCATCTTCATATATTAACCGTGTAGTAGTTTCTACAGATGATTGTGAAATTGAACAAATATCAAAAAAATTTGGAGCAGAAGTCCTTTTAAGACCTAAAGAAATAAGTAGTGACTTCAGTAAGTCAGAAGAAGCATTACTTCATGTAATTAAAACACTTTATAAAATTGAAAAATACAAACCAGATATTATAGTTTTCTTACAATGTACATCACCTCTCACAATTAAAGAAGATATAGACAATACCATTGATGTACTTTTAAATACTGATGTAGATACAGTATTATCTGTTTCGGAATTTCATTATTTCTTATGGAAGGCTAAAAAAGATGGTAACGCGTCAGGGATAAATCATGATAAAAGAACACGCTTTTTAAGACAAGAGAGGAGGCCTCAATATATAGAAACTGGGGCTGTCTATGTTATGAAGACAGATGGTTTTCTTCACCACAAACATAGATTTTTCGGAAAAACAGCGTTAAATGTCATTGATAAAGAAAGGTTCCTTGAAATTGATGATGAGATTGATTTAGAAATAGCTGAAGTAATGATGAAAAAGCAAAGTCGATAGATGTGATTTTAGAGTTATGATTAAGTATTCTGTTTAGAGGTAAAGGCGGTATATATGCCGGTTGATTATTTGCAGACCGTAGAACTGTAAGTGATGGAAACGATACTTTAAAGCGGAGAATGAGATCAGATTGAACGTCCGTATAGGTGATAGAGTCGTTGGGGAAGGCCAGCCCGCGTTCATTGTGGGAGAGATTGGCATAAACCATAACGGCAGCGTGGAGACAGCTAAGAAGTTAATTGATGTAGCAATGATTGCCGGGTGTGATGCTGTCAAATTTCAAAAGCGTGACCCTGAGGAAGCCGTTCCTGAAGAGTATAAAAATGTTAAACGGGAAACTCCGTGGGGAATTATGACATATTTCGAATATCGTAAACGTGTCGAGTTCTCAAAAGAAGATTACGAAGCTATTGATCGTTATTGCAAGCGTTGTAATATTATGTGGACAGCATCGTGCTGGGATCTCCCATCTTTGGATGTTATAATGGAATTTAATGTACCATTTTTAAAGGTTCCGTCAGCCTTGATAACTCATAAATTGTATCTCGAACGTATTAGAGAGTTTAAAATAAAAAATAAACTCCCAGTTTTTCTTTCTACCGGAATGGCAGATATGTCTCTTGTAGATAGAATAGTGCATTTTATCGGTGAAAAAGATTTAGTCCTCTTACATACAGTGAGTTCATATCCGGCTAAACAGGATGACATCAATTTAAACGTAATTAGTAAATTCAAGGAAAAATTCAACTGCCCCATTGGATATTCAGGGCATGAAGTAGGATTACAGATATCACTGGCTGCAGCAACTCTTGGTGCAAAAGTGATAGAACGACATATAACACTTGATCGTGTAATGTGGGGGACAGATCAGGCTGCATCACTGGAACCCCAGGGGCTTTTCAAGCTAATCCGTGATATTCGAATAATTGAAGCCTCAATGGGTACCGACGAAAAGCAGGTGATGGGCAGCGAAAAATCTGTTATGGAAAAGCTTAGAAAGGTGAGTGATTTTTAAGATAATAATTTCAGTGGATGAAATAGGTAAAAACAGTTGTTGATTTGTCGCATTTTAAATGGCCAATCAGGTCTGAAGAATCTAGAAAAGCATCCAATAAAATATTCGATGTGGTTTTAGCATCACTCTACCATACTGATTCCTCTTCTGATTCGGGTTTTAAACTTGTCGAAGCAGATAATAGTCCAATTATGGGATTAAATCAGATTAAGAAATCGGGTAGATTATGTCGTGGAGAGAAATTATGATCAACCCAACATTGAAAAAAGAGGAGTTGTGCAAAGCTCTCGGTTTTTGAAATGAATATTCCAGTAGATGCAGAGGCAATCAAAGGGGTTGAGGAGTTGAATCGTATTCAGTGGCCAATTCAACCTTTAACATATCGCAAATTGGGTGATGAATTAATTGAACTGATATACGATTTTTTTCTATGCCACAATTCTTCTGTTTTCTCAGATATATATCATTTAAAATGTCGGGATATCATGATTGAAGTCGGTACCCTCAGCTACTGCTTGTTGACTGCCGATCGAATTAAAAAATCCGGACATCATTTTGTAACCGCCGAAGATAAAAGCCTTTTTAACTACGCAATAGCAAGTGAACGTCCCTACTCACCGGTTTTGGCCCCATTCTCGAATACTTCTTTATACCTTTCGATTGTCAAAACCGTTTTACATGCTCCCAGTCTGATTTGGGGCGATGCGGTGAGTTATGGACATAATCCGCTCCTGATGCAGCACATTCAAAATAATGGGTTATCTACGCATAATCTTCGCTGGACCCCTTGGTTGCTTTCTAAACAGAGAGAAGCGGCATCAAAACATCCAAGTGTCGTATATGATACCGTTTGTACCTTCGTAGATAAAGTTCATGAAATTTGGGAACATAATGAAATAACATATTCAAAACATACGCTTGATCATTTAAAAAGAATTCTTTTGATGCATCTCTCTGTCGCAGAGCGTGATATCCGAAGGAATATACTCTGGATAAACAAGTGGCGAAACTCACCACTGTTTGTAGGGAGCGGAGGGAGATATGAAAACAGGTTGCTTTCATATCTTTTTACTAAAAATGGTAATACAGTAATGAGATTCGATCATGGGGGGGAGAGGCCTCTTTTTTTAGATAAATATTGGGGAATTAATGAATTTGCCTTTCAAAATATCTTTGTCACTTTTGGGAAAGGTCTAGAGAGCAGACTTAGACTGAACGTTCAGAGTGGAAAATATTTTATGCCCCCAGATGAATTGCAGAATACTAAATTCCACAGTTTAGTTTCGAATGAATTTTTAGGAATCTATAAAAAGCATTATAATCATAACGTAAAGAAGGTGAGGAAAGTTATGGTGGTCCTGCCTCTTTTCTCCGGAGACAAAATTTTACCCGGGTATTATGCTCCGGATTTTATAAATGTTTTAGTTATTTGGAAAGCTATTCAGGAGTTGAAACGAAAAGGATTTTATCTGGTCTTGAAGAAAAAACCTAAGCTCTTAAAATCTAGGCTGTTCAGTATTTTTGATCGGTTTGTGGATGAAATTAACGTAGATTATTTTCCCGATGTGACGAACATCGCTGATGCATACGTATTTTTTTATTTGGGGACAGCCTTCTGCCAAGCCCTGATGAGTCTGAAACCTGTTGTTTACGTACATCTTCCATATCGGGTTATTGATCCTTGGGCGAAGTCTGAACTAAAAAGAATTATATGTTGGATCGATCCTGAGGAACCAGATGGAGTTCGAATTGATTATAGAAAAATGATCAATTATCTTAATACTGGGCACGACATGAGGGCAAAACGAACCGAATTTGTCGAAAACATTTACCTGAATGAATAAATGTGCAAGGCGGTTTTAAACTGCTTGCGGAAACTTTGAATTCCATAGCGAAAACGAGATTTAAAAAATCAATATTCAAATCCCATTAATTTCCCCTCTTTTTCAATATTTTAAGATATTTTACCCCTTTACTAGACATAAATTCTTTATCATATTTTTTATGGCTTTAACCAGTGGGATATTTGAGGGGTTTGGTATTTCAACTGTCATTCCCCTACTTGATTTTTTGAGTGACGCAGAAAAGAGTAATAAATATTCACTGGTTGTTTTTGGTTTTCTCGAATTCATCGGTTTGAGTGTTTCACTGCGAAACATCCTGCTGCTTTTAATTTTGTTTTTTTCATTAAAAGCAATATTTATTGTTTTTCAGGCTGTTTATTCATCTCAGCTTTTGACAACTATTACTAAAGATCTAAAAAACGACTTCTGCATAAAGGTAGCAAATGTCAAATATGGTTATTTTTCTGACAAGCCGTTAGGGTTTTTTAATAATATTTTAACAACCGAAATCAACTCAACTATTTCAGGTCTTAACAATTATTTACGAGTTATTATCTGTATCATTTATATCGGCATTTACCTTTTTTACGCTTATTTAATAAACGCAAAGCTCACTTTATTTGTTTTTGCTCTTTCCATAATCATATTTTTTTCCCTTCGAAAGATGAATCAATATTTACAAAAGCTCTCCTTTCACGTTTCAAGAACTAACGCGGAAATACAATCGCTGACCATACAAAAATTATATAATTTCAAATATTTGAAAGCGACTGGTAGTTTTAAACCGATTCTCGATCAGATATTTAAAAAAATTGAAGAAAACCGGAAATACCATTTTAAAACACAGGTGCTCAATGCTGTTCCGCCATCATTTGTTGAAGTTTTTTCAATTGTTTTTCTATCAGGTCTTGTCTGGTATTATGTGGGATTACATAACAGACAAATTGGGGAAATCCTGGTACTGCTAATTTTCTTTTGGCGAGCATTGACACGGATACTCAATTTCCAGAACTGGTGGCTGCGGTTTTGTTCGTTTGCAGGAGCTATCAATGTGGTGAATGATGCGTATAAAGATCTTGACCAGAATACTGAAAAATTTGGAACAGTGACAATTCCTAAGCTTAAAAACAAAATTGAACTGCAAAATATTGCCTTCTCATATAATAGCAAAAAGGTGATTGATAATGTTAATATAATCATCCCTAAAGGGAAAAGTATCGGTATTGTGGGACCTTCTGGTGCTGGAAAGACAACACTGTTCGATCTTTTGGTCGGTCTCTTTTCTCCCAAATCCGGTGTCATTAAAATTGATGATACTCGGTACCAGGATATCGATCTTAAGGATTTAAGATTAAATATCGGCTATGTTACACAGGAGCCTGTTATTTTCAATGATACGATTGCAAACAATATCTCACTCTGGAATTACAAGAACCGCGATTTATACTATAAAAAAAGAATAAGAAGAGCTGCCGAGCTGTCTAATTGTTCTTCTTTTATCGAAGAATGCGAAAATAGTTATGACACCATTTTAGGTGACAAGGGAGCAAAGCTTTCCGGAGGGCAACGACAACGCATTGCCATTGCTCGTGAAATTTTTAAGAATCCGCAAATAATAATCTTCGACGAAGCGACGAGTGCTTTAGATGCTGAGTCAGAACAATTGATCCAGCAGAGCATTAAATCAATGAAAGATAAATATACCCTTGTTATCATCGCTCACCGGCTTTCGACGATTATCAATTGTGATTTCATATACGTGCTTGAAAAAGGACATATCGTTGAAAGTGGTACCTATGAAGAATTGTATGCTAAGGATGGTGGTGTTTTTAAAAAAATGTGCAGAGAACAGGCAATTTGAAACACGATTTATTTAAATTCAAGAAAAATAAAACGCAGGACATTGTGATCGATGTATATTTTAGGTATATCCGCTTTCTACCATGATAGTGCAGCAACTCTGATTGATAGCGGAAAAATCATTGCAGCTGCCCAGGAGGAGAGATTCTCAAGGATAAAATTTGACGATTCATTTCCCTTTAAAGCGATCGAATATTGTTTACAGGAAGCGAATATAGCTCTTGAGGATCTCGACTGTATTGCATTTTATGAAAATACACATTTAAAATTTGACAGAATAATCAGGAGCTACATTAAATATCTTCCAAAGAGCTTTTCTATATTTAGACAGGCTATGAAGCTTTGGATTAAAGAGAAATTATTTTGTGAAAAATTAGCATACGAGCAGTTGGGGTGGGAAGGCAAAGAGATGAACGTCCTTCACCACATATCGCACTCAGCTTCCGCATTTTTCCCGTCGCCTTTCGAAGAGGCTGCAATTCTTGTTATGGATGGCGTTGGTGAGTGGGCATGTACAAGCATTGGAGTCGGAAAAGGCAATAAGATCAAACTGATAAAGGAGATAAGCTACCCGAATTCATTAGGAATATTATATTCGGGATTCACCCAGTATGTTGGGTTTAAAGTCAATTCAGGTGAGTACAAGATGATGGGGTTGGCTCCATACGGAACCCCCCGATATAAAAATTTAATACTCGATAAAATTATCAATGTTAGAGAAGACGGTTCGTACAAGCTAAACCTCCACTATTTTGATTTTCATCATGGGTACTCAACCATAAATGAAGAATTTGAAATTCTTTTTGGTGCCAGAGCACGAAAGCCCGATGAGGAGATCCGGGAGATTGATATTGATATTGCCGCTTCAATTCAAACTGTGTTGGAAGAAGTCATTTTAAAACTCGCCTGGACTGCCAAAGGCCTTACGGGAATGGAGTACCTTGTTATTGCCGGCGGTGTGGGGCTGAATTGTACAGCAAATGGTAGGTTGCTCGAACAACGATATTTTAAAGATATCTGGGTGCAACCGGCAGCAGGTGATGCAGGCGGGTCACTCGGTGCCGCATTGTACACATATTTTCAATTGTCGAAGGGAAAGCGAGAGAAAGGAATGTTCGAACAGGCCGGGTCACTTTTCGGCCCTTGCTTTTCTGATGAAGAAATAGAACATGCTTTGCGGTTATATGGTGTAAGGTATAAAACAATTGCATCTGATGAAGCGTTTTTTGAAAAAGTCTCGGATTACATTGCCGAAGATAAAATTGTCGGATGGTTTCAAGGAAAGATGGAGTTCGGGCCTCGCGCCCTTGGAAACAGGAGCATTCTAGGAAATCCAAAGAGCCCAACGATGCAATCCGAAATGAACCTTAAGATAAAGTACCGGGAGAGCTTTCGGCCGTTTGCTCCTGTTGTTCTTGAAGAATCTGTAAAGGAATATTTTGATGTAGACCGGCCAATGCCTTATATGCTTTTTATCGTCAAAGTCAAGAAAGATCAACGAATAGATGTTGGCGATGAAAGAATCAAGGGACTGGAATCCCTACATGTTATACGTTCAACAATCCCAGCAGTGACTCACGTCGATTACTCTGCTAGGATTCAGACAGTCAGTGAACATCATAATCCCAAATTTTACCGACTGCTTAAGACTTATAACAGAAAGACCGGATGCCCTGTTCTCATTAACACTTCGTTTAATGTGAGAAGCGAGCCGATTGTTTGCACACCCGAAGATGCAATAAGATGCTTTCTTGCCAGTGAAATCGACGTACTGGCAATTGGTCATTATCTGGTTACAAGAGAGGATCAGAACTGGTCCATTACAGGCCGCGCGTTTTTAGAACCGGAACACTTTGATTTATCATGCCAGTGATACAAAAAATCCCGTCTTTACTATTTGATATCTATCTCTTTGTGGTGAGTTTACTTGTTTTTTGGCCAATTAAAATTCTCATTCCGCCTATACATAAATTAAAAAATAACAGCGATGAAAGCTTTTTTGAGGAAGTTTCCGAAAACGAGAATATGAACAGGGTATCCAAAATCTATTCAGATATCCATTGTTATTCTGCCTGGATGCGCTTCGCATTATATATCTTATTTCCTGCGTATCTCATTTCCAAAAAGTTGCCCTCATTTCTTTTTGAAAAAAAGACGAAACCAGTTCGTTTCACACCGAACCAGGCTGCATCGATGGTGCTGGCGCAAATGACTCAAAATATAAAAGCAACCAAAACGGTTGCAGATGATTGTGGAGCCGACTACATTTTTTGCTTACAGCCAACATTAATGGATGGGAAACATTACCCCACCGAATATGATTTGCGATTCATAGAGGCCCGGGCAAAAACAAAATTTTATCAATTTACACTTTTGGATTATTTCAAAAAATATTATGAAATGATAATAAGAACCTTCTCAAAATATGATGGATTGAAAAATAATTTTTTCAATTTGAGCAACATTTTTCACACCGAAAAGAAACAACGGTTCGTAGATACCTGTCATATCGGAGAGGAGGGACAGATTGAAATTGCAAGAAAATTAGCCTCCTTCATATTTGAAAAAGAAAAAAAACAAAAAAAGAATACTGAAAAATGGAGCTAACTCTCTTTGTAATTATGGTATTGTTAATTGAGCTTCTATGTCGCGCTCATTACCTATATGGCAAAAATAAAATGAGAGGAATGTTTTTCATTAAGGCTTTTTTATTTAGAAGTATCCATTTCAACGATTGTCGGCTGTCACAACACTCCGTTAGTCTATCGATCCCACTTGAGGAATTATTTCAGATTATGGCAAAGGCAAGCGGTACTTCATCCGAAGTGATCCGGGAGTCTTACTCTGGTGCAAACTCGTTTGAAAAGCTGATTTACCGACCATTTATCGGCTTCCGACCAGAACCAAATCAGAGATTGAGCTTTGCGACATTGGATCGATTCGGTTTTCAGAGCAGTTACAATACTCTGAAAAAACCAATTCGAGTAAAAAGAATATTGGCTTTGGGAGGATCCGCCGCTTATGGGTGGGGCCAAACATCAACGGATAATAATTGGTGCATTCAACTTGAAAGTCAGCTCAATCGATTGGAGATAGCCAATGGGAATGATTTACAATGGCAAGTCATCAACATGGCGTATCCGGGATCTACCACGGCAAGTGAATTGAATTTATTAATTATATTCGGAAAAATGTTCAATCCAGACTATGTAATACAGCTTTCAGGCTTCAATGACATGTGGTTTTTTGCAAAATGGAATAAACTTTACTCTTTTTTCTCATATGAAACTATTTACAGTGCAATTAGAAAAATATCACTTGTAAGAATACTCAAAGAAATCTCAACGCTTCAATATATGGTATCCATACTGAGAAGAATTATCAAACGGAGAATTAATTTGGAAACCCAGGAACATCAAATTTATTCCGTTTGGTAGTGATAAATTTATCATTTCTCTATGATTCAGTTCGTAACAAAGTTGAATATTCTTTTAGCTTGATGATGTCCACATCAAGCTTCAGAGTTGTTTATAATAGATTTCTTATGAATAGCATACAAAATTGAAGCGATTACTTAAAGATCACTATGTTAGATATTATAAATATCCCAAAGAATGGTTGGCCCATTTTGTTGTGCCTAATCTGCATGATCCCCTAAAACTCTCTCGTGCTTTCAAATGGGCTGTTTTGCCAAAGTTAAGAAAATTTCCGACATTTATTGTTATTGATCCAATTGTACGTTGTAATTTAAATTGTCCATTATGCTCAATTCCGCCCAAATTGCTTCCTAATTATGGTTGCGAGCTTTCTCTAAAGGATTTTAAGAAAACTCTCGATAACATCAAATCTGTTACGAACCATGTATTTTTCAGCCATGCTGGTGAGCCTTTTCTAAATAAACAACTTTTAGATATGGTAGAATTGGTAAACAAATACCACATGATTAGTAGTGTTGGAACTAATGGAACATTTTTGACAGCAAGAACAATCGATAGAATATTTGAGATCGAATTAGATTTTCTTCAAATTTCTTTTGATGGCTTTTCCAAGGAAACTTATGAAAAGTATCGTGTAAAAGCAAGCTTTGAAAAAGTTTTACACAATATAACTGAGCTATCAAAGATGAAAAAAAGTAAAAAAAGCAAAAAACCGTTCATTAGTGTAACTTTTCTTATAAATGCATATAATTCTCACGAAATAGATGACGCCGCAAAATATTTCAAGAAAATGGATATCGATTTTATACCGAAGGGTATCAACCTAAACCTTCATCGAAGAAAGGATAAATTGAATATTAATGACCTGGCGCATTGGATTGATTTCGAAAACGAACATTCAATGTACAGGTTGGATGAAAAGGGCCATGTGATTTTTAAAAAACCTTTTAAAAAAGTGTGCGACACATGTGAGAAACCTGTTATTAACTGCAAGGGTAATATACTGCTTTGCTGCCACGACATTTTCAATTCCGTTAACCTCGGTAAAATTTATGAATGTGAATTTGAAGCATTATGGTCGAGTGAGCATTACACGAAACTCAGAAAAATGGCATCCAAACGTGAATTGCCGATCTGCAAGATTTGTGGAAAATGAAAATACCGGTAGCCATGATTCGTGTAAAGGGGTCCTTATTTCGCAACAACTGCGATAGAACTATCAGCATCGACGAATCTGGGAAAAGCGTTTCTAATAAGGATGATTTTTGGGATTTTAAAAAACATATAAATTACCCGAACTTAAGGCAAAACGGATATTCAATTATCTTTTTGAACAAAAACAAAGTGTTTTTTTGTGTCGACAGGGTCAGAACTTACCCACTTTTTTATACTACTGAAGCGGAGAAATTATTTGTCAGCGATGATGCAAGCTGGCTTAAAACTAAAACTAGCAATAGTGAACTGTGTGCAGAATCGATCATTGAATTCTATCAGTCGGGATTTGTGACAGGGAATAAAACCCTCTATAAAAATATTTTCACACTTCAAGCCGGTGAAGCAATATCAGCCCGTTACACCCAAGGGATATGGAAATTAGATAAAAAAAGATATTTCAAATACTTTCCAGATTCGATCACAGATAAATCCGTTAGTGATTTACTAAAAGAACTCGACGAAATTTTTTTCCAAATATTTACATCGATTCTGAAAAGGAATAAAAATCGGGTATTTATGATTCCTTTAAGCGGAGGAGTCGATTCAAGACTCATTGTCAATTGGATGAAACGGATCGGTGTTGATAATATCTTGTGTTATTCCTTCGGAACACAAAATAACAGAGACTGTAAGAAAGCCAAAGAGATCGCACAGAGATTAGGTTATGAGTGGCGATTTGTAGAATTAACCAAAGAATTATGGCTTGAAGCCTATCACAGTAGTCTTTTTAAACGTTTGAAATCAAAGTTCTCTGGTTATTGTTCATTAATGTCCAATCAGGAGTTTCCTGCAATTTATGATATGAATAAAAAAAATATAATCCCTAAAAATTCAATTTTTATTCCTGGACACACCGGAGATTTCATCAGTGGTGGCCATATCCCGGATAACCTTTATGAATTTCATCCGACTTCAGAAACCGTTGTTAAATATATTATCGATAAGCATTTTTCCCTCTGGAAAACACTACGCATTAATTCAAGAAAAAGAATATTAGAATATTTAGAGAGGAGAGTAAAAAAACAAATTAAAATATTTGATATCCATAGCCATGATATGACATCGCAGGTGATTGAGTATTATGATTGGCAAGAAAGACAGGCCAAATTTATTGTTCAATTTGTTAGTGTCTATAAATTATTTGATTATTCATTTGAGTTGCCATTGTGGTCAAAAGAATTAATGGATTATTTCTTAAAAATTCCATTGCATTTAAAACATAATAAATATTTATATATCAAGTACTTAAAAAGATTTGATCAGTTCGGAATATTCGGGGACGAAAAAAGTATAACGAATAAAGAAAGGAGAAATAGAAGATTCGATCACGTGTATCGTTATTTTTACAGGGATTGTTACGATTGGTTCTATAAACAGTTTCTTGCGTACTACAAGAATGACGTTAACTACTTATCACCTTTTCCCTACACAAGAATCGTTTCAAGCCTTGGACTCTATCGGAATCAGAATTCTTTTTTCGTTCAAGATTATCTCGAGGAATTGAATTCCGGATTAATTTAATTGCTACCGATTTCATAAAGAGGGCTTAAACAAAGTGCACTTTGCCATATTTACCCGTAACGATGATCGAAGATTGGAATACATCCTCCGCTGTTTCGAACAGATAGGAATTTCTATCAATTTGATCCTAACAACCCCTCCAAAAAACATCCCAAGAAAGATGAAGCCAACAATTTTTAAATTAATTCGTTTCAATAAAAATGAGTTAAATGTTACTAAAGGTTTAAATTATCCTATTGCTGTGGTAGATAACCATAGCTCAGATATTGCTCTCAATTTGCTCAAAAGACACAGTATCGATTTTATATTTATTTCAAAAGCAGGTATTATCAAGAAGAACATTATCGAAAATTCTTGGCAAATAATAAATTGCCATCCTGGTATTTTGCCAAGATACCGGGGTATAGGGAGTTGCGAGTGGGCGGTATACGAAAATGGACCATTGGGAGTGACTGCCCATTACGTAGATCGAGGTATTGATACTGGGTCAATTATTTATCGCAAAGTTATGGAACCCAGATCGGGTGAAACATTAAGAGAATTTCGTTTCCGACTCGATAAGGTGGGAGCACAAATCTTTGCTTTAATAGCTTATCAAATGACAGAAAGAATAGAATTAAATGCTGAGTTCCAAGATCCTAATATAGGGGTGTTGTATACAAGAAAACCTGCTCTAATGGAAATGCAGTTTATTGAAAAAGCATTTCAACGAAGAAGATCAATTTGCACAAAATGAATCTTGCAATATTGCTTGATATTCCGGATAGTTTCATACAGGAAGCAACATTTACAATTGAGAATCTTTTTTTTCCAATTTTGATAAACTTAATTTTTGTTAGTGATTTACAATCATTGAAAAAATATCAAATTAGAATAGTTTATTGCCATGAGAATTCTGTTCTATTAAAGGAGTTATCTATTTCTGAAGATACGCTATTTATCATATTGGAAAATCAAACCTTATCTTATTATTCGTCTTTTAAACCATATAATGTAGAAAATGTTGAATGGATAAATAGTGTGCCATTTCTTTTTCCATTAAAAGTTCCAATCGAAACGGATGTACTAAGTAACGTTCTGAATTTTGATATTTTTGCGGCTACTTTTTTCTTTCTTTCTTGTTGGCAAGAATATTATATTAAAAAACGAGATGAAAAAGGAAGAATACCTTTAAAAGATTCAATACAATACAAACTTAAAATCATACGTACACCAACAGTAAACCAATATTTATTTCACTTTATCAATACAATTAAGATTTTATATGGAAAAGAGCTTAATATTAAACCTATGCCTGGTGGTGATTTCATATATACTGCTATATCCCATGATGTTGATCATATCGATTGGCCGGTATCTGAATTTATTCGGGCTACTATTAGAAATAGGCATAAAATTAGCTTGACCATTAAAAACTTAATGTTAATCGTACGAAATTTAATTGGTAAAAAATACATATTTAATTTTTTAGGTTCTTCTCCGAATTAGTTGTAGAAAGCCTGATAGA
>CEPS01011165.1_pt1 | contig 15710 bp, 9 predicted proteins | sample 530401 | NCBI WGS metagenome assembly CEPS01 (sample SAMEA2620035, study PRJEB7988) | marine metagenome | biome: marine biome (ENVO:00000447); feature: mesopelagic zone (ENVO:00000213) & marine oxygen minimum zone (ENVO:01000065); material: "saline water (ENVO:00002010), including plankton... | reverse complement strand
CGTACCTGCTGGTTTATCCTGCAGTGGCAGGATTGTTGCCACTTCATGACCCATCACATTATAGATTGATATTGAGATCGAACTGGCAATCGGCAACGTGTATTCTATGGTTGTAGTTGGGTTAAATGGGTTGGGATAGTTCTGACTTAGTTTGTAGTCATTGGGTGTAATCAGGACTACATCCCGAACATTAAGAGGAGACCTTATTCCTGAAAATTCTAAGACTCTTACAAATACCCTGTTTGGATTGGCTTTAGCAGTATCTGTACCAGCATATATACTGTCACTTACACTCATGTAAGAGAAAATTAATTCTGCATGTTGATCAGCAATACCATCAAGGTAAGAACCCGCAAATAATTTAGGTGTAAAACCAGTTTGCAAGGTATCTACAGTAATTTCCGATGTCGTCCAACTATTCTCATCCAGCACATTTGTTCCGGTCAAAGCATATTGTCGAGCACCAGTGCCATGCCCCACAAAAAGCGTAGGTTTCCCAAAAGCATGATTACTGGCTGACGCACCAAATGCATAAACATTACTTCTTCCGTAGTCATCATAAGTTGTACCTAAACTATCAATTGCTGCCCAATCCGAAGTAGTGAAGGTAGTCGCATCACCATCTGCATCAGCAACTGCATAAACGATTCCCGTGTAATAGCCGCCCACATAAACTTCATCTTTACCGTTCAAGTCCATATCCGCGACAGTCGGCGCCAGGGTCCACTCATCGCGCAATGTTACCATTTTATATCCTGTATCTGATACAGTATATGCATCCGCACCAGTTGCCTCGATGATAAAACATGATAAATTATTCCAGGAAAAACATACGGCTTCCTTTTTGCCATCACCATCAGTGTCTGCAATGACTACACCTTGGGGACTTCCACCGCCAAATTTGTTTTCTCGGACACCATCTCTATCTGCATCCCGGGGAGATGTCGCATATTCTTCTACCAACTGGGGCAGAACACCAATATCCCCACTTACGGACGCAATCACAAACCGATCGCCAGAATAAGCAGCATGATCTGTAGCCGTGGTGCCGCCAGGTGCACCGGTTGGCCCATTATTGGCCCAAACGATTTCTTGATTACCATCCCCATCTATATCACCAACGGAAAAATGTTCAACCCGCACTTCACTCATCGTATCTTTAAACGCGGTGTGAAGATTTCGATGCCACTTGGTGGTATAACCATTATCAGTTGTACCATCCCATTCGTAAACATATAAACCGGCTAAAGTATCTGTATTATTATATCTTCCTGCGAAGAAAATGACTTCTCCCAATCCATCGCCGTCCAAGTCGCCGGTCTGGACCCACCGTGTTCCATAGGAATACACCGTCTTTGTTGAATCAGATGACCAAACATGAACCAAGGTGTCAGTTCCTGCCCATTCAAACCCATGCACCACACCTCCTTTATCATATTCAGTCACCCAAACCTCCATTTTACCATCATTATCTAAGTCAGATCCGCTCCAAACTCCTCTCGCTCCTGTAGTTATTCCCCAGTTGGTTCCACCTAACTCAGTATTAAATAAACTATGTTGACTAAATGAATCTTGTGCATACAAGACCGTAGAAGTTAAAAGAATGATTACACTAGCGATTTGTTTCATCACTCCTCCCTTGTTATTTTATTGAAATTTATCATTCGAGTATAAGAATAAAAGTTTTGGAAAGACAATGTAAAAAAAATATAAAATAATCTGATTTCTTTACATCCAAAATGTTTTAGTTTTTTCCTTTAATAATTGATATTAACGAATCACATTAAATATTTAAATAGGAAAATCATTATTCACACAATTGTCGCTAGAATTGTCGTTCTAACCTTTTCTCTTTCACTTGCCTTTTCAAATACAGGTAAGGTATCCGGGAAAGTGACAGATTCCATTACCGGTAATCCATTGGCGGGAGTGAATGTATTTTTAGATAATACACCGTATGGTGCTGCGACGGATGAATTCGGTGAATATATTATACTGAATGTGCCCCCTGGAGATTATACCTTGCGGGCAACCTATATTGGTTATGCATCCTATCGTGTTCAAAATATGCGTGTTAGTCTAGATCGAACAACCCAACGGAATATCGAAATGAAAGAGGCTGTCATTGAAGGTGAGGAGATTATCGTTATTGCAGATCAACCTCTCGTTCAAAAAGACCTTACGGCCTCCCAAAAAGTAATCACTTCTGACGAGATCAAGGTGATGCCTGTTGAAACATTTCTTGGTGTACTCACCACCCAGGCTGGCGTAAACCAAGGGGCCGGAGGCGAACTTCACATCCGTGGCGGGCGGTCGAATGAAGTGGGATATTATATTGATGGTGTTTCTGTAGCAAATCCGTTTTTCACCAATAGCCTTGCCGTGAGTATTTCCAACAAAGCTCTGGAAGAAATGAAAGTGGTCTCCGGAGCATTCAATGCGGAATATGGTAATGCAATGAGCGGGATTGTAAACCTGCAAGTTAAAGATGGCGGAAAAGACTATCATGGTAGTCTTTCATATCAGTCAGGAGATCATCAATCATCTAACACTGGTATTTTCACGAATATCAATCAATTTAATATCTTTACCAACAAGGTGTTGGATGGGACCATCAATGGACCTATGCCCTTTATGTCCCTGGACGGAAAATTCACTTTTAATATTAGTGGAAGATATAGTGATAGTGAAGGTTACTATTATGGGATTCGAGAACATACAATTGGGGATTCGGCAGATTTCAGGGATGCGGATAATTGGTATATCGAAATGAATGGGGACAGTGCCTTTGTTCCAATGGCGCCGCGTAAAAATTTAAACCTGATGGGAAAATTCACCTATCGGGTCTCTCCCCTTTTAAAAGTATCACTCCAATTGCTCCACTCCGGAGGAAAATCAAAGTCCTATTCTCATTATTATAAATTTAACCCAGACGGTACTTCCACTTCGGAATCCTTCAATAATAATTTTGCATTAAAAATAAATCATGCCTTAGGAAAACGCAGCTTTTACGAGGCCAATATTTCTGTTTCTAATACAAATTATATGGGATATCAATTTAAACCAATTGATCTCTCTTCTTCAGTCCATGAAGATGATGCCAGTCGGTTTGGCACCGGTCAATATGTCCTCCATAATATGTTTGAAGATGGTGATAAATACTGGATTCTAAATAATTCAGATTACGTCCCCACATCGCGAATCAAAGGATCACCGACTTCTTCTACTTTTTCATTTGGGGGATCTAATCGAGGTCATGCGTATCGAAAATCCAATTCTATTGTATTCAAATTTGACTTCACCAGCCAAGTTACCAATCGACATGAAATAAAAACAGGTATCAATTTTCGTAATGATAATTTAGATGAGCGGAATTTCACCGTGCTTTATGATAATCAAGTGTATAAAGTACCAACAATATTGCCTGTGAATGATTCACCATCTCATAACCATTATAAAAATATAGCTACCTTTTTCTCAGGTTATATTCAGGATAAAATTGAATATAACCATTTTATCACCAATGTGGGTATCCGGTTTGATCAATTCAATCCTGATGAGGATTATATCGTTGACTTTCTCGATCCGGAAGGTGAACAGAAAAAAGCTGTAAATAAATCTATGGTTTCACCGCGGATTGGTGTGGCTTTTCCCATCACGGATCAAGGAATTCTCCATTTTTCTTACGGCCACTTCTATCAAATGCCCACACTGAGACGTATGTATAAAAAGAGTATTTTTGGTGCCGGCCTTGCTCCAACCGTCGGCTATGCTGATTTAAAACCTGAAAAAACCGTCCTTTATGAATTCGGACTCCAGCAACAAATCAGTAGGGTCATGGCTATCGAAATGAGTGCTTTTTATAAAAATATCCATGATCTTCTGGCGGTCCAATCTATCCGCTATGATTCAGAAAAATATGGCCCATCCAATTATGCCATTTATATGAATAAGGATTACGGTAATGTGAAAGGGTATACCTTCAGTCTCACTAAGAGATATGATAAGGTAACCAAAACATCTGCATTCGTTGACTATACCTATCAAGTAACGGAAGGCAATAGTGTAACGTCCGGTTCCTTTTATTATAATGCATTATCAGGTGAAGAGGAAGAAAAACGAATTGTTCCCCTTTCCTGGGATCAACGCCACATTTTAAATACAACTGTTTCAATTGGCGATCCGGGAAATTGGAACGTGGGGTTAATCAGCAAACTATCCAGCGGATGGCCTTACACTCCCAACATTCCTGACGCCAATTATGTCCCTCAACCAAACAGTGGACGGAAACCCTGGCAATGGCGCGTTGATATGCGAATCCATAAAAATTTCAAATTGGGTAAATTTGATTATATCTTTTATGCCAAAGTGTATAACCTGTTAGACCGCCGAAATGAACGCTATGTATTCGATGATACGGGCAGGGCAGGATATACCTATGTTTTTCAATCCACCCAGGAAACTCAAGGATATAAGAATCATTATGGAGAACCGGGCGTGCATACCTGGTCCGAATACCAATCCAGGCCCCAATACTATACCGCACCTCGATCCATAAACATCGGATTCTCACTCGATTTTTAAGCAAATGAAAAAATTTATTCCATTCACATTTCTCATCATGAGTATGGTTTCCTTTGGCCTGTCTCAGGATAATCCCCGGCGTTTTTCAAAAGCATGGAAAATGGCAGGGCCTGAGAAAAACTGGAATACTGTTGAACACGAGGTATTTTATAAATGGCGGGATAAAATTCGAGACCGCCGTGCAAAAATGAATAATGAAATTCTTCGCCGCCAAAAAGCAATATTAAATGGAAACAAAATCACCACTGAAATCTGGAATTATGGGTCCATTTCCAGTCCGGGAAACCGCGTCACTGATATCGTGTGGGAAGGACTCGGGTATGGTTATGAATTCGGCCCTTTCATTGGTGCTGAAATACCGGTGGCGCCCAATAGCCACCAGGATGCCTATATAAAAAAGGATGCTAATGGGGATCCGATCCTGGATGATGATGGCAATCCGATTTGGGTCGCAAAGATAATCAGTGACGGACTTGTATCTCTTGGAGGTGAAGTTTCACCCGACGGAAAAGCCTTCTGGGGATGGGAACCCTTAGCTTATAATAAACAAGGCGTCCCATATGGTGACCCGAATAGTGCCAGAATTCCTACATCCAATGATGTAGATCGAGATGGGGATGGGAAGCCGGATAGTTGGCCCGAAGGCTGGTATAATCCAAATTTAAAACGATATGTTTGGCCCGGTGCTTTACGGCAAGGATCTTCCAATGCAGACTTAGAATCCTTTTTTGTTGTTGATGACCGAAGTAACCAGGAATTCCAATATTATCCATTCTTAAACGATTCTACCCGCATGGGCCTTGGAATCGAAATTGAATGCCGGTATTATCAATGGTCCAACCCTTTGGCTGAAGATGTGATTTTCCTTATCTATAAGGTAACGAACAAAAGTGATAAAGATTTAAATGAAGTGGTCTTTGGCATGTGGGGTGACCCTCATATCGGAGGACCTTCCAACTGGCAGGATGATCTGTCTTACTTTGATACAGATTTGAATATGGTATATGCTTGGGATGAAGATGGAAAATCTGACGTGGCGGGCCGAAAACCGGGATATTTTGGATATATATTCTTAGAAAGCCCCGGGGATCCTCATGATGGTAAAGATAACGATTTGGATGGTATGGTGGATGAAAGCAGGGAGAACGGTATCGATGATGATGGAGACTGGAACGTTGAAAAAGACGATGTTGGAATTGATGGGTTACCCAATACAGGTGATATAGGTGAAAATGACGGCATACCCACGGCTGGAGATGCTTTTGACATCCGGCAACCTGGGGAGCCTAATTTCGAGTGGACAGACTTGGATGAATCAGATATGATTGGTCTCACTAGCTTTGCCGCGCCAAATTTTGGCGGTAATAACCGAATTTCAAAAGATCATTATATTTATTCAACTTATATGATCCCTGGCCAGTTTGATTCATTGAATGCAGATGTGGCCGGAGATAACATATTTTTATATGGATCGGGAAATTTCACCTTGAAAGCAGGAGAAGCACGGCGTTTTTCAATTGCCCTCTTGGTCGGTAATAATTACGATGATCTCACTTTAAATGCAGTCACCGCCAGGCAAATCTATGACACTAACTACCAGTTTGCAAAACCACCGGAAAAACCTACGCTGACAGCTGTTCCTGGAGATCGCAAGGTTACACTTTTTTGGGATGATATTGCTGAATCATCATGGGATCCTATTTCGGAAGAATATGATTTCGAGGGGTATGTCATTTATCGAAGTACAGATCCCAGCTTTTTAGATCAGCAAAATATTACTGATGTCAATGGTTCCCGATTCCTTTTCGAGCCCTTAACCACTGAAACGGGGGGCTGGGCCAAATGGGATCTTATCAATAATTATAAGGGTCCCAGTGATATTCCTTACTCCGGCCGCGGTATTTCATATCATTTGGGAAATAATACGGGGCTTGTTCACTCATTTGTGGATTCGAATAATGTACTTAACGGTCAACGGTATTATTATGCGATTTGTTCTTATGATCACGGCACAAAGATCATGGAGATCGGCCCAAGTGAATCTTCAAAGACCATTACCCTTAATCCGGAAACAAATGAAATATTTCTGGACATTAATACGGCATCTATTATTCCCCGGGAACCGGCAGCAGGATATGTAAAAGGATTTGTTGCCGATTATGATACAGTCTCGATTATTAAACGCGTAGCCGGTTATGGAACAGGTAATTTCAATTTGGAGATCCTAGACCCCCGCGCCATTGAAGACACAAACACTTTCCAAGTCACATTTGATGTTAATCCAACCCGGTATTCAGTTGAAGACCTCAATCCGATCATTGAAACCCGGATAGCTAAAACGAATGTTTTTATTACCTTTAAAAAAACCCGACTTAATAAAGACAGATTTATTCTGAAGGATAAAAACGGAATAGTCATGACACCGACGACGGATTATCTCTTATTTGCTGAAGCAGGGCAAGTGGTGGTGCCCGATACCCTTAATTCCAAAATCGTTAGTGGAGATTCAGTGACCGTAGAATATACACACTATCCACTGTGGGAAAGTAAGCGGTTGAATAATGAAGAATCTAACCCCGTATTTGATGGCATCAAGATCTATGTAAAAGATAAATCGCTTGCATTAAATCTGGAAAAAACAAAATGGACCGAAGGCAGCCAAGGGAATTACCAAGTGACCGTTGGCCCATACGATGGCAAACAATCCAATATGCGGCCTGCTGATTATGAGGTCCGTTGGTTTGATGAAATAGCCGACACCAGTTCTTTGGGGACGGCAACAGCCCCATTCCAGATATGGGATGCTACGCCTGGGAAAATACCATTCAAAAAGAAGATTGCTGTTTTGGATTACAAAATCCGGAATAAGACATGGGATTTAGGAGAAAGCGTGGTTATTCTCGAAGAAGGTGCCGGTATCAATGTATCCTGGCAGATTGATTTTGAATCCCGTCAAAATATAACCGTTTCTCACCCAGTGGGTGGAGATATCTATTACATCGCGACTGACAGGCCCTTCAATAAGGAAGATATTTACCAGTTCAAGACCATGGCTTCTGCTATTAATTCTGAAATAGCAGCAAATGAATTGGATGAAATTCGAGTGGTGCCCAACCCCTATGTGGTAACCAACGTTTTAGAACCTTTAGACAGACAAAATCCGAGGGATCGGGGTCCTCGTAGAGTGTATTTTGATAAGCTGCCGAATGAATGTACTATTAGAGTTTATACAACCACTGGAGAACTGGTAAAAAAGATTCAACATGTTTCAGCTTATGATGATGGACAGGAATTTTGGGATCTAAAAACAAAAGACAATTTCCCTATTGCCTATGGCGTCTATATTTACCACGTGGATGCAGGGAAACTGGGTGAAAAAATCGGAAGATTGGCGATAATAAAATGAGGAATGTTTTACTTGCCATTTTTTCTTCCACCATAATTCTTGCGCAATTGGACAATACCGAATCGATTACCAAGACGGGGACAACCGCCGCCCAGTTTTTAAAAATCGGCGTGGATGCCCGTGCTTCGGCCATGGGTAATGCCTTTACAGCAATGCGTGGAGATATCAGTTCCATATACTGGAACCCGGCAGGTTTGGCATATGTCGAGCGGATGGAAACTATGTTCGTTAACAGTAATTGGTTGGCTGGAATTAATTTTAACTATACCGCTTTTGCTATGAATTTAAATCGGGCCGGGGTGATTGGATTTAGTATCACTAACCTATCTGTGCCAGACGATTTGGTAAGAACAGTGGAAAGACCCAATGGTACTGGCGAATACTTCGATGCCAGCGATTTGGCGATGAATATTAGTTATGCACAACAGTTAACTAACCAGTTTTCCATTGGGGGAAATATCAAGTATATCCGTCAAAACATTTGGCACGCCAGCTCAAATTCTTTTGCCGCCGACCTTGGGGCTCTATTTATTACCCCATTTAATGATATACGGCTGGGGGCCAGCCTATCTAATTATGGAACTGATATGCAGATGTCAGGGCGGGATCAAAAATTCAGCATTGACCCTGATCCGACTAATGAAGGAAACGTGGAATTTGTAAATGCCATGTATGAAACGGATAAATTCCCCTTACCGCTCCTATTCCGGGTCGGCTTATCCGGAGAAATCATTCAGACCGAAAAAATGCGTCTGAGCTTCGCTGTTGATGCGCTCCATCCAAATGACAATGCGGAATGGGTAAACATTGGTTTGGAATATGCACTGGCAGAAACATTTTTTATTCGAAGTGGTATGACAACTCTTTTTAGAGAGGATTCTGAAGAAGGACTTACCTTTGGTGCAGGCGTGAATTACCGAATAGGTCGTTCTGCAACAAAAATTAAAATCAACTATGCTTATGCTGCTTACGGCCGCTTAAAAAATGTACAACGATTATCCCTCGGCCTCTCCTTTTAACCAGAATTTCTAACCCAATCCAACATTTCAATTAAACTTGGGAACACGGGTGCACCTGTGTTTTCTAACCGCGACTGACTTACATGTCCGTGAGAGATCAACGCGCAGTCGGCTCCAATTAGATCAGCCACTTCTTTATCATGGAGGGTATCACCCACAAACAGAATCTCATGGGGGCCATGATTCAGTTCATCCACCCACCGTTTACCCATCTCTTCTTTACCATATGCATAATGATTATCCTGCCCCATTACTTTAATGAAAAATCGTTCAATGTGATGAAATTTTAGAGTGGCATCCAGCATTGCTTGGCTAGAAGCAGATAACAAAGATTGGGTGACCCCCATTCTATCCATATTTTTCATTGTATCCATTGCATTCAAGTGAAGGTTGGGTTCGTGAATACGTTCCATATATTCATGAATAAATTCATCTCCAGATATTTCAAAAGGTTCTTTTTCTAAATCAAACCCTAATTTTTTATAATACTCTTTTACAGGAAAACAAAAGTTTTCAAGAAACCATTCTTCTGTCATGGGCGACATCTGCCGTCTTTTTAAAACATTGTTCATGATTTCAATGCAAAAATGCCGGTCATTGAGTAATGTACCGTTCCAATCCCAAATGATATGTTTGTAAGCCATAATAGGTGATAAACCTGCAGGAGATTTATTAAAAAAGAAATAACTTTTCAGGCCATGTTAACAGAATTAAATCATTTGGTTACATCATTACAAAAACGCCTTTCCAATCCACTGCCTGGACAAGAAGCACATCAATTAGCCGAAGTTCAAAGCCAAACACCATTGTTTTTTCTTAATTCAATTGAAACAGCAGTACCCGCTTCTGTTTTGATTCTCTTATTTCTTAAAGATAATGATATTCATTTTTTTCTTACCAAACGAACCGATGCCGTGGGACATCACAAAGGACAAATTTCCTTACCGGGAGGCGCCTGGGAGGATGGGGAACAACTCCATGAAACGGCGATCCGTGAGACAGAAGAAGAAATTGGTGTCGATAGACATATAATACAATTGGTAGGTGGTCTCACGCCATTTTATACACCGGTAACCGGATTTATGGTCCATCCTTTTATTGGGTGGTGCAGAAAAAGGCCCAGTACAAATATTCAAACAGATGAAGTACATAAATTATTTACAGTATCCCTTTCTACCCTTTTAGATGACCAAATATTTCAGTCAGAAAATTGGGAAATTCGAGGGCATACGGCTATAGTTCCCTTTTATAATTTCGAGGGATATAAAGCCTGGGGGGTCACAGCATCAATCCTTTCGGAATTCAAATCGATATTAAAAGATGTGAAACTTTGAAATTTTTTATGACTCATCATCTTAATAAGGTAGTATATCAATTATATATCCTATCCTTCTTTATTGTTTTTATTTCCTGCAACAAAACAGATTCCCAACTTCCACATGAAGAGGATCCACAATTGAACCCTACCCTGCTTCAATTTATAATCGATACGGATGGTCAAGAAATTATGGATGAGCCCAAAATTCCAGCAACTCTTGTCGTCAGAGATAGTAGTGATACGCTTTATAATGGTTATATTGGCATTGAATATCGAGGATCAACATCTCAAATCTTTTTTGATAAAAAGTCATATGGTATTGAAACCTGGGATCAAGATGGAAACGATATGGATGTAGAGTTAGCCGGTTTCCCTCCTGAAGAAGATTGGATTTTACAGGGCCCTTATAGTGATAAAAGCTTGATTCGAAATGCTCTCATTTATTATTTATCAAATTCGATTGGCCAATATGCCACAAAAACGCAGTTTTTTGAACTGACTCTTAATAGCGATTTTTTAGGCACCTATTTATTGATGGAAAAGATTAAACGGGATAAAAATCGGGTCGATATTAATAAATTGAAACCCAATGATAATCAGCCTGGTGAAATAACAGGTGGTTATATAATTAAAATTGATAAAACAACTGGAGAAAGCACAAATCACGGTAATTATAATGAAAAAATATCTTTTGCATCTCAATACGATCCCTATGGCGAAAAAGGTAAAGATAAAAAGATTTATTTTTTATACGACACTCCCGACCCAGATGATATTTCTCCACAGCAAAAATCTTACATCCAATCTTATATTGATGCTTTTGAAAATACACTTCTGTCTGAAAACTTTACAGATCCAGATGTTGGATACCGGAAATACATAGATGAAGATAGCTTTGTAGATTTTTTTATTTTGAATGAACTAAGTCATAACCCCGATGCCTATCGCCTCAGCACATTCATGCATAAGGATAGAGGCGGCAAATTAAAAATGGGACCTATTTGGGATTTTAACATTGCATTTGGAAACGTGAATTATTGCCGTGGTAATGCTGTAGATAATTGGATTTATAAATATAATGAATATTGCCCGGATGATTTTTGGTCGGTTCCCTTTTGGTGGGGGCGGTTATTGGAAGATCCTTACTTTATTAATAAACTCAAATCAAGATGGTCAGAATTAAGAGCGAATCAATTATCAGATAAAGAGATTTTTGGTAAAATTGATTTACTGGTCTCAGAACTTGAATCAACAGAAGCTATAAAAAAGAATTTTGAAAGGTGGCCAATATTGGGTCTATGGATATGGCCTAATGCATTCGTGGGCACAACCTATGAATCTGAAGTGGAATATTTGAGAACCTGGTTAACCCAGCGCTTAACCTGGTTAGATTCAAATATTCCCGCATTATAATATATAATATCATCCATATCATATTATTTGTGCTGGATTTGAATACATATCCGGGTTTGAACTAAAATCCGCAATGACCCTATAAATTGGCATAAGCCCTTCAATATCTCTATCTATATACTCGGCTATATTCACACCGACTTCAACGATAGGTAAAAAGGCGCTATTCCCCGATTTTCTTTCAATAATAATACGTTCATTATTAATAGTTCGGTTTTGCCAAGTCAAGCGAAAATGTATTTTATAGAGATTCCTATCGATTAATTTGAAAGCCAAACTAATAATAAGTAAATCCCAACAGTCACACCCATAATAGCAATGGATACTTTATTTGCTGAAGCCCATGGTGTCATATCCACCGGGGCCGGGTCCCGCTGGTCGCTGACAGCAATCTCTTTAGCCGTTTTTGGGTTAAGTTTCCCAATGATCAACATCACCAAAACAGAGCCGATAAAACTGATGAAATAACCATGGAGCCAGTGGAGATCACCATTACTATTGGCGAAGAATTCCGGCACATCCTTAATGTTAATAAAGGTAAAAAATGCGTAGGCGGCCATCCCAACGACCATGCCTACTTTAGCCGCTATGGCCGGCACATGTTTTGTTGTGATCCCCAATAAAAATATTCCAATAATGGGTACGCTATAAAGTCCGTTCACTTTTTGGAGGTATTCAAAAATGGACTGCATTTGGTTCAAAAGGGGTGCAATTAAAATCGATGTGATAGCCAAGGCGATCCCAAACTTTTTTCCGGAAGAAACAATTTGCGCACCACTGGCAGTTTTGTTGATATAACCCTTATAAAACTGAAGAGAGAATAATGTTGAGGCGCTATTCAATGCAGAGTTGAAAGAACTCAAGATGGAGCCCATCAATACGGCAGCAAATAATCCCAATGACCAATCGGGCAGTACGTGTCGAACGATGGCCCCATAAACCTGGTCCTGTTTATCAATCGTGAGATCAGTCATATGCAAGGCGATGATTCCCGGGAGACAGAGCATTAACGGACCCACCAACTTCATGGCAGAGGCAAAAAGGACACCCTTCTGCCCTTCTGCCAAACTTTTGGCCGCTATGGCCCGTTGAACAATCACTTGGTTCGTCGACCAATAGAATACTTGGATAAACATCATGCCTGTAAATAAAGTTGGCCAAGGCACGGACACAACATTTCCATCACTATTCACATTGGTCAGGGGCGTAAGGTATTGGGGGTTAACGTTGGACAGCGCAGCCAACCCGGCAAAGAATGAGCCGTCACCCAAGGCGATCAAAGCTAGAAATGGAATAGTCAATCCACCGATCAGTAGCCCAACGCCATTGATCGTATCACTGACGGCTACTGATTTCAGTCCGCCAAAAATAGCGTAGGCGCTTCCCAAAATACCAATCGTTCCCACCACAAGCCATAGGGGCAAATTGAGATCAAACATACCAATCAATGCCAAGGATCCTGTGTAAAGCACCACTGGGAGCAGTACGGTTACATATCCGAATAAAAATAAACCCGAAACCATAGATCGGGTGGTTTTATCAAATCGCTTTTCCAAAAATGCCGGAGTGGTAGTAAATCCGCTGGCAAGATAGCGCGGCAGGAAAACCAAGGCCGTGGCGATCATGGCGAAAGCAGCCAATGCTTCCCAGGCGATACCCACCAAAGCCTTATCCCCAAAAACGGCCCCATTCAACCCCACCAATTGTTCCGTGGATAAGTTAGTCAGTAACAATGACCCGGCCACAACAGGCCAAGCCAAAGCACGTCCACCGGTGAAATATTCTTCCGTGGCGTTATCAGACTTTTTCATTTTATGGACAATCTGATAGGTAAAGTAGGCAACTGCACCTGTGGCCAAGATAAAGGATATGATTGAGATTGTATTCATTTTATGACATCTTATTTTTTATTATTTTGGGAATAAGTAATCTATTTAAGGTTAACGAATTATGGTTATTTTTTCTTGAATAGTTTGATTACCATCATCTAAAGTCAGAAAATAAATCCCGCTAGATACCTGTCGTCCCCTTGAAGAAGTTCCTAACCAAATAACCTGATTTTTCCCAGGTCTACTGCGTTTTTCAGTAGCCCAAATTTCCTGCCCATTTATATTATAAATAGCAAAATTAATCTGGGTATTGAAGAGGGATTCATACTCAATTTTTAATTGATTGGATATTGGATTTGGATAAATCTGATGGTTAAAGGATATTAATCCATTCTTTGCTTCATTAGATTCTATTTTTAACAATTTAAGATTTACCTCTGGACGTCCGATTAATACCTTAAGTGTTTGGAGTCCTTTCGATAAATATGCCTCACCTATTTCTGTATCAATCCATATTTGATTGCCCCCTGTAACAGGAAGGTCAACCGCATCAATAATCTTTTCCTGGCCGGAATAAATCACAATCGCTCCCTGGTTTGTCGATGAAGAGGATCGAACTGAGAAAGTGTAATCACCTGATTTTAACACATTCACAGTGTAATTCATAAATTCCCCTGCTTGGGTCCATCCCACACTATAGGGAATAATAGTAGTATCATTAGATGATTCAATATCCACACCATCATTACGATAACTCCAGCCTGAGTTACCGTGGCTGGTTTGATCTCCAACTCCTGTCCGCATATAATCATAATCCATATACGATACACCCAAGGCACCTAAATCATAATCAGCAAATGCAATTTCCCCAGGGATAACATGATTTTTAAATAGTCTGCTCTCTTTTCGATAGCTTTCCTCTAGCAAAGAAGAAATAACACCTCTTCTTATTTCGCAATTTTTTAGCAGTAGGCCTTCCGCCATTTCCATTAAACCAGAAACGCAAATGTCTTGGCTGGGCTTAGATATTTTACCACCCCAATAGTCTAAAATACTACGATAGTTTTTTGTAAGAGGTACAGATGCAATGGTTGTGATTGTATCATATTTTTTGTAGGTCCACCAATTCCAACCAATTCCTTTGGATTCGACAAGATCAATTACCCTTGCCCACCATTCATTAGAGTTTTCTCCAAACTCCCCTAACCATAATGGTGTATTGGTTTCGTTGCTTAAGTTTATAAGATATTGAATAGTACCTATTGTGACATCATTCCAATACTTGTGAAATGACCATACCATGTTACTATCAAATGGTGGTGATAAACCTCCAAAGCTTGTTGAATACCAGTTTCCATTAACAAAAATGATATGATGATTATCATACTTCCTTATTCGATTTCGTATTCTAAAATGTAAATTTCTATTTTCCTTATTGCCCATATTATTAGGTAGTACTGGCTCATTAATAAGGTCATAACCGCCAATAGTTTCTTCATTGCTATACCGTTTTGCAATTTCTCCCCAGATTTCAATTAAGTGGTCTTGATTTTCTTTTATCGTCCAAAGTTCTGCTACCCCGTGTGCATCCGCAATTTCGCCAGGGCTTTGACCACCTGGGGCAGCATGCATATCTAAAATAAGATAAAGTTTATATTTTTTACACCAAAATACTAAACTATCAATTATGGTGAATCCTTTTTCAATATATACGCCTTTTGAAGGGCTAAAAACCTTATAATGCAAGGGGAGACGAATTGAGTTAAATCCCCAGTCTGCGATTGCTTTTATATCCTGTTCTTGAACATAATTCTGTTCAAATTTTTCATAAAACTCATTTGCTGAATTTTCTCCAACTAAATTGACTATTTTTTCTCTAATCGTAGTAGGAGAACCTGATCCAGGTATTTGAAACATATATCCTTCTGGGACCAACCAACCTCCTAAAGCAACACCCCGTAATATTACTTTGTTTCCATTACCATCTATAATACTGGTATTAGATGTTTGGAGAAACCCCTGTCCAAAACCAGAGGAAAATGAGATTAGTAATAAAACAAAACGAAGATCAATTATCCTGTTTTTTGTAAACACGAACGTAATCCACTTTCATATCTTGAGGAAAGACAGTAGTATTATCT
>CEPS01001734.1_pt1 | contig 15780 bp, 18 predicted proteins | sample 530401 | NCBI WGS metagenome assembly CEPS01 (sample SAMEA2620035, study PRJEB7988) | marine metagenome | biome: marine biome (ENVO:00000447); feature: mesopelagic zone (ENVO:00000213) & marine oxygen minimum zone (ENVO:01000065); material: "saline water (ENVO:00002010), including plankton... | reverse complement strand
AAAGAAGCAAACCTTGAAGGAGCAAACCTTGAAGGAGCAAACCTTGAAGGAGCAGTCCTTGAAGGAGCACACCTTAAAGAAGCAAACCTTGAAGGAGCACACCTTGAAGATATTCTGTATAGTACGGAAACCCAATACTCTGAAGGAAGTATTTTGGATAATTACATTAAAAGACAACCCGAAAGATAATATTATACCTTTGAGTCCTAAAGAAAAGAAACATTAATATATCTATTAATATTGTTATTAATAATCACTTATTCTAAAGATAATAAAGCTGTAAGAGATATAGCTTGTTTATACTTTGGCGGTGGGATACGACTTGGTTAAGGTTTAATACTAAGAAATAATAAATTATTTAAACTCCCACCTATGTGTACTTTCTTGGTCAGTCTCCATCGGGGGCTTTCTTATTTTGTCCTTTTTTAGGGATACGATGATTGTTTAAGTAAAGTTTTTATAGAGTTCTGGATTAGAATAGGTTATATTGGGGTGGTTGATATGATAACTTTTATCAGAAGAACTAAATTTTATCAGAAACGTAATTACTTTAATAAATTAATGTCATACTTAGGTTTATTTGGGGTTTTTAATCCAATATTTTGGATTGTTTTTTTAATCATTTATTTTAGTAATATAAAGAAATCAAAAGAAGAAAGAACAGAAAGTTATGTTTATATGTTATGTGTTTTTGGTTGGATAATCTTTATGTTTTTATTCTTATTGTTTTTTGGGTGGTGGTAAAATGACACCAATTAAATTTATTTTAATAGCTATTGCAGGGTTTTTAGTAGGTTTTGGGATAGGGGCATGGTTTGCTTTGATGTTTAGGAATAAATCTCGTTCTGGTTTTATTAAGAAAACATTTGGACTTGGAAAGTAGGGGAATAGATATAAAAAATGACACCAATATTAATTTTAATTATAGGTTAACATATGATAGACAAATAGGAAAAACGAGAATTAATAAAATTTGATGATAAAACCTTAGTTTTCCAGATGAGGTCTATTGTTAAAAGTGAAGCTATCAAAACAATAACTATTCCAAAAGAAAAAAGAAGTTCATTTGTATTAGCCAATAAAAAAGTAAAATCTGATATTTGTTTTGTTGATAAATAGTAGTTTATCATAATATCCATTATAGGAATAAAAATAAGGAATTTTACAAATTTCAATTTTTTGTAAGTAAATCTAATAATCAATAATAAAATAACAGAGAATATATAAGGCATCATAAAGAAGAAAAACTGCCCAAAATAAGATGCATTTTCTATACCTTTACATTCTGATACAAAACGTTCCTGAACAGGCTCTAAGCCATTAATCAAACATACAGTGCTATGAACTGTTTCATGGATGGGAATATAAAGATAAAAAGAGGCTAAAAAGGAAATACCTAGAAGAACGAAAATGTAGAAGGTGTTTAAGATTATTTTAAATGGTTTCTTCATAAAAGATTTATGGTTTTTAATGTATTTAAAAGTATGGTTGATTTATGCTTTGCACATAGACTGTTAAAGCAAAGTTTATATAGAGTTCTGTATTAGAATAGGTTAACTAAAAATGGTAACAGAAAAAGAGAAAGAAAATACAATAAAAGAGTATTATGATGAAACTGAAAGGGATACTGGGGACAATATTGGAAAATTTATTGATAAAAATGAAAAAGTGGCTGAAAGGTCAATAAAAGCAAGAAACAAGAGGAAAATTATCATTTATTTATCATTAGCTTTGATATTTATCATCATAGGCATGTATAATAACGATTTAAAATGGTATATTCTTGCAGTTGTTTTAATTATATTAGTTTTGTTTAGGAAATATTGGCTTATGAAGAGGTTGAAAAAATTACCCTTAAAATAATAAATAGGTGTACTAAATGAAAATAAAAAAAACAATCTTAATCTTTTTTGCAATTTAGAGAATCTTTATAAAAAATAGGATATGGTTTGCTTTGAAGTTTAGGAATAAGAAAGCCAACAAACCTATTTATTCTATACTTGGAAAAAGATTGGGTTGTGTTAGAAGGAAATAAGGCAAACAATAAAAAATACTTTGAAGGAAAATGAAATATGAAATAAAACCTGGAGCAAACCTTAGAGAAGCAGACCTTTTAGGAGCAGACCTTAAAGGAGCAGACCTTTATAGAGCAAAACTTTATTTAGCAGACCTTAGAGAAGCAAACCTTAAAGGAACAGACCTTTATTTTGCAAACCTTGAAGGAGCAAACCTTTATTGTGCAGACCTTAGAGAAGCAAACCTTTTTGGAGCAAACCTTTTTGGAGCAAACCTTTTTGGAGCAAACCTTGAAGATATTATGTATAGTGCAGAAACCCAATACTCTGAAGGAAGTATTTTGGATAATTACATTAAAAAAAAGAGAGTACCATAAGCATTGATTATGAAACAGATTGGGGTTAAAGAAACATTAATATATCTACTAATAATCCTATTAATAATCACTTACCCTAATGGTTAATAGGGTATGGGGGTTTTATACTAATAGCCCAATTCCCATCGGGTGCTTTTTTATTTTTTTACAAAAAATATTTAATAATTAAAAATAATCAGCAATTATGAAGCTTTCAATCCCAATAATAATGCTTTTTTTTATAATTGGCTGCACTGCTCAAGTTGAAAATATTGAAACAGAACAAATTGAAAAAACAGAAGGAGTGGTTAAAATGAAAATAACAAGCCCTGCATTCAAAAGCAACCAGGAAATCCCGGCAGAATTTACCTGCGACGGCCAAGATTTGTCACCCGAACTGAATTTTTGGAGCGTTCCGGACAATGCTAAAAGCCTTGTTCTGATCATGGACGATCCAGACGCTCCGGGAGGAAACTGGGACCATTGGATTGCTTTTAATATTAATCCAAAAACAAATACATTGCCTCGCGGTATAGAAAAAGCAGGAGTAGCAGGAAAAAACAGCTGGGGAAGAACAGGCTATGGGGGACCGTGCCCGCCTTCAGGAACGCACAGGTATATCTTCAAGCTATACGCATTGGATAAAATGCTGGACCTAAAAGAAGGTGCATCCAAATCCGAGATAGAAAATGCAATGCAAGGCCATATAATAGAAAAGGAAGAATTAATTGGATTGTATAAGAGGCAATAGATATTATAAAAGCCTAAACAGCCTTAATGCACTCTTTTGGATGCAGGTCAAATGTTTTATTTTATCTTAGAGAACCTTTAATCATATTTTTTTGCTGTTCAAGTTTAGAGATTATTGTCTTTCTTTTATCACCATAAAAATCAGAGTTATTTATTGTATAAACAGCTCTTGCTACTCTTCCTTCACTTAAATATTCTATATCTTTTCCAGGATGATCAAGAATAGTTTGCCCTGATTTTTGGAAAATACTTTTTTCAGTCTTTGGTCTTGGGATATACATTGTTGTTTTTTGCCCTTTTTTTGCTTTTATTAATCTTACACCCCACCAGATTGCAGGATTTTTATATTCAGATATGTCTTGATTGAAAGCTCCTCTAGTGACAGCATTAAATTCAAGTTCAGATAATGCCGGAAGATTAGGGTTTTCTGTTTTATAAGCTAAAACAGATTCCGGTGTTGAGCCCATCTTTCTTGGGTTAATTTCTACAAAATAAAGATTATCATCCTTGTCAACCATAAAATCTATGCCAAAGAACCCCTTATAGCCTTTTGATCCAAGATATTTGCCTATATTTTCTGTGTATTCTTTCATTTTTCTTATATTTTCTTTTCCTGCAGATGAAGGATATAAAGTCCCCTTATAATCAACCCCATCCATAATCTGATCTGTTATAGATGATACCATAACTTCATCTTCATTTGCTATTATGCCTAAAGTGCTGGGAGAAGAGACAAGATCAAGAAGTTCTGATATTATAAATTGTTTTTTGCCTTTTATTTTTTCTGATGATAGAATTTCATCTAATGAAGATATTTTTTCAGTTCCATTTCCTCCACTACCATTTTGGCAGGTGACAAAAGCAGATTCCCTAAAATTTTCTTTATAGGCATTTATTAACTCATCATAAGATTTCACTATCTGCCCTTTAGGAACAGGAATTCCTAATTGTTCTATAATATCTCTTTGAGTTAACTTATTATCAAAGTAAGCGTGTAATTCTGGAGATGGCCCTATAGTCATTATTCTTTCATCTTTCTGAGGCAAACTCATTTCAGGACAATTTTTAAATAAATCTATGAATAGATCTGGCTGATTTTTCAGTATTTTTTCAGTAATTTCTTTAATATAAGGAGATTCACTCACCTCTCTATTGATTTCTGAATGGTCCAGAGGAAGATGGTAATTTCCATTATTAGATGCTATATTGTCTGATAATTTCCTGTTTATAACAATGAAGTTATCCTCTATATGAGGAGGGGGAATATTCGGCAGGATATTTATTGTCTCAACAGGTTTTTGATATCTTTGAGAAAGCATTTCTGCTAATAATGTAGTTGTATCAATAAACCTATCATCTCCTACTAAAAGAAGGTATGATTTATCAGGATCAATTCTAATATTTCTGTGAATTAATGATTCATCTTTCATTTTCGGAGATTTTTTTATTACCATAATATATTATATAAAATATAATTTCTTTTTATTACTTCATTATAGTAACAATCATATATAAACCTTTCGTTTTTGTTTTGCAATAAGCTATGCTAATCCCTTGCCGAATGAAATACACAACACATAAATATAACCATAAAATACTCTTTTACTAAAATGACAAGCGAAATAGAGCAGGAATACAACAACCTAAGCAAAAAATACAGCCTGCCAGCATTCAAGGAAATAGACAAAGAATTTGAAATAAGCAGCCTGGAAGACACATCATTCCTCTTAAGAAACACATTGAGGAAAATATCAGAAAAGCTGGAATTCTACACGAACATGCTGAATGATTTATTGCAGCCTGACACATCATCCCTGAGCAGCATGCATGAGATAAGTTTTTTTACAGAGGAAGAAAAGAACGACATCTACCAAATATTCAAGCAGCTGATGAAATTAAACAGGAACATAACAGAACTGATCCTGGAAGCTGATGAAGATAAAACAGCGCAATTCTTAAATAGTTTTTTCACAGAATGGCTTGAAATAAAAAAAGTATTAATCAGCTGTACAAATAAAATGAAAAAATCATGGGAAAAAGAAACCACAATGGAGCAGGAGTTAGGTTATTTTGGTTAGTAAGATCAGAGATTGTTGCGAAAGTCGGTGCTTATGCGTAAATTGCCAATTCAGAGATTTCCAAAAGATTGGATTATACGACCTGAGCATACGCAGTATGCGAAGTTGAGAAGCCATCTAAGGCCCCGCATAAGCACGAATTAGATTTTTGCAACAATCCTAAAAAATCCACAAAAATAAAAAAATGGCAAAAAAAATTATCTTATTGGGGCCTCCTGGAGTTGGAAAGGGAACTGTTGCAGATAAATTAACAAAAAAATTAAATCTGCCTCACATAGCAACAGGAGACATGCTCAGGGATAATACAGAAAAAAAAACACCTTTAGGTATAAAGGCAAAATCATTTATGGATAAAGGCTTGTTAGTCCCTGATGAAGTTGTAATTGAAATGGTAAGGCAAAGATTAAAGCAGGATGACTGCAAAGATGGCTTTGTTCTTGATGGCTTTCCAAGAACAATAAACCAGGCAGAGAAAATAGATGATTTAAATTTTGATGAAGTTATTAATCTGCAGGCAACTGATGATATTATCATAAAAAGATTAAATAATAGGAGAGTATGCAGCAAATGCGGTTCTATTTTCCATCTCGATTACATAAAGCCAAAACAGGAAGGAATATGCGATAAGTGCAATGGAAAATTAATTCAAAGAGAAGACGATAAGGATGAAGCAATAAAAGAAAGGCTGAAAGTCTACAGAAGTCTTACAGAGCCTTTAATCAGTTATTTTAAAAACAAGGGAATTCTTGTTGAAGTTGACGGATCTAAAACTCCAAAAGAAGTTTTTGAATCGGTAGTTAGGGTCGTTTCCTGAGTGTATGCACAACACTTTCTTAATGAATTTTCATATATAAAAAAAAGAAACTTTTAAATAGGATTGGATTAAATACAATATTTAATTGGTATTTTTACCAAAAAAAATCTTCAGAGGGGAAAAAATGGGACATTGTGACGGATGTGGTGCCGATTTTGAGGATGGAACCGAACACAATTGTGGCGGTTCAGATGAAAGCCAAGATGAAGGCAGTCAAGATGAAAACCAGTGAATAAAACCAAAAAATTATTTTTATTATTTTATAAAAAAATTATTTTATTTTTCAATTAAAAATGGATTTGGTTTTTTCTCAGGGTATATAATTTTGTAAAAGATTGAAAATTGATTAATATTAAACAAATATTCATACTGATAAAAAATGATAATAGGAATTCCAAAGGAAACAAAGAAAAACGAGCTTAGAGTAGCTCTTATTCCAAAACATGCAGCTCTTTTAGTCAAAGCAGGGCATAAGGTATTTGTAGAAAAAGGCGCAGGAGCAGGATGCAAATTCTCTGATTCAGATTATGAAAAAGCAGGCGCAAAGATAAAAGATTCTGTATATGACAGCGAGATGATTGTCCGGGTTAAAGAACCCCAGCTTAACACTATAAGAAAAAACCAGGTTATTATGGGTTATCTTCATGTTGAAAAAGGGCAAAATCCTGCACTATTAAACAAGCTTATCTCCCAAAACACAACAAGCTTTGCATATGAGGAAATAAGGGATGAAAATCAGGAAAGGCTTGTAAATCTTGGAGTTGAAGCCGGAATTACAGGCATGTATGAAGGCCTTAGGCTCTTAGGCAGGGTTTTAAACAAAGATAAGCTGAAAAAATTAAGGCCTATCCAGGAATATTTTTCTGTAAAAAATATATTTTCAACATTATCAAAATCAAATATTGAAAACGGCGTTAAAGTATACATTCTCGGAAAAGGAAAAGTTTCAAAAGGAGCCCAGGACATATTAAGATATAGTTCTATAAAGCCAAATGTCCTTTACAGAGACAAGACAGTTTTCATCGATCAATTTTTGCCAAAAGCAGACATTATTGTAAATGCAATTGACTGGTATCCTGGCGAGCCGAGAATCATCAAAAAAAGCATGTTAAAGCTGATGAAAAAAACCACTATAATTATTGACATTTCCTGCGATCCAAATGGCGGAATTGAATCGTGCATTCCAACAACATGGGAAAATCCAATTTATACTGTTGATGGAATAACCCATTTCTGCGTTGACAATCTTCCATCAGCAATTCCAAGAGATTCTTCAATTCACTTGAGCGAGATGATAATCAGCCATGTCCTTAAAGTCGCAGCCAAAAAGAACTATTCAAATGGCCTTATGACAAAGAACGGAATATTCGAATATCCTCTAAACAAAGAATTTGTTAAAGATATAGAAGAGACATCAGTCATTGAAGAGAGTGCTTGATTTCTTAATAAAACAAGTTTCCATAAACTTTAGAAATTGAACAAGTATGATTTATTTATTATAAAGATTGAAATGAAACACTAAATCTCCTTAGCCAACTTCACAGTATAATCCTTGAACCCGAGCTTGTTGTATAATTTCAATGCAGCCTTGTTGTCAACATGTATTTCCAAATTAACATGGCCGACATTATTTTTCTTGAGCCACTTCAATGCATGTTCAGCTAATTTTACCCCGATTTTTTTCCTGCGATGGCTTTTAAGAATGTAAAGATTGCTTATGTACCCCTTCTTTGAATATTTCGATATTACCAAAGGCTTGAAATACTGGGCTAAGATAATGCCTATAACTTTATTATCATCCAATGCAATAAAAACTCCCCTGTTCTTATAAGTCAAATCCTTCTTCAGGTAAAAATAGTAGATTTCCTTGTTTTCACTTATTGGATTCAAGGTATTGCTGTATTTTATCTCTTCATTCTTTGACAGGATCTTTATCTCTTTCAGTTTTTCAAAATCCTCCATGGTAGCTCTTCTTATTTTCATTTAAACTCCATTATTATTTCATTTATTAAATATTTTGACAGGTTAAACCTTCTGACTCTTGGAAAGCCGGGAAATGTATTAACTTCAATAAACTTCACGTTTTTTTTATCAGGGCAAAGCATCAAATCAACACCGCCAAAATTCAATCCTAATGCCTTTATTGATAAAACTGCCTGTTTTTTTGCCCTTTCCAGCTGTTTTTTTGGAAGCTTTTTCACAAAGCTTATTTTTTCTCCCCTTGCTCCCTGCGAGATATTGGTTGTAATTGAATCAGCAGGGGCTGTCCTGCCATATGCATACAATATCTTGTTTTTATAAACATACAGCCTTAAATCAAACTTTCTTTTATTAATGATCAAAGAGTCTATCGCTTCCTCAATTATTATTTCCTGCTTGAGCAGATTTTTTAAAAACTTTAAATTATTTGTGCAATTAACAAACGACCAGCCGTAATCTGATTTTCTGCACTGAATCTTTCCTTTCCTGAATCGAAAGTTTGTCATCCATTTCTTTTTTTCAAGATAAGTTATGCCTTTGCCCATGCTTCCATACCGAACTTTAACAAACAGCTTTTTTCCATCATCAATTATCTTTAAAATGCTTTTCAGATTCCTGGTATTGTATCTTTTAGGAATGCTCACACCTCGCTTGGAAACAAGCATCTTCACATTTTCCTTATCCCTGTCAAGAGCAAGATTTTTTAATTCGTTGATAAAAATCAATTTTTTCTTTTTATAAAAATTATTGATCTTTTTCTCTGTTTTTTTCCAAAAAACATTGAATTTTGCATAAAAGCTCTTATTTCCATACACACCTTTGTATTTTTTCGGCTCAATATGCTTATCCCAATACACAAAAGGAAAGCAAGGCAGAATAATTATTGTAGCTGTAGAAATATTGGGAAATTTGCCGGCTAATACAGACTCGTAATCAGCGCTCTTCACAGCGATACTGCTTCCATTAAAGAACCTTTTCTGCCTTATTATCTTTTTATAAGTATCAAAGTCCTTGTTATCTCCTAATACCAATAATGTTTTTGTTTTCATTGGAAAAATGGTATTTAAATTCTTTAATAATGTTTACTATTTTTGGTATAATTAATGGTAAGACTGATTTAAGTAAAATATTTAAAATAATAGATTATTCTACACATTATGGAAACAAAATTTAAAGATTTTATAAAAAAGGAATCAAATCCTTTGCATGATTTGAGTGGGCATACAGTTGAATTACGTATAACAGATTATTTTAGGGTTACAGCAAAATTAGGCAAACATTTGATAAGAGGAAGTATTCTGGGAGCTGGTGTTGGAAGTGCTGCAGCTACTGCATTAATTAGTGAAGGAGATATAGCTCAAAGCACACTTGAAGGAATGGTTGTTGGAAGTTCTACAGGTTCAATTATAGATTTAACACAATATATTGCTAGGTACGCTATTTATAGAGCTAAACATAATTTAATCTATCCAATACATCATTGGTATATGGACACTAAATAAAAAATCATGATAAAATGGTAATTGGAGCAATAAGAAAAGCAATTGAAAAAAGAAGGCAGAAAAAAACTGAAGAAACAATAGAACAAAACAAGCTTGAAAGCTTTCGAGATACAGAGGCTATGAAAAAAGCCGAGCAGATAAAGAAAGAAGCAGACAGATTAGCTCATCTAAAGCAATACAAGACAGCAATAGATGAATATAATAAAGCATTGGACGCATATCCTTACAATGAAAAAGAGCAGATATTCAAAAAGCCTGCTGAATTCCTTTTCAAAATCTATTATAATATTGCAGCATCATATTCTTTCCAGAATAAATTCAACGATTCAATAGATTATTTCAACAAAGCTTTGGAAATAGAAGCAGCAGACAATGACAACAAAGTAAAGGCATTGATGGGAAAGGGAAACTGCTATTACATGGCAAAGCAGCTAATTAAAGGAGACTATGAAAAAGGAGCTTACAAAATAAGCATGGAATCGGAATTTGATGTGGATGAAGAGTCATTGGAAGCTTTCAAAAGAATGGATGAAAAACATGACTTATTGAAATTATCCTATGAATGCTTTACAAAAGCAACTGAATTGGACAGGAATAATGCAGACGCATGGTACAAGAAAGGCCACATGGAATTTTTGATGAACCTTGTAAAGGATGCAATGCTTTCATTCGACAATTTATTGGCCATTAACAAAAATTACGAAAACAAGGAAAGCATAGAGCTGTTTGACGATATCAAGCAGGAAAAAGGCATCAAGATAGAGCACTTAAAGGCATTAGACAAGGATATGAAATTCAAGACAAAAACAGGCCATCTTGTAAGGAACAAGGCAGAGAAAATGATTGCAAACTTCCTTTTTGAAAATAATTTAGTATTCCAGTACAATATGGCTGTCTCATGGGCAGACAAAGATGATTTCAAGACAGCCTTTTTTATTCCAAAACTCAGCCTTTACATTGAGCACTTCAAATACGACAATATTAAGGATTACCAAAAGCTGATGAAATGGAAGATAAGGCAGTATGACAAAAGCAAAAAGAGCCTGATATACACTTTATCAGAAGATGAAAAAAACATAGAGGAAGCCCTAAAAATAAAGCTAAAGCCTTATATTTTATTGTAAAATGTTTGAATTTTTATTTTTAAGGGTGTTATATATTTCAAGTAGTTTTCAATAATTCACAATTTCTTTACTTCCTCAGCCACTCGACCTCTTCTTTACTAAGATCCAATTCTTCAGAAAAACTTTCCCTAAAACTTTTATTTTTCTTAAAAGCTAATTGAAAATAAGGCAAAGAGTTCTTAATTACATCCTTAGATGAACTATGAGTTTTCTCAGCAATCTTCTCTGCAATTGCCTTTTTCTTCATTGATTTTTGCTTTGCCCACCATAATTTCAATAATCTGCCTGTTGGCTTATATTGTATTCTGTGCTTATACCTTTCTTTCTTGGAAACAGCAATTCCTGCAGTTATTAAGGCATTAATGTAAACCAAAAACCTGTAATGCTGCCATCTCCTGATCCTTCGATTAAACACATCAGCCTTGCTTAATTTATCATAAGCTTTTGCCAAATCTTCCGGCTTAGTATATTCCTTCGGCAGATTCTCATCAATCCAAAGAAGCTGCTGGTCAAGCTTCTCTTCAACATTCTCAAATGCAGTAATCGCAACATTAGGATCAGTGCTTTTGAAAATCTTAAATAGTGCATTTATAATTGTGTCAAGCTTATTCCTTTCCCCTAATTCCTCCAAGCCTTTTTTTGTAAGCTCTTTTGCCTCTATTGTCAATGTCTGCAAATCATTGACTGCAGACCTTGCGTCATTTCCGGCTCTTCTTGCAAGCCCCTTCAAAACTTCATCTTCATATTTTATCTTCTCATCATCACATATTTTCTTTAAAATATTAAAAATTTCAATGTAATTCAATGGCAAAAATTCAACCATCTCTGTTTTCCTTCTTAATTTATTGAATTTATAGTCCCATGGATTTGTTGCAGTTAAAATAATCGGAAAAGATGACTTTTCAAGCATATTTGTTATAGCTAATAATCCTCCTCTGTCTTTTGTCCCTGATAATCCATCAATCTCATCTATTAAAATAAGCTTCTGCTTAAAGAATAATGATTGCTGCCCGATTGCAGAGCCTATCTTCTGCTCTATCTGCTCCTTATTCCTGATATCAGATGCATTTACCTCAAGAATCTCCAAATCCATTTCATTAGCTAAAGCATAAGCGCTTATTGTCTTTCCAATTCCAGTAGGCCCGTACACTAAAACAGCTTTCTTTTTCTGCTTTTTATAATCAGAAATAAATTTCTTTAGCTTCTTTATTGCAATTTCCTGCCCAATGATTTCATTGGTTTTTACGGGCTTGTATTTTAAGGTAAATGGGTGCATAAATTCGGGTATTATTTTGATGTTTATTTAGTTTTTGATTATGATAAAATAAAAATAGTTAAATAAAGTAAAATAATAAACATAAGTTATTTATAACTCTAAGTGATAATATAATAAAACAATGAATTATTGCATATATAGGGATAATTATGATTGAGCTGGCAGCACTATATCAAGACATGGATGCAAAGAATCATGCAACATTTGAAGCTCAAACTTCTCAGCAGGCTCTTAACTCTATTCTTCGAAAATATATTCAGAACAGCCAAGATAAAGGAGCACAAGAACTTGAAAAAGGATCAGAAGAATTTGAACATGCATTTAACAATTTCCATAGGCCAAAATATATTGATGAATTAGTTGAAGTAAGAAAATTTATTAATCATAAAAGGTCACATACTGAATTCCATTTATTTGATTGGGGTGCTTACCATCGTAATATATCCTATAGTGTTACAGAAAATTGGTATTTTTATAAAAGTAAAGGAAGTAAAGAGGATTTCCAATTTGCAGAAATATATGGTTTAAATTGGAATGGACAAAGTAAACATCCTAGGGGAATAATGTTTTTTAATGAAAATGAGACCATTATCTATTCTGGATTTAATGATGAGCATAATAAAGATTCAATCGCAATAGCTAAGGATAAATTAGGTTCATTTAAAGAAATATCTAAAGAAATATTTGATCAAACTTTAGTAGCGTATAATACTAAATTTTCGCCTAAAACTATTGACCATAGAAAAAAAGACAAAAAAGAAGAAAAATATAGAAGCCCTAATGAAATATAAAAGTTTAAAAACAAAACTCCTTTCTATTCAGGAATGGAATTGAAAAAGCGCTATGATGCCAAGGAATCAGAGAAAAAATGGCAGGCATACTGGGAAAAGGAAAATGTATATAAGTTTGACCCGGAAAGCCATGAAGAAGTATATTCTATAGACACTCCTCCTCCGACAGTTTCCGGAAAAATGCATCTGGGCCATACTTTCTCTTACTCTCAGCAGGATTTTGTTGCCCGCTTTCAAAGAATGCTCGGTAAAACTGTTTTCTATCCTTTTGGCGTTGATGACAACGGCCTGCCTACTGAAAGGCTGATAGAGAAGATGAAAAAGGTAAAGGGCCATAAGATGCCAAGAAACGAATTTGTCAAATTATGCTACAACACTGTTGAGGAAATCAGGGATGATTTTGTGCAGGACTGGAAAAATATAGGTGTCAGTGCAGACTTTGATGTTTTTTACTCAACAATAAACAAGCATTCGCAAAAAATTTCACAAAGATCTTTTTTAGAGATTTATAAGGAAAAAAGGATTTACAGGAAAAGAGCCCCTTTTATATGGTGCCCTGACTGCCAGACTGCAATTGCCCAAGTTGAGATGAAGGACAGTGAAAGAGACTCAAAATTAGTCTATATGAAGTTTGACACAACATTAAACGAGCAGATAACAATAGCAACAACAAGGCCAGAGTTATTGCCTGCATGCGTTGCCATACATATCCATCCTGATGACAAAAGATTCAAAAAATTCATCGGAGAAAAGGCAAAAATTCCATTCTCAGAAAGAAAAGTAAAGATAACTGCAAACAAGGATGTTGATATGGAATTCGGCTCAGGAATAGTTTACCATTGCACTTTTGGGGACATGGATGATGTAAAATGGATTGAGAAATTTGACATAGAGCCCATTGAAATCTTGAACAAGAACGGAACTTTAAATGAATTTGCCGGAAGATTCAAAGGCCTTCATGTAAAAAAAGCCAGGCCTGAAATAATCAAAGCCTTGGAGGAAGAAGGAAGAATTGAAAAGATTGAGCCGATTAAACATGTGGTCAATGTCCATGAAAGGTGCGATACAGACATCGAGATTTTAACAACAGACCAATGGTTCATAAAATACCTTGACCTGAAGCAGGATTTCGTAAAATACGGGAGAAAGATTAAATGGTTCCCTGTTCATATGAGAGCAAGGTATGAGAACTGGATTTTAGGCCTTAAATGGGACTGGAACATATCAAGGCAGAGGTATTTTGGAATTCCGATTCCTATATGGTACTGCAAAAAATGCAGTGAAATAATTACAGCAGATGAAAAGCAGCTTCCTGTAGACCCTTTAGTTGATACTCCTAAAACTAAATGCAAGTGCGGCTCCAAGGATTTTATTGGGGAAAAAGATGTAATGGACACATGGGCAACCTCATCCTTAACCCCGGATATTGCTGCAGAGCTGTTTAAAGACAAAAAGATATACAAAAAATTGCTGCCAATGGATTTAAGGCCTCAAGCGCATGACATAATCACTTTCTGGCTTTTTAATACAGTTGTCAAGAGCTATTTCCACCACAAGGACATTGCATGGAAAAATGTAATGATTTCCGGCTGGGCCTTAGACCCCCATGGCAAGAAGATGAGCAAGAGCAAGGGAAATGTAATTGACCCCAATAAGATGATTGAAAAATACTCTGCAGATGCTTTAAGGTTCTGGGCAGCCGGCTCAAGATTAGGAGATGATCTGCCATTTATGGAAAAAGACCTTGTAACAGCGCAAAAATTCACAACAAAAATCTGGAATGCTTCAAAATTTGCATTTATGCACCTCCAGGATTTTAAAAAAGAAAAGCCGAAAAAGTTTGAAATAATGGATGCATGGATCTTGATAAAATTAAACAAGTTAATAAAAGAATCCACTGAAAATTTCATGAATTATGAATATTCCCACACAAAGCTCGAAACAGAAAAGTTTTTCTGGCATTCTTTTTGTGACAATTACCTTGAAATAACAAAAGACAGATTATATAATTCTGATAAGAGGGGCAAGGATCCGAAATTATCAGCGCAATACGGATTATACACTGCTCTTCTTGATATAATAAAATTAATGGCTCCAATTACCCCCTATATAACAGAAGAATTATATCAAACTTATTTCAAAAAATATGAAAAAATCAAGAGCATACATATCTCAAAATGGCCTTCTTTGGATTTAAAGGAAAATAAGCCTGCTAAAGACGCTGAAAAGATTGGCGATTTTTTTGTTTATGTGCTGCAGCATGCAAGAAGGGCAAAATCCGAAAAAAACATGTCATTAAAAGACCCAATAAAAAATATTTTAGCCAAAGGCAAAATAAAAAAAACAGACTTTGAGAATATAAAAGAAGATTTGCTATCAGTAACCAAAGCAGAAAAGATTGTCTTTGAAGCCCTAAAAGAAGACTCAAAGATAGATTATGAAGTTGTTGTTGATGTTTAGATTTAATATAGCTAATTTGCTTATTTTCACATAATTTTTACTTATGATCTGCCCTTGTAGTATAGTGGATAGAACGTGAGGTTGCGGACCTTAAGGCCCGGGTTCGATTCCCGGCATGGGCATTAGTTTTTAGGCTTATTTTGGGGAAAGTTATAGGAGCTTTTATGGAATTTATGCACAGCAGGCAAAAGGTTTAAAAACCCAAAAATCAATGAATATAGTGGTATAAATGGGAAAGAAACAGAAGGAATAATGAAGTTGACACAACAGATGAAAATTCATTCTTTGAAGGGATGAATAAGAAAGAAGCTAAGAAGGCTGCAAAGAGATTGAGTTATGCTTTATAGAGGCTTTGCACAACAACCTCATTCTGCACAATAACCCCTTGTTTTGCACAATAACCCTATTTGAGCAAAGTTTTTATACTGATTCTGAACTAATAGGTTATATTGGGGTATTAAAATGAAATGGGAAAAATATGAAATAAAACCAGGAGCAAACCTTAATGGAGCAGACCTTTATAGAGAAAACCTTTATTTAGCAGACCTTAGAGGAGCATACCTTAAAGGAGCAAACCTTTATGGAGCAAACCTTTATTTAGCAGACCTTAGAGGAGCATACCTTATAGGAGCAG
>CEPS01058313.1_pt1 | contig 15804 bp, 11 predicted proteins | sample 530401 | NCBI WGS metagenome assembly CEPS01 (sample SAMEA2620035, study PRJEB7988) | marine metagenome | biome: marine biome (ENVO:00000447); feature: mesopelagic zone (ENVO:00000213) & marine oxygen minimum zone (ENVO:01000065); material: "saline water (ENVO:00002010), including plankton... | reverse complement strand
CATTGCGAATATGGCTGCGATTTAATGAGTCGGTGGCCTAGTCGAGGGTGGATTGACAGGACTAAGGATGGGTATACAGAGCGCCGCCGAAAGCACCAAGGTGCTTTACCTGCGCAACCACTCCAACAATTACGTCGAAAAAGCGGTCCAGACCATCGACGAATTTAGGGACCACATCACGCCGCGCTACGATATCATAGTCAATAACCCGTGGGAGACCGAAGAGGATTTGAGCGAAACCCTTATATTTCTGTCTAGAATCCCCACGCCCTACCTCTTGAACTTATTCTCGCTAACCTTCTATCCGGCGACAGATCTATACGATAAAGCAGTCGAGGACGGCATCATCAAGGACGACCTCAACGACGTCTACCGAGCAACCTATAACGTCCAGGCTGACGGGACGTCGGGTGGGTTGCTCGGCGAGACCTACATGAACAATCTGTTCTATCTGGTCTACGTCTTTGCCCTTTATGGTCATGACGTTACGGAAAAAATCATGTCCATGTTGGTGGCGCGCAAGAACCGCCCCATCATGAGCCGGGTGATGTATTTCTTCATGCGGCAGAAAGCGAGCATTCTGCTCAAGAAACATCTTTTTGCGGAAATATGGAAATCGGTCGTTGCCAACGACCAGAACCGTATCAAACACTGGTTTCACGACGAATATGCCCGTGACTGACGGGCCGGTTGCAAATATCGGCTAACTAATTCCGTTTCGACAATCCATTAATCCCCGTGCAAGCCACATTCTTCCACTTTGTGATGAGGCCATATACCTTAGCCACCGCGGAGATAACTAAAACTGACGCTGAGTACTCTCGGTTCTGTATTGCTTTCACACGCGCCTCTTCGAGCTGTAACGACACGGTGCCGATATGCGGGATGACGTACTTGCCGAACAACCGTTCGTGCCCCGATCTGGCCTCTCCATCAGCCTTGTCCAGCTCTGAAGCTTTCGCCCCCTGGACAAACCGGTCGGTCAATCTTGCGTTTCCACCTCGCTCGGAACTCATATCAGATGCCCTCTAGGGTGTCACCGGGCTAACATAGAATGAAATCTCTATTGTATCCACCTATGTGGGCACGTTCGTATGTTATGACTCCTACTAATGGCTACGCTCACAATTTTGATCAAAAATAAGGAACCGATAACGTATGGAAAGACCTGGCCGTGCTTTGTCTGGCGTTCTACCGGTCGTTGAGAGACGAAAACGCGGACCCTTTGGATGGACCGTTGCTATTTTGTTTTTGGGCTTTAACGGGTTGATGGCGTGGTGGTTTGTAGACGCAATGACTGAGCCAGCTCAGTTAGTCACAGGTACGACAAATCAAGCGGAACCGGAGGGAGCAACTCTAGGGACTGGGATTGGAACGATGATGATACTAATTATTTGGGGTGTAGGGAGCTTTGTCTTGGGCGTAATGACGTATTTCACCCGTTTCCGGAGAATCATTAACATCACCGAGGATTAAGCGTAACCAAAAATGATCTGAAAGCCACCCGAGACCTTTCCTCTTCATTTCGCTCGTTTTCAGGGTGACCTGACCCCCTAAAAGTGGTCCAGCTTTATTAAGAGATTTGGCGCATTCGGAGCCGTCATCGGATTGCGGGATCGGGGTGGTTTTTCTCTCCGGCCTTGCCTTCGCCGCCGGGGTTTCCGGGGGACACCCCCGTGCCCCCAGGGTCCCCGCATCGCCCGCGCGTCCCCTCCTGCCGAGGAAACGCGACAGGCGATCCTACGTATCACGGAATTATGAAAGTGAGTACTAGAACTCGATGATCGCCGCTTGCAGGGCCAGCAAGAACACCGCCAGCATGTAAAACAGCGTTCCCAGGCCGATAAAGAAAAACACGTTGGCGACAGTGCGCAGCGGGTACTTGTGGCGCTCCTGGGCCCGGCGCTCGGCGCTGCGCTTTTCCTCGCCGCCGACGACGGTGATGTAAAACTTGATTTTAAAAAAAGGCACCGTGAAGCGGATATTGACCGGCGGACGCTTCCACGGCGGATTTTCCACGGCTTCGTGGATGGCATCCTTTTGTTCGCTCGACAGGGTGTCCATCACCCATTCGGGCAGGCGCTCGAACAGCCAATTGGCCTGGGCCATCTCCGTCGCCGTTTCCGGCGTGAGAACTTCGTCCTTGGCCGCCATTAAGACATCCTCCTGATTGGCAACAGTTTAGCGTCCCAAGGACGGTTTGCCCAAGACCTCAGTGAAAGGATTATTCTTGGAAATTCACGAAACCATTGAAAAAATTGAATAATGGTCTAGCCTTTTGGATATTACCGCGATCTCCCGCTCATCATGTGGAGGAAAATATGCCGAGCGCCGCCGAACGCCAAAAAGCCGGCCTTTTAAAGAAAGCCACGCGGGAAAGCCGCAAGCGCCTGGGTAAAAATGCCCAAAGCCGTTTCGGATGCTTTCTCGGCGCCTATTACGCCAACGTTCCGCCCCAGGATATCAGCGAAAGCGATCCGGTGACGCTGTTCCGGCTATCCCACGGGCATTGGAAACTCGGCGCCGCCCGCGGCAAAGGGAAACCCTTGATCCGGGTGTTCAACCCCGACCCCAGGAAGGACGGCTGGCGCTCTGAGCGCACGATCATCGAAATCGTCAACGACGACATGCCGTTCCTGGTCGATTCGGTGACCGCCGAACTGAACCGCCAGAACCTGAGGGTGCACTTGGTCATCCACCCGATCCTGAAGGTCCGGCGCAACAAAACGGGGAAGCTTCTCGATATCCTGAAAGGCGGCCAGAGGGCGGACGACTCGGTCACCGAATCGTTCATGCATCTCCAGGTTACACCCCTTTCCGGCCGCCGCCTGAAAGGGGTCGAAACCGGCATTCGGAAGGTTTTGGGCGACGTGCGCGTGGCGGTCAAGGACTGGCGCCCCATACGCGAGAAATTAGCGTCGCTGATTGCCGAGCTTGAAACGACGCCCACAGGCGTTCATCCGGAAGAGGCGGAAGAGATAAGGGCGTTTCTGCGCTGGATTCACGCCAACCGGTTCACCTTGCTGGGATACCGCGAATATCGCTACAAGGGCCGCGGCAAAAAAACCACGGTCGCCGTCGACAAGAAATCCGGCCTGGGCATCCTCCGCGACCCGAATTTCATCGTCTTCAAGGAATTCAGGGAACTGAAAACAGCGTCCCGCGATGTAAGGGAATTCATCGAATCCCCGGACCTGTTGTTGGTGACTAAGACCAACCGAAAATCGACCATTCACCGGCCCGTGCATATGGACGCCATCGGCATCAAGCGGCTCGACGCCAAGGGCCGCGTCATCGGTCAGCGCCTTTTCGTCGGGTTGTTTACGTCCGTTGCCTACAGCCGCAGCCTCCGCGATATACCCATGCTGCGCCGGCGGCTTGAAAAAACGTTGGAACGGGCCCGCTTCCCTTCCGGCGGCCACGACAGCAAGGCGCTGATGCACATTCTGGAAACCTTTCCCCGCGACGAATTGTTCCAGATTTCGGATGATTGCCTGTTCGAAACCAGCCTTGGCATCCTGCACCTGCAGGACCGCCAGCGGGTGGCGCTGTTCATCCGCGGCGACTGTTTCGAACGCTTCATGTCGTGCCTGATCTACGTGCCCCGGGACCGCTATAGCATGGCGCTCCGGCGCACCCTTCAGGAAATATTGTGCGACGCCTTCAAGGGCGAGGTTGCCGCCCACCACGCCGAGCTCGGCGATTCGCCCCTGGCCCGGCTGCACGTGATTGTCCGCACGACCCCGGGGAAGATCCCGTCCTATGACGCGGCCGAAATCGAAGCCCGCTTGATCCAGGCGTCTCGGTCCTGGTCGGACCGGCTAAGCGACTCCCTGATAAAGGCCCACGGCGAGGAAAAGGGCCTCGATCTGCTTCACCGTTATGCCGACGCCTTCGATGTCGGCTACCGGGAAAGCCACGACGGCGCTCGGACCCTCCAGGACATCGAAATCATCGAAGACGTGCTGGCTACCGGCGCCATCGGCCTTCATATCTACCGGCTGCCCGAGGATCCGGAAACGCAAATCCGCTTCAAGGCCTTTCACCCGGACCGGCCGATCCCGTTGTCGGACGTGTTGCCGCTGTTCGAGCACATGGGCTTCAAGGTGATGGTTGAATTGGAACACGAGGCGACCATCCGGGACGGCGAAAAACGGAAAATATTGATCCACGATTTCGGGTTGGAATCCCGGGACGGCTCAAGCGTCGACCTGGACGCCATCGGTGAAAACCTGAAAGACTCCTTCCGCCGCGTTTGGGACGGTGAAACCGAAAACGACGGCTTCAACGCCCTGGTGCCCAGCGTCGGGCTTAACTGGCGCGAGGTGGTGATTTTGCGGGCCTATTCCAAATTCCTTCGGCAAGCCGGGATCGCCTTTTCCCAGGCCTACATGGAACAAACCCTTGCCGGCAACAGCCTCATTACCAGCCAGATCGTCGATCTTTTCCTGACCCTTTTCGATCTCGGCGCCAATGGCGCGAAGGCCAAGGCGAAACGGATCAGGCAGCGGCTGAAAAAGAATCTGGATGGCGTCGTCAGCGCCGACGAAGACCGCATTCTGCGCCGCTTCGTCAATGCCGTGGACTCGACCCTGCGCACCAACTTCTTTCAAACCGCCGCCGATGGGGGGCCCAAGCCCTATCTTTCGTTCAAGCTCGATTCCAAAAACCTGGACGAGCTTCCGCTGCCGCAGCCGCTTCGCGAAATTTTCGTCTATAGCCCCCGCGTCGAAGGCGTGCACCTGCGTTTCGGCATGGTCGCCCGGGGCGGGCTCCGGTGGTCGGACCGGCGCGAAGACTTCCGCACCGAAGTTCTGGGGCTAGCCAAGGCGCAACAGGTCAAGAACACGGTCATCGTGCCGGTGGGGTCGAAAGGCGGCTTCGTCGTCAAGCGCCCGCCCCAGGGCGGCGACCGGGACGCTTTTCTCGGCGAAGGCATCGAGTGCTACAAGACCTTTATTTCAGGCCTCTTGGACCTGACCGACAATTATGCCGGCACCCGGGTCAAACCGCCCGGAAACATCATCCGCCGGGACGGCGACGACCCCTATCTGGTGGTCGCCGCCGACAAGGGCACGGCGACGTTTTCCGACATCGCCAACGGCGTATCGGAAGATTACGGCCATTGGCTCGGCGACGCCTTCGCGTCCGGCGGCAGCCAGGGCTACGACCACAAGAAAATGGGCATTACCGCCAAGGGCGCCTGGGAATCGATAAAGCGGCATTTCCGCGAAATCGGCACCGACATCCAAAATGAGGACTTCACCGTCGTCGGCGTCGGCGATATGTCCGGCGACGTTTTCGGCAACGGCATGATGCTGTCGAAGCACATCAAGCTGGTCGGCGCCTTCAATCACATGCGTATCTTCGTCGATCCCGATCCCGACCCGGCAAAGAGCCTGGCCGAACGCAAGCGGCTGTTCAGGTTGCCGCGCTCGGCCTGGACCGATTACAACAAAAAACTGATTTCGCGCGGCGGCGCGGTCTATGAACGGAGCGCCAAGTCCCTGCGTTTGTCTCCGGAAGTACGCGCCCTTTTCGAGGTCCCCAAGGATCAGGTGACGCCGAACGAGCTGTTGAGTTATATGCTGAAATCGCAAGTCGACCTTTTGTGGTTCGCCGGCATCGGCACCTACATCAAGGCGTCTTCCGAATCCGACCTCGACGTCGGCGACCGCGCCAACGATCCCATCCGCGTCAACGGCGCCGATCTTCGCTGCAAGGTCGTCGGCGAGGGCGCCAACCTGGGGTCGACGCAATTGGGGCGCATCGAATACGCGCTTCGGGGCGGGCGCCTGAACACCGATTCCATCGACAACTCGGCCGGGGTCGACTGCTCGGACCACGAGGTCAACATCAAGATTCTGCTCGATTCGGTCGTTGCCAAGGGCCGTCTTTCGGCGGCCCAGCGCAACAGGCTGTTGGCTTCCATGACCAACGAGGTCGGAAGCCTAGTGCTGTGTCACAACTACCTTCAGACCCAGGCCATGACTATAATCGAATCCAAGAGAAGTCAGACGCTGGACAACCAAGTCCGCCTGATGCGGATGCTGGAGCGCGCCGACAAGCTGAACCGGGCCGTGGAGTTCCTGCCCGACGACGAGACCGTGGACGAACGCAAGGCGGCGAAACTGGGCCTCAACCGTCCGGAAATCGCCATCCTGATGTCGTATTCGAAAATCTGGCTTTATGACGAGCTGTTGGCTTCCGACCTGCCGGACGACCCCCGGATGGAGGAAGACCTGGTCGATTATTTCCCGACCCCCTTGAGGTCCAAGCACCTAAAGGACATCCGCCGGCACCGGCTGCGCCGCGAAATCATCGCTACCCGGCTGACCAATTCCCTGGTCAACCGGGTCGGCGACACCTTCATTCCCGAATTCATGGAAAAAACCGGCAAATCCGCAGCACAGATCGCCCGCGCCTACACCATCGCGCGCGAGGTATTCAGGCTCCGCGACATTTGGTCGGCGATCGAGAAACTGGACAACCGCGTGCCGACGGCGACACAGACGGCGATGATCCTGGACACCAATCACCTGATCGAATGGGTGACGCTTTGGTTCCTGCGCAACGGCAAGCGGGGGCTCGACCTCGGCCGGCATGTGGACGAGTTTTCGAAAGGCATCGCCAAGCTGGCCGACGGCCTCAAGGGCGCGTTGCCGAAACACTACCTGACCGACATGAAGAAACGCGCCCGGCCCTATATCAGCCATGGCGTGCCCGAGACGCTGGCGCGTCGCGTCGCCAATCTGGTCAACCTGTATTCGGGCTGCGATATCGTGCGCCTGGCCAACCGGCGCCGGCTTTCCGTCGAACACGTGGCCCGGATGTATTTCGCCATCGGCACCCATTTCCATCTCGGCCGCCTTCGCGCCGCCGCCGATCACCTGGATTCCGACAGCCATTGGCAGCAACTGGCCGTCGCCGCGCTCCTCGAAGAGGTCTACGGCCACCAGCTTGCGCTCGCCAACCAGGTTCTCGATTTCGCCGGTTCCAACAGGGATTGCGACAAGGCCATTAGGGGCTGGATCAGGAAAAACCAGGACACGGTGGTGCCGACGGAACGACTGCTGTCGGAACTGTGGTCAACGGAAATCAACGACATCTCCATGATCGCCGTCGCCAGCCGTTCGCTCAGGGCGATGACGGACGCAGGCCCCGGCTAGTGGATAAAATCTAACAGATGGAACCCTATGTTAGATTCTATCCACCAGTGACGGGATCGTGACCGTGGCCGGCGGCGGGGAAAGCCAAAAGACCCCGGCCCTCGGGCTTTTCGGCTGGTGTCTCTATGACTGGGCCAACTCTGCTTTCCCGACGGTCATCACCACCTTTGTCTTTTCCGCCTACTTCACCGAGGCCATCGCCACCGACAAGATCACCGGCACGTCCCAGTGGGGCTATGCCATCAGCCTGTCCGGGCTGGCGGTCGCCCTGTTGAGCCCCTTTTTCGGCGCCGTCGCCGACCATGGCGGCCGGCGCAAGCCCTGGCTGTTCGTCTTTACCATTCTTTGTATCGGCGCTTCGGCGCTGTTGTGGCTGGCCCAGCCGGACGCCGGCTTCGTCGTTATGGCGTTGACGCTGGCGGCGCTGGCCAATTTCGCCTTCGAGATGGGGATGGTTTTTTATAACGCCATGCTGCCGGACTTGGTCGGCAGGGACCGCATCGGGCGGCTTTCGGGCTGGGGCTGGGGGCTGGGATACGCCGGCGGCCTCGCGTGTTTGGCCCTGACCCTGGTGGCGTTCGTTCAGACCGAGTCACCGGTCTTCGGTCTCGACAAGGACAGCGCCGAACACCTGCGCGCGACGGGGCCCTTGGTGGCGGTGTGGATGGCGGTGTTCGCGGTGCCGCTGTTCCTGTGGACCCCCGACACGCCTTCGCGCGGGCTCGGGCTCAAGGAAGCCTTCCGGCGCGGCCGTGAAACGCTCATCGACACGCTGCGCCGGGTCCGTGACTACGCCCACATCGTCCGCTATCTGATCGCCCACATGATGTACGCCGAAGGGCTGAACACGCTTTTCGCCTTTGGCGGCATCTATGCCGCCGGCACCTTCGGCATGGATTTCTCGGAGCTGATCCTGTTCGGCATCGCCATCAACGTCACCGCCGGGCTGGGCGCGGCGGCCTTCGCCTGGGTCGATGACTGGATCGGACCGAAACGCACCATCATGATCGCCGTCGCCGCGCTCGCCGGTCTGGGACTGGTCCTGGTCCTGGTGGAGGGGAAGGCGTTGTTCTGGGCCTTCGCCTTGCCGCTCGGCATCTTCGTCGGCCCGGCACAGGCGGCCAGCCGGTCGTTGATGGCGCGCCTGGCGCCGCCGGAGATGACGACCGAGATGTTCGGGCTGTTCGCGCTTTCGGGCAAGGCGACGGCGTTCCTGGGGCCGGCGGTGCTGGCCTGGGTGACGGTGGCGTTCGCAAGCCAGCGCGCCGGCATGGCGACGATCCTGGTATTTTTCGTTGTTGGGTTTGCGCTGTTGATGACGGTGCCCGACGTGCGGCGTTGAAACAAAGGCCGTTTTACCGGACAATCCAGCCCATGACCTTTCCAGACAGTAAATTCGCCTCCGTCGCCGATTATGCGGTTGCCTATTTTGACCAGGCCAAGGCCGCCGCCCAATCCGTCGACCAGGAAAAGCTGGAGGCCGCCCTGACGTGCCTGGACGCGGCCTATGAGAGGGGCGGGACCATCTACGCCTGCGGCAACGGCGGCTCGGCGGCGATCTCGAACCACCTGGCGTGCGATCATTCCAAGGGCGGGCAGACGGACACCGACCTGAAGCCGAAGGTGGTGTCGCTTTCGACCAATATGGAGATAATCACCGCCATCGCCAACGATATCTCCTTTGACGATATTTTCGTCTATCAGCTCCGGACCCTGGCCGAGGACGGCGACGTGCTATTGACCATCTCGTCGTCCGGAGATTCGGAAAACGTCGTCCGCGCCGCCCGATGGGCGAAGGAAAAGGGCCTCGACGTCATCGCCTTCACCGGCTTCGACGGCGGCCGGTCGACCAAGCTGGCGACGGTCAACCTGCATGTGGAAGGCGACAACTACGGTGTTGTCGAGGACACGCATCAGTCCCTGATGCACATCCTGGCCCAATACATCCGGCTCAAACGAATGGACGACGGCACCATCCAGGAACGGAAGTTTTAACCGCCCCCCGCCGTCGCCCCGTCAACCTCATGCCCGATTCCGACGTTTACCGACTTTACGCGGTCAAATACGCCACCCACGACCGCACCCAGGAACTGAACTTCGTCGATCCCCCCGTCTCCGGCGGCCCGGAAGGCATTGCCGTGCGTTTGGACGAGGCGCCGGGGAAACTCTGAGATAAGCCGCCTAATGGCGAAAGTGGCGCATGCCGGTGAACACCATCGCCAGGCCGGCGTCGTCGGCGGCCTTGATCACTTCCTCGTCGCGGATCGAGCCGCCCGGCTGGATCACCGCCGTCGCCCCAGCTTCGACCGCCGCCAGGAGCCCATCGGCGAACGGGAAAAAGGCGTCGGACGCCACCACCGAGTCCTTGGCCCATGATTCGGGTTGGCCGGCGACCCGGGCCGCGTCCTCGGCTTTCCAGGCGGCGATGCGCGACGAATTAACACGGCTCATCTGTCCGGCGCCGACGCCGACGGTGGCTAGGCCCTTGGCGTAGACAATGGCGTTGGATTTAACGTGCTTGGCGATAGTAAATGCGAAGCGCAGGTCCTTAAATTCGGCCTCCGTCGGTTGGCGCTTGGTCACCACCTTGGGCTCGCCGTCGGTGACGGCGTTGTCCCGGCCCTGCAACAGGAACCCACCGGAAAGGCCGCGCATCGTCGTCCCCGGCGCCGCCGGGTCGGGCATGCCGCCGGTCAGCAGAACGCGGAGGTTCTTCTTTTTGGCCAGCGCCTTGAGCGCGTCATCGTCGGCGCCTGGCGCGATGACGGCCTCGCAGAACAGCTTGGCGATCTCTTCGGCCGTCGCCGCGTCGAGCCGCCGGTTGACGGCGATGATGCCGCCGAAGGCGCTTTCGGTGTCGCAGGCCAGCGCTTTCGCATAGGCCCTGGCCAAGGTGTCGTCCAGGGCCACTCCGCACGGGTTGGTGTGCTTGATAATGGCGCACGCCGGGCGATCGGTGAACTCGGCCACCAGCTCGAAGGCGGCGTCGGTGTCGCCTAAGTTGTTGAACGACAATTCCTTGCCCTGGACCTGCTCGGCGGTGGTGACCCCGGGCCGGTTTTCACCGGTGGCATAGAAGGCCGCTTCCTGGTGCGGGTTTTCGCCGTAACGCATGACCTGCCGACGTTCGCCGCCGAAGGCGATACGGGGCGGAAAGGGCTCATTCAATTCAGCCGAAAACCAGCCCGAAATGGCGGCATCATAGACGCCGGTCCGCCCGAAGGCGCGGGCCGCCAGCTGAGCACGGAATTCAGGCGTCGTCGCACACTTGCCTGTCTTCATTTCGTCGATCAGGCGGGGGTAATCGGCGGGGTCGACGACGACGGTGACGAAAGCGTGGTTCTTGGCCGCGGCGCGGATCAAGGCCGGGCCGCCGATGTCGATGTTTTCGATGCAATCGTCGAAACCGGCGCCCGATTGAACCGTCGATTCGAAGGGATACAGGTTGACCACCAGCAAATCGATGGGGCCGATGGCGTTTTTCTCCATCGCCTGTTGGTGCCCGGCGTCGTCGCGCCTGGCCAACAGCCCGCCGTGGATCTTCGGGTGCAGGGTCTTGACCCGGCCGTCCATGATCTCGGAGAACCCGGTTTCGTCGGAAACGTCCTTGACGGCGAGGCCGGCGTCGCGAAGCGCCTTCGCCGTGCCGCCGGTGGAAAGAATCTCGACGCCGCACTCGGTGAGGAATTTCCCCAATTCATCGAGCCCGGCCTTGTCGGAAACGGAAATCAGGGCGCGTTTTATCGGCGTGGTCATGGTTTCCTAGCCCGACGCCGCCTTGGCCCCGGCGCCGTTCTCGACATGGAATTCTGGGACCAACTTTTGGATGATGGCGATAACGCGCTCTTCATCGTCCTCGCGGCAGGCCTGGGCCAGCTCATCCAGGGCCGGGGACAGGTCATCCAGGCTGCCGGCGCGGGGCGCCGCCAACAGCACGCCGGGGCACTCGGTCGCCACCGGCGGCTCGGCGCCGTGGAAGACTTCTTCGTAAAGTTTTTCACCGGGCCGGATTCCGGTGATGTCGATCCTGATGTCCTTGCCGGGCTTGAGCCCGGCCAGCCGGATCATTTGTTCCGCCAGGTCCATGATGCGGATGGGTTCGCCCATGTCGAGGACGAAGATCTTGCCGTCCTGGCGTCCGTTGCCGCCGTGGCCCAGGGCCGAGGCCTGAAGAACCAACTCCACCGCTTCGCGAACGGTCATGAAATACCGCGTCATGTCGGGGTGAGTGACGGTCAGCGGCCCGCCTTCGGCCAGTTGTTTCTGGAACAAGGGTACCACCGAGCCGGTGGACCCCAACACGTTGCCGAAACGCACGGTCATGAAGCGCGCACCGTTTCCGTCGCCGCGCTTGAGGTCGAGCGCCTGGCAATAGCTTTCGGCGATCCGCTTAGACGCGCCCATGATGCTGGTCGGGTTGACCGCTTTATCGGTGGAAATCAGGACCATAGCCGAAACACCGGTTTCCACACAGATGTCGGCGACGTTGACGGTCCCGGCGATGTTGGTGGTCGCCCCTTCGACGACGTTTATTTCGACCAGAGGCACATGCTTCAAGGCGGCGGCATGAAACACCAATTCGGGGCGCAACCGGTCGAACACCTGGGCGATGCGTTCCCGGTCGCAGACGTCGGCGATCACCGATTGCCGCCTTATATCCGGCCAGCCCAGCGCCGTTTCACGGTCGATGGTGTAAAGGGCCAGTTCGGAATGATCCAGAAGCCCAATTTCAGCGGGCTTGAAATCGCAGATCTGACGCACAAGTTCCGAGCCGATGCTGCCGCCGGCGCCCGTCACCAGCACCCGCTTTCCCTCGATCAGGCCGGCCATGGCGCCGCGGTCGAGGGCCGTTTGCGGGCGGCCGAGCAGGTCTTCGACGGCCACCGACTTGACCTCGATCTTATCCGAGACACCGCTCTTGAAATCGGTCAGGCTCGGCAGCCGGGCCATGGTCAGGCCCAGCGCATCGGCCTGATCCAGCAACGACCGCACCCGGGCGCCGTCCATGTCATCCTTGGTCAAAACGAGGCGCTGCGGTCGGACCCCGGCAGCCTTCAATTTCTTGACCGTGCCGGCGATATCACTCGCCGGACCGATGACCTCAATCCCGTGGATTTGCTTTCCGATACGGTCGGGACGGTCGGAAACGATACCGACGGCCCGGTAATTGGAATCCTCGGATCGCCTGAGCGCGCGGATAAAAAGCTCGGCCCCGTCTCCGGCGCCGACCAGAAGAACGGCGATCTTTTGGCCGTTGTGGTTTTCATTCGCCAGATCGAAGCGCCGATCCTTGACCAAGCGGTATATGAACCGGGGTCCACCCAAGAGCGCCATCAGCACGAACCAATCGATGAGAATAATGGACCGGGGCAGATACAGAAACCGGGTCCACAAGAACATCACCAGCGAGAACGTAAAAACGGCGATGGTTACGGCGCGGGTGATGGCCAAAAGGTCGTTGATGGAGGCATAGCGCCAGACCCCCCGGTAAAGGCCGGAAAACCAAAAAACCACGGCTGAAATGGCGACGAAAATGATCCCCCCCTGAATCATCGGATCCGGTTTGTAAAGGGTGGTGTCGTCGCCGAGCCTGAGGTAAAGCGCCAGAACAAACGACAACCCCGCCATGGCGATATCGTGGGCGTAGGCGACGAGGCCGCGGGGAGAAATTTTATGGGTGAATTTCATCGGACGTTGGCACCGTTATACTCTTTTTCCCGATGTAAACCAGACCGCCGTTTCCTTCAGTCCTTGTACCACGTCCCAGGGCGGCGTCCATCCCAGTTGGCGGCGTATTTTTTCGTCATCAATTTGCAGGCTGTCAAGCATCCTGCGGACGGCTTCGGATTTTCCCATCAACAGCCCGGCCAGCCGGATAAAGCTTTTTGGCGCCGGAAAAAGCAGTGCCGGACGGCCCAGGGCCCGGGCGACATGGCGAATCAGCGCCGACGTTGACAGATCCTCGCCATCGCGGACGAAATAAGTCTGCCCCGCCGCCTTGTTGCCGGGGTTCAGGCATCGAAGGACGGCATCGGCCAAATTGCCGACGTAGAGGAAACTGCGGCGGTTGTTGACGGTCATCAGGGGCAGCGGCGACGCTTTTTGGCACAGCTTCAACAGGGACAGGAAGTTCCCGCCGACGCCGGGCCCGTAAACCAAAGGCGGGCGCAAAATGACGGGTTCCAGCCGCCCTGGACCGGCGGCTTCCATCAACGCTTTTTCCGCCGCCCATTTCGACAGCCCGTAGGCGTCTTCGGGTTCGGGGGTGTCGGTTTCGACGAACGGCCGCGCGGCAGTGCGTTCGCCCATGACCTTGACGGTGCTGACAAAGACGAACCGCCGGACGCCCGCCGCCGCCGCCGCCTTGGCCAGACACGCCGTGCCGTCGGCGTTGACGCGATAGTATTCCGCGGAGGGGTCGGCTGCTTGCTCCTTCATGACGTGGACTCGGGCGGCAAGATGCACCACCACATCGACGTCCGAAAGCACTTGGCTCCAGTCGGTTTCTGGACCGATATCGTGAACCACGTGACAGTACGCTCCCGGCGGGACGTCCGGGTGGTCGGGGCGGCGGGCCACGGCGGCAACCTGATGCCCGTCGAGCAACAGGGCTTGGCAAACATGGCGGCCGATGAAACCGGTGGCGCCGGTGACCAGGACCCGCATCACGGCGACTCCGTTTTCACAGGCGCCGGCGACGACGCTTCCGAGCCCCGCCCGGCGGCGGCCAGTTCCAGGACCTGCGCCATATGATGGGCTTGGCGCTCGCGGCTGTGAATGGGCGCGGCTTTAAGGCCCTTCTCGGCCATTGCCTTGCACCGGACGCGGTCGCCTTCAAGCGCCGTTACCGCATCGGCCAGGGCCGCCGGGTCCTCCGCGGGGACATGCAGGCCGGCCCTGTCTTCGGCGATGATGCGGCTGGCTTCCCCTTCCGGCGCCGCCAACAGCACCGGCACGCCCGAGGCCATGGCCTCGAAGATCTTCGACGGGATGACGCCGGCAAAGACGGGGGCGTTCTTCAGGTGCACCAGCGCCACGTCGCAAAGGCTCCAGACTTTCCCCATCGCGTCTTTGGGCTGCATCGGCATGAAGACGACGTTATCCAAACCGCGCCTTTCGGCGTCCGCGATCAGCCGGTCCCGTTCGGCTCCGGCGCCGGCAAGAAGGAAACGAACGGCGTTCCGGTGTTTAAGTCTTTCGGCGGCATCGAGCACGTTGGTCAGCGCATGGGCCATGCCGTGGGTGCCGACGTAACCAACGACGAAACGTCCCTCAAGGTCCCACGCGCGGGCCAAGGCCCTGTCCTTGTCGGCGGGACCGTAACGCCAGGTGTCGACGCCGTTGGGAACGACGGCGATCTTTTCGGCCGCGATACCGCGCCCCACGAGATTTTCCTTGAAAGCCCCCGTGAGCGCGACAACGGCTTCGGACCGCCGGTAGAGATTGAGCTCCAGCTTTTCGATCAGGCGCAGAGCCAGGCTGGATTTAACGGCGCCGACGGCGGCAATGGAAGCCGGCCACAGGTCTCCCAACTCGAAAACAAAGGGAACCCGGCGGACCGCCGCCACCAGGGTGCCGGCGACGGCGGCGAAGAACTGGGGCGAGGTGGCGGCGACGACGTCCGGTTTCGGCCCCGACAGCCCGGCCCAGAACCCGGTCACCATGAAGCTCAGGAAATCCAGCGTCCGGCGGACGACGCCGCGGTTGGAGGCGATGTAGGTCTTGACCCGGATGACCCGGATTGCGGAAATTTCCTCCACCTGCCGCCAGCGGTTTTTGTAGCCTTGCAAAAGGCGGCCTTCGGGAAAATTGGGAGCCTGGGTGATGACGGTGACCCGGTGTCCCCACTTCACCCAATAGCACGCGCGCTCGTAAACCCGGGTCGCGGCGGCGTTGGTTTCCGGAGGGAAGTTTTCGGTCAGGAACAGGATGTTCAAGGACCGCCCCCCGGGGTTGATTGGGGTCTGCCTCCCGACCCTAGATAAAAAAGCAGCCACATAACGATGAACAACGCGCCGGCAAGCGCCTCCGCCGCCCAGCCGTTCGCCGCGGCGACGGCCAACATTACCAGGATGATGTCGACCCACAATATATGGAGAACGACCTGGGAATGGGTGAGGCCGCGTTTCACCGCCTGCTGGTAGAAATGTTCCCGGTGCGCCCGCCAGACCTTTTCACCGCGAAGCGCCCGCCGGACCAGGGTGATGGTGGTGTCGGCCAGGAAATAGAGCGGCAGAATCAGCGCCGCCTGCCAGTGGCCGTTTTTGGCCAGCACCAAAAGCAGCCATCCGATCAGGAACCCCAACGGCACGCTGCCGACGTCGCCGAGGAAAATCCGCGCCGGGTGCCAGTTCCACCAAAGAAAACCCAGTGCGCCGGCCAATAGCGCCAGGCCGTAGATCACGAATGCCGGCGACATCCCGGCCACCGCCGCCACCAGGGCGATGCCGAGGCCGAGCGCCGCCGTTTCGACGCCCGCCAAACCGTCGATGCCGTCCATGAAATTGAACAGGTTGATGAACCACAGCCACAACAATCCCGCCGCCAACCCGTCCAGCGCGCCGGGCAGCAGGCCGCCGAAGAAGGGATTGACCGACGGCGTGGACGCCAACACGAACGCCACCGCCGCGCCTTG
>CEPS01048929.1_pt1 | contig 15998 bp, 10 predicted proteins | sample 530401 | NCBI WGS metagenome assembly CEPS01 (sample SAMEA2620035, study PRJEB7988) | marine metagenome | biome: marine biome (ENVO:00000447); feature: mesopelagic zone (ENVO:00000213) & marine oxygen minimum zone (ENVO:01000065); material: "saline water (ENVO:00002010), including plankton... | reverse complement strand
CTCCTTCATTATGACTTTAATTAATATGTCTCGTTCAGTAAGCATCCCAGGTTCTCCATCATTTGAAGTTACGATAACGGAACCTATGCCGTGTTCCACCATAATTTCAATAGCTTTCCTTACTGATATGTTATCTGAAATTTCAGTTTTCTTATGTACCCATTTTGAAACTAGCATCCAATCTTTGCTCAAAAACCCATACTCTCCTGATGAAAATTAAAGTATAGTGGATATATTTATATCTATTTTCAGATTTCTATCGATCATGATAAAGTTTTGGTTTTATAGGTAGTTCTGGTTAAATTCTGTATATACTGATTTTCTGAAGTTTTTTCTTCTTCATCCTTTTCCAGTATTATCATCGATGCTGACCCTAATGTATTCTCATAATCATAGTGAAGAGTTTTATATTATTTGTGTATGTTGGAATATGATGGTTAGTTCAAGAATTGTGATTGTGAGTCTAGTTGGTGGGCTTCTTGCAATTTTGATTGGTGTTTATATTGTTCCACAGGACGGAATTGATGGTGTTGATGTTTCTGATGTTTGTCCCCCCTCATTGACTACTGTTATTGGTAAAGTTTCTGAGGGTGCGCAGAGTGGGAATGTTACTGTCTATTTTATTGATGCAGGAGTGGGTGATTCGATTTTTGTTGATACTTCAGATAAAGATGTGTTGATTGATGCTGGTGAACGGCATGATGGTGAATTTATTGCTTCGTTTCTTGTTTCTATTAATGTGACTAAAATAGATTATTTAGTTGCATCACATCCTCATTTTGATCATATTGGTGGTTTAGTGACTGTTATGGAGCGTTTTTCTAGTTTGGGTATACCTATCCATATGGTTATTGAGAATGGTCAGGACAGAAATACTGATCTTTATCGTGAATTCAAGTCTTATGCAAATGAGATTGGTGTAACTCTAGCTGAGCGTTGCCAGATTTATCAGTTGGATTCAGAGACAGAGATGGTTATTGTAAGTCCTCCCCAGCCTTTATTATATTCAAATCATTGTGAAAATAGTATTGTTCAGATGATTAAATTCAGAGATATTTCTTTTCTTTTAGCTGGAGATATTGAATCATTGAGTGAAGCAGAAATTGTTGAATCTGCGTTAAATATTCAAGCTGAGATCTTAAAAGTGGGTCATCATGGTGGTAGAACTTCTTCTACACCTTCTTTCTTATCAGCTGTTGATCCGGAAGTTGCTGTTATAACTGTGGGTACAGAAAATCAGAATGGACATCCTCATCAAGATGTACTTGATCGATTAGAAGATATTGGAGCTAATATTTATCGAACTGACCTTCAAAGCACAATATCGATAACAACAGATGGTGTAAACTATTCTATAAAAACTAAAAATTAATTTTTTCTTTTAAAACGAATCTAATTGATACAAGTTTTCAGTCTTAAAATATCCAGTTTCATTGAAGGGAATTAATTGTTAACAACTTTTTTCTGAAGATTGCTATTAAGATACATATTTTCATTCACCGTCAAACAAATGGATCATTAGGAGGAAGTACTGAAGGTGCTGGTGTGCTTCTACTTACATCTAAAGGCCATAAGACAAGAAAAAAGCGAATTACTTCACTTTCATTCATGATGAATGGTTCTAACTATGTGATTATTGCTTCAAATGGAGGAATTAAAAAGAACCCCGGTTGGTTTTATAATTTAAAGGAAAATAAGGATGTGACAATTCGTATCAAGGATATTACCAAAGAAGTAAAAGCTACTATAACAAGTAATGATGAGCGAAATCGACTTTGGCCAATAATTACTGCGTGGGGGTCCAGAGTATGCCAAGTATCAGGAAAAGACCTCACGTAAAATTCCGATTGTAATCTTAAGTCCAAAAACTTAGGTTCTTACTTTATGCTATCTTTAAATCAAGAGTTTCTTAAGCGCAATTACATTTTTTACAGGTCGTTTGCAGCTGTAATTCTGACACACGTATATTGTTGCTTCATTATTTAATGGCAATTTATCTTCTAACATTGGCATTATCTTTGTACGCTTATTTTGTTCATCAGGAGAATACGCGACGACTTTATTCGGGATAAGAGTTTGTCTTATCTCCCTAAGCATATCTTTGGATTCACTAAGTTTACCTGAGATAACTATCTCTTTTGGCTTTCCGGTTAGAAAGTCTAAGGTGCATAACATCTGAGCGAGATGTTCAGGATTTGACTCCAGACTATCCCAGAATGTGAGAATAGTTTTCTTTGAGAGTAAACGCATATCATTATCTGATGTAAATTCGCTGATCTTGGCTAAGTTTATAGATGCTACCCCATTTCCAGATAGAGTTGCACCGTTGTAAGCATCTTTTATTCGTGCGATGATGTCCGTTCTACCTTGCTTTGTTGAGTAGAATCCACCGCCATCTTTATCTGAGAAGAGATCTACCATTATCTGGTTCAACTTTAGAGCGGCTTCCAGTTTTGAAATATCAAAGTTTGATTCATAGAGGTCGATTAAACCCATAACCATAAACGCATAGTCTTCAAGCAGCCCATCTACAGCTGCTTCTCCATCCCTCCATCGTCGATTAAGGTTTTTTCCATCCAGTAAGTTATTGAGAATAAAGTCAGCTGATCCTTCAGCAGCCTGTAAGTATTGTTCATCATCAAAAATTTGGTATGCTTTCGATAATGCTGAAATCATCAAACCGTTCCAAGAAGTTAAAATTTTGTCATCTGTGGCTGGTTTAATCCTTTTGTTCCTATGTTTAAGGATAGTTTTTTTTGACTGCTCTAATGATTGCTTAACATCAGGCTCAGATATACTTAGTTCTGAGGCTATTATCTTAGGTTCCTTTACAATATGAAGAATGTTATTATTATTCTCAAAGTTTCCTTCTTCTGAAACTCCATAGTGTTTTGAGAATATCTCTGCACTTTGCTTATCCAATATTTGGGTAATTTCTTTCTTGTTCCACACATAATAGGTGCCTTCTTCTCCTTCACTTTCTGCATCCTGAGATGAATAGAATCCCCCTTGATCACTCCTCATTTCTCTTACTACCCAGTCAAGAGTTTGCTTTGCTATATCGCTGAAAAAGGGGTTCTTAGTAGCTTGCCAAGCTTCAAGATAAACAATGGGAAGAAGAGCATTATCGTAGAGCATTTTTTCGAAATGTGGAACCCGCCAATGCCGATCAACTGAGTATCTGTGGAAACCTCCTGCTAACTGGTCATTTAAGCCTCCTTGTGCCATTTTAGTCAATGTCTTAGTCACCATATCTAAAGCTCTGGTCTTTTTGGTTCGGCTATAATACCTGATTAAAAAGAAAAGTAAGGATGGAGTGGGGAATTTTGGAGCTCCACTGAATCCACCATTAACAGTATCGAACTGAGTAGTAAGGGTGGCGTATGCTGCGTCGAGCGGGAATACCGTTAATTTTCCTTTGCTGCTTCTAAATTCTTGTGATAAGTTACCAGCTATTTTCTTTGCTGACCCTTCAATTTCATTTCTCTGTTCCTTCCAGAGTTCTTGCATTTTTGCCAGTATGGTTTTGAAGCTGGGTATTCCATAGCGATCTTCTGGAGGGTAGTATGTCCCACCAAAGAATGGTTGTAAGTCGGGTGTTAGGAATACTGAGAGAGGCCAGCCACCCTGTCCTGATATAGATATTACAGCTTTCATGTAAACTTCATCTATATCGGGTCTTTCTTCTCTATCTAGTTTGATTGGGATGAAGTTCTTGTTCAATATTTTGGCTGTTTCTTTGTCTTCAAAACTTTCTCTCTTCATAACGTGGCACCAATGGCATGATGAGTAACCTATGCTGAGAAAGATTGGTCTTGCCTCAGTTTTTGCTTTTGTAAATGCTTCTTCTCCCCAAGGATACCAGTCTACAGGGTTGGATGCATGTAGAAGCAGATAAGGACTCTTTTCTTTGGATAATCGGTTCATTGTTAGAATAATAATATATGGTTACAATTAATAGTTTAACTTTTTCTTATTTATGATTTAGATAATGTTATCATATTCTGTCTTGAATATATCTTTTAATTCTTGGAAGATGTCTTTTTTGTTTACCGCAAACTTCACAAAATTTTCCTACTATACTTCTTTTCTCACAACAGTTAGAACAAAAAGCATAATTCTTGAAATCTACATAAACCATTATTCTGTTTTACCTATCATTTTTTTTTAGGCAAAATCAAGTATTTTAGTTTATTGTTTTTTTTATTTATTTTCTTTTTTCAATAGGTTCGTATTTGCAGTTCTCGTCTCCGCAGGACCTTCCAATGTAGGTTGAACTAGGTCTGTAAAGGACTGCTTTGGGCTGGGCTTCTGCAAATTTTTCTTCGATTATATGTGCTACCCACCCCACCATTCTTTGAACAGCGAATAATGAAGTGAATATCTCAGTATCTATACCGACCATATAGTATACTGAGGCACTGTAGAGGTCCACATTAGGATGGATATTCCGTTTTTTTAGTTTCAAGAACTCTTTCTTTGTAGTCTCCTCTATCATCTGAGTCATTTCGTACCATTTTGGTTCGTTAGTTATTGTTCCAAGTTTTTCAGAAATACCTTTCAGAATAATCGCTCTTGGATCATTTGTTTTATACTGTGCGTGACCCATTCCCATAACTAGACCACCTTTGTTGAGTCTTGATTTAACCCAGTTTTCAACTTGATCCAGTTCACCAATTTCTATAAGATCTTTCATTACTCTTGTATTTGCTCCACCGTGAAGTATTCCGGAAAGAGTACCGATAGCAGCTGTAACTGCTGCATACATATGGGCTCTTGTTGATGCTACTCCTCGAGCAACGAAAGTTGAGGCATTGAAAGAATGATCTGCATGAAGAATGAATGCTATATCAATATATTTTGCTATTTCTTCTGTGGGTTTTTCACCGTTTATCATGTATAGAAAGTTGGCTGAGTGTGAAAGGGTTTTATCCGGTTTGATGTATTCTAGACCATTTCGAATACGGTCCCATGCTGCAATTACAGTTGCTACTTTAGAAATAAGACGGATACCTTTTCGTCTGTGTGCATCCTTGTCTTCGCTTTCTAAATCAGGATCGTAATCTGCCAATAGAGAAATGGTTGACTGTAAAACATCCATAGATAAAGCCGATGGTGATCTGGATTTTAGGGTCTGTACAACAAGGTCTGGGATATCCCTTTCATTGGCAAGCTCTACTTTAAACTTTTCAATCTGTTTCTGATTCGGTAAATCTCCATATAACAAAAGATAAGCTGTTTCTTCAAAACTTGAGTACTTTGCAAGGTCTGTAATGCTGTAACCTCTATATTCCAGCTTTCCATTCTCACCATCAACCCCACTAATCATAGTGTCTGCTACATGTATGCCTCTAAGACCAATATTCTTCGTATTGATTTGTCCGTTGTTATCTACTTTTGTTTCAGTCAATCTACGTCCCATTATCCCCTAATCTAATCTAAATCCGTAAATATGCCTCTTTTCCCTTTAATTCCTGAATATATCGATACAATGTATGTGATGTTTTATGGTTTTAAAGGATTAATATGTTTCTCTGATGAGGAAAATCGATCTAAAAAACGCATGTTTATCGATGTTGTTATTTCCTTTTTTCTGTTTTTTGTATTAATTGTATTTAATTTTTTTCAGTTACTTTAAATATCGTTTACAGATACAACTATGAATTGCCTGTAATTTGTTGCATATATCGAAATCTATCACGTTTTTTAATAATAGATTTCTTATATTATGTTTAATTCTTTTTTTATTATCGACAATAGTTTTTCTTCCAATTTCTGCCTATACAAAATCATATAGTAATATACAGAATCTTTCATCACTAAATTATCACACGGAAACTGATTTGGGTAATCCTAAGATTGAGTACAAACTTTCTAAGATGTTGAGCGATTCAGAAGAAAATGAGGTTATGGTGTCGATTGAGCTTGATAGTGATTATGTTCTTCACTCGGGTCTTCTAGAGGTATCTGGTTTTAGGGTGCATAGATTTTATGATAATTTGGTTCAAGGAAATATTGATCCCAAAAATATAGAGATTATTGCGGATCTTCCTTTTGTAAATTTTGTTCATGAGCCCATTAGATCTTTTGGTTACAACACCATTAGTGAGGGAGTAAGTTTTCTGAAAGCTGATATTGCTCAGAGTATTGGTCAAACTGGTAGTGGAGCAAAAGTTGCGGTAATAGATGGTGGCTTTAATATTTCTAATATAGAAATATCGCAAAATATTCAGGAATTTAGATCTTTTAGATTTGATGATAGTATTGAAGGAGATAATCCTGCTCATGGCACGGCATGTGCTGAAATTATTGTTGATGTGGCACCTGATGTAGAATTATATCTTTTCACTATTGATACAGATCTTGATTTCATTAGTGCTGTAAATTATGCTGTTTCTTTAGGGGTTGATATTATTTCGATTTCTGTAGGTTTCTATAACTTAGGAGCATATGATGGGTCAAGTAGTGTATCTGAAGTTCTTGAATTAGCTAGGAATTCTGGAGTTTTACCTATTACTGCTGCCGGTAATGAAGCGAATAAACATTGGTCAGGTGTTTTTTCAGATAGTGACTTAGATGATTGGCATAATTTCGATGTGAATGATGAAACAAATAGTTTTGATTTAGATGAAGGAGAAACAGTAATTATCTATTTGAGTTGGAATGATTGGATTTCTAGAACTCAAGATTATGATATTTATCTGTATAAAGATGGGGAACCAGATTTAGAATTAGTGGATTATTCAAATAATCGACAATCAGGATTTAGAAGGCCTACTGAATCAATATTTTATACGGCAGATTCTACTGATACTTACCATATTTCTATATTTAGAGATTCTGCAAATATCAATGTAATGTTTGATTTGTATATTTTAGGTGGTTCAAACCGGGAATATATTGTCTCAAGTGGAAGTATATCAAATGTTCCTGACTCCAAAGGTTCTTTATCTGTTGGTGCATTAAATTGGGTAACTGGTGATTTAGAATCTTTTAGTTCACGAGGACCAACTGCTGATGGAAGATTAAAACCTGATATTACTGGGCCAGATGGTGTAAGTACTACTTCATATTCTGGAGGTTTTTTCGGAACATCAGCAGCAGCACCACATGTCGCAGGTATAGCAGCTTTAATTGTTGGATCCAATCCTTCTATTAGTGCAAATGCGCTTGCATCTATAATAGAAAGTACAGCAGTGGATTTGGGTGATCAGGGAAAAGACAATCTGTATGGGTCAGGGAAAGCAGAGGCTAAATATTTGACTCTGGATGTTTCGCCGAGGATTGTTTCAATTATTGCTGGAAACGATATTATTTCACCGCAGTTTCTTCCTAGACAATTCTTGGTGGATGATAGTGTTCAAACCATTTCCTTATCTACAATTTCGGTTACTGAAGATGATTCACGTTTTGTTTTTAAGAAATGGAGTGATGGAAGTATTTCTCCGGTAGTGGAGCTTTTTTTTGACGGTACTTGGACAAATAAAGTTGCAGAATTTAATGAACAATATCTATTAACAATACAGTCACAGTATGGAAATCCAGTATCAGAGGATTGGTTTGATGGAGGGGCACAAGCATCATTTTCTATTTCACCATTTTTTGATCATGGAAATGGAACAAGACGAGTATTCACTTCTTGGACAGGTGCAGTTACTGGCAGTAATCCTTCAGCATCAATTATTATGAATAGTCCTAAAGTTGTTTCTACTCAATGGAAGAAACAGTATGAATTGGTGATTGAGTCCCCTGACCAGTCATCTACTGGTCAGGGTTGGTATGATTCTGGTTCAATGGCATCTTTCTCGGTTATTGAAGAATCGGTTTCTACTAATGACACTAGGAGAGTTTTTAAGCGTTGGTCAGGTGATTTTATAGGTTCGAATCTTTCAGGTACAATTTTAATGAATTCACCAAAAACTATTGAATCGATTTGGGATGCGCAGTATTTGCTAAGTATTGATGCGCCCCATCAGGCAGCATTTGTAAGTGGCGGATGGTTTAATCAAGAGGAGATCGTGATGATTTCTGGGAAAAATATTTGGAATAACGTATTGAATTCAACAAGAAGTGTAATTCAGTCAATCTTGATCGATGAGAATGAGGTTACTGAAGCTAGAACAAATGCAGATAATTTTAGTTTGGTAATTATTATGGATCAACCACACAAAGTCCAGATTATTGAAGGGTTACAATTTTTCTTTGACATAAGTGGAGGTAATAATGTTGAGTTTGAGCCCCCTAGCCCGACAAGAGATAGTTGGTGGGACAATGGACAAAGTATCATGGTAAGTACAGATAATGTTTGGAGAATTATCAATGGTGATTCCAGACTTAATCTAATGGCTTACACTTTAGATGGAAATTATGTTGAAATAAGTAGATCTAATGCTTCACGATTCAATTCACCAGAATTCTTGATGAATGGTCCAAGATCTTTTCATTTCATTTCGGTAAATCAATATCTTTTTGATATTGAAGGAGGGCATCAGGTTCAGTCAACATTATCTCCAACTTCTGATTATTGGTTTGATGCTGGGGCAATAATTGATGTTTCCAGTCAGTCTTTTTGGTATTTGGATCAAGAAGGATCTCGAATAATTCTTGGTCATTGGCAGTTAGACGAAGACGATATTCAAGAGATTCTAAGGTCTGAAGAAGAACGATTTATTGTTGTTGGCATATCGATGAATGCTCCACATAAACTGAGTTTTATTAGCATTATTCAATATCATTTAGAAGTTGTTTCAGAACTAAACATACCTTTAGGAAGCGGATGGTATGATGAAGGTGTCACAGCAATTATTGAGGTTCAATCGATATCAAAGTATGATAACCAAACTCGACACGTATTTGTATCTTGGAGTGGTGATATAGTATCTGATGAATCAAGCACTACAATTGTTATGAATTCTCCAATGAAAGCAGAGGCGCAATGGAAAACTCAATACTTTTTTCAGATAAAGTCACGTCTTGATTCTTTTGAGGGTGGTGGATGGTATGATCGAGGTAGTCAAGCTATTTTCAGAGTTATTGCACCTGTTGAGTGGACAAATAATACTAGAAGCATTTTCACAGGTTGGTCTGGGTTTTTTCAAGGTGATTCCATTGAAGGGTCAATAATAATCGATTTTCCAACAGTAGTGGAAGCAAATTGGAGAACACAATATCTCTTAGAAGTACTTTCAAGTTTTGGAGAAATATCAGGTGGTGGATGGTATAATCGTGGTGAGTTGGTATCTCTTCAGGTTCCAGAAAAAATAGAGCATGAAAATTTTACTCGCCATGTTCCATCTGGTTGGATGGGAGATATAATTACAGATGATATGATTGTTGTATTATCCATAACTGAACCATTTCTAGTAGAAGTGAATTGGAGAACCCAATATTATTTAGAAGTAAAATCCAGTATTGGAGAAACAGATGGTGATGATTGGTATGACCGTGGTGAAATAGCGCATTTTAGTGTTCAATCAGAAATAGATTGGGGAAATCAGACCAGAAGCGTATTTCTAAAATGGATTGGAGATGTTGAGCTAGTTGAACCTGAAGGTTCATTGATGATCTTATCTCCACAGAAAATATTGGCTCTATGGAAAATTCAATATCTTACTTCTTTAGTTTTTTTAGATAATGATGCCAATATGGAGATTCTCCCTTCATCAGTTCAATTAATTGGTAGAAACGGTGGAAAGGTTATTCTGCAGGATTTCAATTCAATTTGGTTTGATGATCAAGATTTTTCAATTAATGAAATATTGTGGATGGGTGTTGATGTAAAGCAGACAGGGATTCAACCTTTCTTAATTTCTGAACCGGGTGAATTGAGAATTCTAACCGAAACATATCCACTTCGAATTATTGTTAGAGACCTTCTTTCTTTTCCTGTATCAGGTGCAAGTATTTTCACTGAATTTGCTAATGGAACCATTGTCCAAGGGTTTACAGACCAGGCTGGTGAAATCCAATATTCCTTGATCCCTCTTGGTGATTATTCATCCACAATAAAGACATTCGGGCAGAATGTAAATGTGATTGGAGATGCAAGTATTAATGATGAGTTGAATGTAATGATATCTGTTAGTTTACCAATTTTTATATTGATTGGAGTTTCAATAAGCTCAGCGATTGGTGCTTATTATATGGTAAAAATAAGGAAGAATCCGAAAAGGTTCTTAATGATTTCTTTTAGAATTATGTTGAACTAAGCTTAATTGGACAGTAATATTATGCAAGATATTGTAGAAAAAACGCTCGAGTTAATGTCTCTTTATGCAAAGAAAGATATTAAGATCCCGGAATCTTTAATAGGAGATCTCGGCAAATTTATTATTTGTTCTGAACTTAAACAGAGATTCCCTCAAGCTACTTTGCATTTTAAAGGTGGAACTTATCCCGGTCACGATATTGTCTTAAATAAATTAAGAATTCATGTAAAATCGAGGGTAAATCCAGCTCCTAAAAAGACTAAGAGAGGGGAATTAAGGTTTGAAGATTCGCCTAAAATTAGTAAATCAGTAATTAATGATGAGAAATACAGTATTATCATTTTGATAGTGATCTATACACAAGAGGATTATTCGAAAATTCTTGATCAGAATATATATATTTTTGATAAAAAAGATTTCAGGTTTTTCTCTACTGTAAATTTTCGGTCTGGAAAAAGTAAACGTGATTTCACTATCATTAATATTCTTCGTATGACTGGTTCATTGACTCCAAAAAATCAGGTAATTTTCGATCATTATAGTGCAAATGAATATCCTGCACTTTTTAGAAACTCTAAGGATAATTGGCAAAAAATATCTTATGAACTATGAGAAATACTGATATGTTTCAATTCTTTTTTCATATTTTTAAATAAAATCAACTTGTAGATTCAGATCGTTTCAAAAAATATGAGGTCACTTATAAAACGGAGGGGATTCCACAGAATATTTGGGCAACGATTATTTTTGTTGCATATACTGAAAGAAAGAATTTCATTATTGGTGACATACTGATTGTGGTGAGGGTCAACTCGGTATGTTTGCAAGGATAACCATTGAAACACTATAACACTATCGTTTGCAGATTAAACAGATGATGTCTTATTCTTGGCTGGATGTATGTATCAGAAGTTCCACAAGAGCCTCAATTTCACTTGTAGTTAGTGGTTTATCTTGTAAAACAAGTCTCATCGTCACGGATGATGGTTCTGATCCATTCAGATAATTTGTGAGTAGTTCTTTATCCCCTTTGAAATCTGGTATATCCTGAAACCAGTTTGGAGGCTTAAGAAAAGCTACTGATAAATCTGGACCTATATTAACTCCGCTAATCCCCATTGATGTGAGGCTGTGGCAATCACTACAAGGAATCCCTTGATTAGATAGTGGTTGATCTCCATTAAAATATGAAAGTCCAGTATCAACAAGAGCTTGTAGATTGGCTTCTTCTTGCTCAATATTTGAAAGTTCATCTTGCTCATTGTATGGAGATAATGCAAAAATTGCAGTAACCCCAACTATGAAAGCTATAATTATGCCAATGATAATGTAATTGTTTATCTTAGAGAACTTCTTTCACCTATCCTAGATAATTAGAAATTTCCATATAATATTAATGACTGCATTAAAATTAGTTATTTTACCTTGTACATATTATTACAAGCTTAGACTAATTGTTGTTTAATTGATGGGTATGGTAAGTGTTCTCCAATGCATGTTCTAAGTTCTTCTCTAGTTAAAATAGTCATTTCCAGCAAATAAAGAAAATCTTCTCAAATTTAAACTTTCAAAACTTCGAAAACGTAATTGAACTGTAAAATATTAAAACTGAAAAAAGATAAATAACATCTAGAGTTTTTTTCTATTTAGATCTATGAGTCAAATTGCCCTAAATAATGATTTGAATCCGCAGCAGAAAGAAGCTGTATTCACTTCAGAAGGGCCTACTATTATCATTGCTGGAGCAGGAAGTGGAAAAACAAGAGTTGTTACAAACAAAATAATTAATCTAATCAATAATGGAATTAACCCAGAAAATATTCTTGCATTGACATTTACTGATAAAGCAGCAGCTGAAATGTACGACAGAATTTATGAGATCGTAGCAATTCATAGTGATCTAACAGTTTCTACATTTCATTCATTCTGCAAGGAAATTATTTCGGAGAATATCATTGATTTAAAACTTAATGCTAATTTCAAAATAATGGAAAGTACTGTTCAGTTAGTCTGGTTTATAAAAAATATTGATTCTTTTGGGATGGAATTTGTTGAAGTGGGTAATCAACCAACTACTCTTGTAAATGGAATAATGAAAACAATCTCGAAATTCAAAGATGAATGTATTTCAGTTGAAAAACTCGAAAAATATCTCATTCAAAAAGATTCTGAAGATTTAGATGACGAAACCCAAGAACAGATTAATTATTTAAAAGATATTTTTAAAGCTTACAAATCTTATGAGATTTACAAATCAAAAAATAATATGATTGATTTCGGAGATATGCTCTTTAAGATATGCGAATTGCTAAAGAGCAAGCCACTTATTCTTAAGAAATATCAAAATAGATTCAAGTATATTCTTGTAGATGAATTCCAGGACACTAATTATGTCCAGCTCCAGATTGTTAATTTACTTGCTTGTGAACATAAGAATATCACAGTAGTTGGAGATGATGATCAGAGTATCTATCGTTTCAGAGGAGCATATTTAACAAATATCGCTGAATTTAAGAGGTTATATCCAAAATATAAAGAGATATTTTTAGAGCAAAATTATAGGAGTACTAAAAAAATTCTTAATGTGGCGAATCAACTTATTTCAAATAAACCGGATAGAATCACAAAGAAATTATTCACTGAGAATGACGATGGTGATTATGTGGTTATTGCAGAATGTAAAACAGATGAAGATCAAGCAAATTATCTTTTAAAGGAGATTAACAAGTTAACAAAGGACAATGAGTTCAACGATATTGCAATTTTAACGAGAGCAAAAAAAGATGTACAACCGATTATTGAATTATTTGATAAACACAAAATTCCATATGAATTTGTAGGGAATTTAAATTTCTTTAAAGAGCCTATTGTTAAAGATATTATTGCATATATGAGGTTGGCCTTAGATCCAATTAATGCAAATGCGGAGGTCGTACGAATACTTAATCGAGATGTATTTGCTATAACACCTACTGAGATAGGTAAATTCTCACGATTTGCACATTATAAAAAGATAAGTCTTTTCGAGGCGTTCAATAGTTTAAAATACATAGCTGTAAATGAGAATAAATTTACTTATGTGAAGAACAAAATCAACGAATTAATAAGTTCTAAAACAAAACTGAAACTTAATGAGTTCATTGATAAAATATTATTTGAACTCGATTTTTACAAATATGAGGTAAGTATTGGTAATGAAAGAAATCTTGCTTTGTTAAATCAATTCCATAAGTTAGCCATAGATTATCACAAATTATATGATAAAGATGAGCTAGATAGCCTTGTTGAGTTTATCGAATATGCCTCAAATTTTGAGGTTAAGGAGCATTATGAACCAATAAAAAATGTAGTTCAAATTATGACGATACACACTGCTAAAGGTAAAGAATTCCCAATTGTATTCATACCCAATTTAGTTAAAGGAAAATTTCCTCCTAGAAATAGAAGTGATAAATTTGTGATTCCTAACGACTTGAGTGATGAAATTAAAACTAATTTAGATGAAAAGGAAATCCGTATCCAGGAAGAAAGAAGATTATTCTATGTGGCAATAACAAGAGCTGAAAAAAGACTTTACCTGACTTATGCATTGCGATATGGTGGTAATGTAAAAGATTCAATAGTAAGTCCATATCTTGAAGAAATAGAATATCAAAATAATGTTAACTCTAAATTCAAAGAAATAGAACTGGACCCTATTGAAATAAAAGAAGAATCTGTTAAAGAACAAATTAAACAAAAATTCATCAAAGAAATAATATCTGATTTAATTAGAACTGATTACGCGAAAATTATCCCAAAAATTATGATTTTAGATAAGGTTGAAGGGAATGATCCGAAAGATCTCTTGAAAGTAACAGAGCCTGAGTATGAAGATATACTTACGCAAATTAAGAATGATGAATTGGATATAGAAAAAGAATTGGATAAAGAACCAACTTTTTCAGTTTCTCAGTTTAATACATACAATAGATGTCCCAGGGTCTATAAATATAGCTATGTATACAAAATTCCAAGCCCATCTAAATCATATTTTGATTTTGGAGGAACAATTCATTCAGTAATAAGAGATTTATCAAAGAAGATTAATGATGAAGAAAAAGTTGGCATAAATGTAGCATTAGAATTGCTTGAGGCCCATTGGCAGAATGAAGGATACACTACTGAACTTGCAGAAAAACAAGCAAAAGATGAAGCAAAAAGTATTCTCAAGTCCTTCTTAGTCGAACAATCAAAGATGACCTCAGAAATAGTGGGTATAGAAAAAAAATTCACTATTTCAATTGATGGTCATGCTGTACTAGGATTTATTGATAGAATCGATAAAGAAGGTGATGATTACACAATTATTGACTATAAAACTGCTAAAACTTCTTTATCAGAAAATAAGTTAAGAGAAGATTTTCAACTCTTAACATATGATATGGCAGTTCAGACTTTATTTGGGAAAAGGCCTAAGAAAGTTGGTTTATGGTTCTTGAGAACAAACAAAAAAGTTATGATAGAACCAAAAGATGAAGATATTGAGAAAATTAAAATTCAAATCCTGAAAACAATCGAAGGAATTATGGGGGAAAATTTTGAGCCTACTCCAGGTTGGGTTTGCAAAAATTGTGATTATAAATTAATTTGTGATGCACAGAAATAGTATAAATTGTTGGATGTAGCCATTTAGAGAGTGATGAAATAAATGATTGAAACTGGATATGATTTAATTCCTAAGCCTATTCTGGAATATGTGAAAAATAGAAATAAAAAAAGACCAATAATTCCTCACAAATATCATGTCTCAAGTATAGTTGGTTGTTTAGTTAAAGAATATTATAGAAGAACAATAGGTGGAGAGATAATTGCTATTCCAGCTCTTCTTAATATGCTCAGAGGAACACTTTTTGATGAAGTATTCACACCATTATTTGAAAAGAATCAGAAAAGATATGATGTAACTAGAGGAAAAATTACTTTGACAGGGCAATATGATTTTGTTTGGGATGGAAGTTTATGGGATTTGAAGATACCTAAATCGGTTTTTTTTAGAAAAGAGTCTGGTGCAGGACCCCATTATATCAATCAAGGAAAAACGTATTTGGCTTTTGCACATTATCATGGAGATTTATTAGATGTAAATAAAATACGAATATTGATGATAGCAGGTGACGGAGTTGTTCGTGAAACAGTTGAAGGGGACGATGAAAATATAATGAATACTATGTTTGCTAGGGCTTCTGCTGTAGATGAGGATTTAGCTAGAAAAAAGATTAAAAATATTCTTCAATTCTCTGTTCCTGAAGAATCTTGGGAGTGTGGTTCACAAATCTGTTTTTACGGAGAGATGTGTCCATATAAAAAAAATTGATAAAATAATATCAAATTTAAACTTTCAAAACTGCACGAAACACTATTTTGCTCCATTCATCAAGTGTCTTCAATTCTGTTTTTTTGTATAAACATATTATGTAGTTTTTGTTGTTGTTGGTTACTATGAATGTTAAGTTGTTGGGTGGAGATGGGGAGATTGGTGGAAACAAAATTCTTGTTGAGCATAAAGGCACTAGGATTTTTCTGGATTTCGGTATGAGTTTTAAGCAGGCTGGAAAGTTTTTTTCTGAGTATGTTCAGCCGCGTAAATGTTCATCTTTACAAGATTTTTTTGAGATGGGTTTGTTGCCTGAGTTGGATGGAGTTTACCGAGAAGATTATCTTAAACATATGGGTAAACAAAAAGAGAAGAGAAGTATTGATGGTGTTTTCTTAAGTCATGCGCATGCAGACCATGCATGGTATATCCAT
>CEPS01018418.1_pt1 | contig 16015 bp, 16 predicted proteins | sample 530401 | NCBI WGS metagenome assembly CEPS01 (sample SAMEA2620035, study PRJEB7988) | marine metagenome | biome: marine biome (ENVO:00000447); feature: mesopelagic zone (ENVO:00000213) & marine oxygen minimum zone (ENVO:01000065); material: "saline water (ENVO:00002010), including plankton... | reverse complement strand
TAATAAATTAAAATGGAATATGAAATAAAACCTGGAGCAAACCTTTATAGAGCAAACCTTGAAAAAGCATACCTTTATGGAGCAGACCTTAAAGGAGCAGACCTTAGAGGAGCAAACCTTTATAGAGCAAATCTTCAAGGAGCAGACCTTAGAGGAGCAAACCTTTATGGAGCAGACCTTAAAGGGGCATACCTTAAAGGAGCAAACCTTAAAGAAGCAAAACTTAGTGGAGCAGACCTTTATAGAGCAAACCTTGAAAAAGCATACCTTTATAGAGCAAACCTTAAAATAGCAGACCTTAAAGGAGCAGACCTTAAAGGAGCAGACCTTTATAGAGCAAACCTTGAAGGAGCAGACCTTTATAGAGCAAACCTTGAAGGAGCATACCTTAAAGGAGCAAACTTTGAAGGAGCAGATCTTAGAGGAGCAAACCTTAAAGGAGCAGACCTTGATGATATTCTACAAGATGCGTTCATGAAACTTAAAGAAAAGAAGCATTAATATAGATATTAATAATTTAATTAATAATCACTTATTCTAATCGTTTTTTAACAAAGTTTTTATAGAGTTCTGGATTAGAATAGGTTAATTGAGGGTGGTTAATATGGTAGATAGCTTAATAATTCCTGTCCATACAACTTTAGATAGCTTAATAGGAAAATATGTGCAAATTAATCTAAGACCTGCAGAACTTAGATGTGACAATGAAAAACATATTTTATATGAAAGAGAGTTTAGAGGAATCCTAAAAAGTTATGATGATACTTTCATCAAGTTGGAACAAGCAGCAATTTACCCCCGTTATGCTTATGATGATTCAACCAAAAATATTAATGAGTATGTTTTAAATAAATCTGTTGTAGGATTAATAGAGTTAAAAAGGAGACCTAAAGAAAAGAAGCATTAATAAATTAAAATGGAATATGAAATAAAACCTGGAGCAAACCTTAAAGGAGCATACCTTTATTTTGCAAACCTTAAGGGAGCAAACCTTGAAGGAGCAAACCTTGAAGAAGCATACCTTAGAGGAGCAAACCTTGAAGGAGCAAACCTTTATTTTGCAAACCTTGAAGGAGCAAACCTTTATTGTGCAGACCTTAGTAAAGCAAACCTTTTAGAAGCAAACCTTTTAGGAGCAAACCTTAAAGGAGCAAACCTTAAAGGAGCAAACCTTGAAGATATTATGTATAGTGCAGAAACCCAATACTCTGAAGGAAGTATTTTGGATAATTACATTAAAAAAAAAGACAGTACCATAAGCATTGATTATGAAACAGATTGGGGTTAAAGAAAAGAAACATTAATATAGATACTAATTTAAATATTGGCAGGTATTTCTTCTATCGGTTGTGTAAAACACCAATAAGGCATTATGGAGCTAGGGCAAAATCAGATGAACAGGTTTTTTTGAAAAGGAATAATTAGTTTTTGCTTAAATTTATATATTTCAAAAGAATACCCCTGCCATGAAAAAGTATATTCTTCCTTTAATCATTGCTCTTTCTGGATGCTCGTTAAGAGAGCAATTAATTGAAAGTGAAACTGAAGCTAATTTTAGAAAGCAGGCTAATATTATTGCTTCTCAGCAGGCTCAAAAGCCATCTTATAAGCTTGAAGATTTATTGGATACTGAAATTAAAGAAAGGGATTTGACACTGCATGTATACATCCAGCCGTCTCAGACATTATGGGATTATCATGACTACAAAAATGAGCTTTTTGGATATGTAAAATCCTTTTTTGCTCAAAATAAGATAAATTGCAATATAATATATTCGGACACCAGAAAAGATTATAATTCGCATAATGAGTTAGGTGTAGAAGTTTTGGATTCGGGAGATGAGATTGTAAACAGGTACTTTGAATTATTTTCGCAACAAAATAAATTTGAAGGAAGTATTACTGCTAACAGGTTAAAGAGTTCCAAAGGATATGCCGTTACTCAAAAAGGTATAGCATTAGTTAATGGCGGGTGGGAAGAGTTTAGAGAAGATACATCAAGAAAAGACAAAAAATACTATTATGAAAATGATGGTGTAATGCTAAATAAAGAAAACATCTTAAGGCAGAATGCAGGAATTATTGTTCATGAAGTATTGCATTGTATGAGCTTATTCCACCCAAATGATTTTTATCCTGCTTTGGTTTCAACTAAACAAGAAAATATTCCAAATGTATTAAGCCATCTTAACCCCGAATTTTCAGATGAATTGCCCCTTGGGTACGGCATTGCAGATTTGCAGCTTAGATTAATGCATAGCTTTTTAGCAGGAAACAACACTTACAAGGCGTTTGTTCACGCAATAAGAATCCTTGATGTTTTTGAGATAATGATAGCTAAAGAAAATAATTTATTTATACGTTAATTTTTACTAATTGTATTTTTTACTCCTGATAATAAGAACTGTTTCCCATTGCCAATGCTATCTCTGCTTTCTTTAATTCTTTTCCAAGATATGCAATATGGTCTTTTCTTTTGAACCAGTTAAGCTTGTGCTTTTTTTCATAATCGAATATTGCATAATAAATATCCTGAGTTCTTCTGCCCCTGAATTCCTTTAATATTGTATGATCGTAATTGCAGACAGCAATACTTATCTCATAAGTATCGAATAAAATTTTTATTAGAATATAGCAGCCGTCATCTGTCTTAAAATCCTTATAGTCATCAAACCTTTTGCACTGTATAGTTTCAAATTTTGGGTCTAATTTTTTGTCTTTAACCCAGCTTGGACGCTCTACCATATTAATCACCTTTATTTTTATGATATTTCTGATTTATGCTCATTTATAATGATTATGAATCTCTAATCGAAAATTATAAATATAAGCTTAACCATAAAGATAATTGAATTCTTGTAAAGCAGTTTTAAACAGAAATATTAGTATAAAATCACTATGAAATTCAGTAAACTTTATAAATGATGAAATAATTCTGAATAAAATGCGAAATAATCTTTCTTTAGTTAAAAGGCTATAATTTAGACTTGATTTAGCTAAGAAAGACAATATTATGGCGCATAAACAAAAATGCCCTGGTAGTGTAGTCTGGCACAGCTTAAATGAGCTTAATAAGCTGCAGGAACTATCATGAAGCCCTGTCGAACAGGCAATTGTACGGAAAGGCTTCGACCCGGGTTCAAATGGCTGAAAAGTCAGCATCAAATTTCACATTGTTTAAGGTGAGAGTGGCTAAATGATTTTTCAGAATGAAAGTCCCGGCCAGGGCGTTGCCCTAGCTTAATTGCAAAGGCGCTTTGGGCCGGTAGCTCAGCCTGGTACTTCACGTTAATTTAACATGAAGCGGGAAAGAGCACCTGACTTTTATGATTGCGAAAGCATTGCAAGAAATCAGGTGGTCGCGAGTTCGAATTTAACCGCAAATTGGATTTTCGAAAGTCTCGTCCGGCCCATTATTTTCACACAACGGAAATCCACCAATTGTAATTGATGGATTTCGAGCGTCGAAAACAAGTTTTTGACACGTCAATGAGGTTTGTATTAAAGCATGAAAAAAAAATTTACGGTTGATAAGCATATCCTAATACCCAAGCATACCAAACTAGGAGATAAGCATAAAGAGAAGCTGCTTGAGAAGTATAATATTTCTATAACTGGACTTCCAAGGATACTAAAGACAGACCCAGGGATAAAATCTCTAGGCGCAAAGCCAGGAGACATAATAAAAATTACAAGGAAGAGCCAAACTTCCAGTGAAGCAGTCTTTTACAGGGTGGTAGTTGATGTATAAATACGGAAAGACTTTAATCAAGAAATATTTTGACGAGCAGAGTTTTGTAGATTCAGATATAGAGTCCTTTAACAACTTTATGGAGAAAGAACTGAATAAGATCATAGAGGAAAACAAGGAAATTGTGCCAACAATAATACCTCATAACATAGATGATTTTAAGATAAAGTTTGACAAGATATGGAGTGTAAAGCCTGAGATTACAGAAGCCGATGGAAGCACAAGGAATATATTTCCACTTGAAGCAAGATTAAGAAAATTAACTTATTCTGCGCCGACTTATATCGAGGTTAGCGCTCATATTAATGGTGTTCAACGAGAAAGCTTTGTAACCCAAATAGGCAATATACCGATTATGCTGAAAAGCAAATTCTGCCACTTAAACAAGATGAGCAGGCAGGAGCTTATAGAAAAAGGCGAAGATCCGGATGAGCCCGGAGGCTATTTTATAATCAATGGAACAGAGAAAGTCCTTATAACAATTGAAGATTTAGCTTCAAACAAATTCCTTATTGAGCATGGAACATCAGGCTATATCGGAAAATTATTTTCTGAGCATGGCTCATTTAAAATACCCCACACCATGGAGAAGCTTAAAGACGGGCTTTTTTATCTGACATTCACTAGGGTAAAAAGAATTCCGATAATTGTTGTAATAAAAGCATTAGGAATACTTAAGGATGATGAAATCATAAGATTCATTTCAAAAGATGAGCAGTACGATGAAATCATCCTGAACATGGTTGAATTTGCAAGCATCAAAACTGAAGAAGAGGCTTTGGATTACATTGCCAAGAGGATAGGAGTTACCCAGTCTAAAGAAGTAAGGATGGAGAGGATGAAGGAAATACTTGATAAATACTTAATGCCTCATATAGGCATAACAAAGGAAGACAGGGTTTTTAAGGCCTATAACTTATGCAAGATGATCAAGCGGTTTTTGAAGGTATCGAAAGGAGAGCTTAAGACTGATGATAAGGATCATTACATGAACAAGAAACTAAAGTTATCCGGAGATTTGCTGGCAGACTTATTAAGGCTTAACTTAAAAGTTCTGATTGGAGATTTACTTTATAATTTTCAGCGTATTGTGAAGAGAGGTAAATTGCCTTCAATCAAGGTTATAATAAGAGACAAATTGCTTACGCAGCGAATCTATTCTTCTATGGCAACCGGTAATTGGGTTTCAGGCAGAAAGGGAATAAGCCAAAGAATCCAAAGATTAAATTATCTGGAAATGTTATCTCATCTACAGAGAGTTGTCAGCCCTTTAAGCGCATCCCAGGAGAATTTTGAGGCTCGTGAGCTTCACAGCACTCATCTAGGAAGGTTATGCCCTATAGAAACTCCCGAAGGAACTAATATTGGATTGAGGAAAAATTTATCACTATTATGTTCAATATCAAATGAGTCTAATGAGGATGAAGTAGTTAAGCAATTGAAAAATTTTGGGTTAAAGCCGGTAAAATGACAGAATTATACCTGAACAGCAAATTTATGGGAACAGTGGACGATTCAAATAGTTTTGTTAAGAGAATCAAAGAAGAGAGGAGGATGGGCAATTTAACTTATAACCTTAATGTTCGTTATGATGAAAAGGCAGATGAAATCTATATTGAAACATCAAAAGGAAGGTCAAGAAGGCCATTAATAATTGTAAGCGAGGGTCAGCCTTTATTGACTGAGAATCATCTGAAGCAGCTGGAAAAAAATGAAATTTCATGGAGTGATATGGTTAAGCAGGGCATTATAGAATATTTAGATGCCGGAGAAGAGGAAAATGCGCTTGTGGCATTTTTTGAAAAAGATATAACTCCGGAGCATACTCATCTTGAAATCACTCCATTAGTAATGTTTGGCCTGACTACATCACTTGTTCCATATGGCAACTTCAACCAATCAACAAGGCTGAATGCAGGCAGCAAAAACCAAAAGCAGGCTTTAGGATTTTATGCTTCTAATTACGCAGTCAGGATGGATATGGATGTCAATCTTTTACATTACCCTCAAGTGCCTATAGTTAAGACTAATATGCATGATATAAGCGATTACAGCAAGCATCCCGCCGGCCAGAACATTGTTGTGGCTATCATGAGCTACAAAGGATATAACATGGAGGACGCAATAATACTGAACAAATCATCCATTGAAAGGGGATTTGGAAGATCTACTTATTACAGGCCAAGCATTGCAGAAGAATTAAGATACTCTGGAGGATTGATTGACCAGATCAGCATCCCGGACAAGGATGTCAAAGGATATAAAAGCGAAAAAGATTACAGGTTTTTGGAAGAAGATGGGATAATCTATCCTGAAGCTCAGGTTGCTGAAGGAGATGTTGTTATTGGAAAAACAAGCCCGCCAAGATTTTTGAGCTCTTTGGAAGAATATAATCTAGCAGCAGGGACAAGAAGAGAGAGCTCTGTCAGCATAAAGCACGGGGAAAAGGGGGTTGTTGATTTTATTTTGTTGACTGAAAATGAAGAAGGGAACAGGCTAATCCAGGCAAGATTAAGGGATGAAAGAATTCCTGAAATTGGAGATAAATTTACAAGCAGGCACGGGCAGAAAGGAGTTGTTGGCCTGATTGTTCCCCAGGCAGACATGCCTTTTTCTGCATCAGGTATAACTCCTGATCTGATTTTTTCCCCTCATGGAATACCTTCAAGAATGACAATCAGCCATTTAATAGAGATAATTGCCGGAAAAGTAGGAGCACTTTCTGGAAGGCAGATCAATGGAACAACATTTGACTCTGAGCCGGAAGAAAAAGTAAGGGAAGAGCTAAAGACTTTAGGATTCAGGGAAAACGGAGTTGAAACTTTTTATAACGGGATTACGGGAGAGGTTTTTGAGGCTAAGATATTTGTTGGAAATATGTATTACCTTAAATTAAAGCATTTGGTTGCTAACAAATTGCATTCAAGGGCTCGCGGTCCAATACAATTGCTTACAAGGCAGCCTACAGAAGGTAGGGCTAAAGAAGGCGGCTTAAGGCTTGGAGAGATGGAGAAGGATACTTTTATTGCCCACGGAGCTGCACTGCTTTTGAAAGAAAGGTTTGATTCTGACAAGACCATAGTTCCAGTATGCGAAAGCTGCGGTCTGATTGCAATTAAGGATGATTTCAAGGGAAAAAGCTACTGCCCTATATGCGGCGAGAATGTCGAGGTAAATGATGTCGAGATAAGCTATGCTTTCAAATTAATACTTGATGAGTTCAAGTCATTGGGAATATATCAAAAATTACAGCTGGAAAGCAAATATTAAGTTTCAATAAAAAAATTCAATAATAAAAAACTTTCAATAATTAAAATCAATAAAAATATTATAATAAAATAAAAAATATAATTAATAAATAAAAATCAAAAAATAATAATAAAATATCTGAAAATGCCTGAAGAAAAAAAATCAAAAACAGAAAAGAAAGCTAAGGAAGAAAAGGCTGCTGAAATTAAGGAAGAAATAGTTGCTGAAGCTGCTGATATTAAGGAACCGGCTGATGAAAAAGAAGTGGCAGAAGGAGAGGCAAAGGCAGTGCAAATGGCAGAGAAAGAAGCAGAGGACACAGTAGGAAAGGAAGCAGTGGAAACAGCAGATACAGGAGCAGAGGAAACAGCAGGCAAGGAAGGCCAGACAGCAGAGGCAGAAAGGGATAAGACTGAAGTAATTGAGCCAGAGGAATCTCATGTTTTTAAAAGAGTTAAAAGCATTGTCTTTTCGGTCTTAAGCCCGAAGATGATCAAGGATATGGCTTCTGCGAAAATTGTAACTCCGGAACTGTATGATAAGGAAGGATATCCTGTTGACGGCGGCTTGATGGACATAAGACTGGGTGTTATTGACCCTGGGTTGAGGTGCAAGACCTGCGGCTCTAAACTAAAAGAATGCATCGGGCATTTTGGATACATAGAACTGGCAAGACCTATAATACACATCAAATTTGTCAATATAATCCTGAATTTTCTAAAGTCAACATGCAGAGAATGCTCACGCATATTAATACCCAAAAATAAGATCAGCAAGTATAAAGAAGTGCTGGATGAAGTTGAAAAAGAAAAGGGCATTGAGGGAAGAAGACAGAAAATAAAAGAGATAATAGCAAGCTTAAAGACAATAAACAAGTGCCCTCACTGCAAGGCAAGGCAGAAAAAAATCACTATGGACAAGCCAACTACTTTCTTTGAAGATGAAAAAAGAATCAGTCCGATAGAGATAAGGACCAGGCTTGAGAAAATTTCTGATGATGATATCCTTCTTTTTGGCCTGGTAGTTGATTATGTAAGGCCCGAATGGATGGTATTCACGTTTTTGCCTATACCGCCTGTAACAATGAGGCCCAGCATCACTCTTGAAAGCGGAGAAAGAAGCGAAGACGATTTAACACATAAATTAGGAGATATTGTCAGGATAAACCAGAGATTATTTGAGAATATAAATGCGGGAGCTCCTGAAATAATTGTGGAAGATTTATGGGATTTATTGCAATATCACGTTACAACTTTCTTTGATAATGAAGTTGCGCAACTACCGCCTGCAAGGCATAGGTCAGGACAGCCGCTAAAAACATTAACAGAGAGGATAAAAAGCAAAGAGGGAAGGATAAGGCATAATTTAGCTGGTAAAAGGACAAATTTCTGCGCAAGAACTGTGATAAGCCCGGACCCTATGCTGGAGCTTAATGAAGTGGGTGTTCCTGATTTGATAGCAATGAAGCTGACAGTTCCTGAAAGAATAACTGAATGGAATATGGAGTATCTGAAGAAGTTTGTAGAAAAGGGCCCTAAAAAATATCCAGGGGCAAATTATATAACAAGACCGGATGGAAAAAAGAAAAAGATCACTGAGGAAACAAAAGAAGCGTCATTAGAGGAGATACAGCCAGGCTATACAGTTGAGAGGCATCTTATGGATGGAGACTTAGCAGTGTTTAACAGGCAGCCAAGCCTGCATAGAATGTCCATGATGTGCCATCGCGTTAGGGTTTTGCCCGGCAAAACATTGAGGCTTAATCCTGCAGTCTGCCATCCCTACAATGCGGATTTTGACGGCGATGAAATGAATCTGCATATTCCGCAGACTGAGGAAGCAAGGGCAGAAGCAGAAATTTTAATGGAAGTACAGACACAATTGATTTCTTTAAGATATGGATTAAGCATAATTGGATGTGTGCAGGACGCTATTTCCGGGAACTATCTGCTGACAAAAAATATGATATTAGACAGGGATAAGGCTATAGACCTTTTAGCAGCTATAGGAATAGATGACTTTTCAAAATTGCCAAGAAAGGAAAAAATTGATGGAAAAGAATTGTTTTCCACCTTAATTCCTGAGGATTTCAACTTTACCGGAAAAACAAGGGAAGAGGAAGAAGTTACAATAAAAAACGGAAAGCTTGTGGAAGGCTATATGGACAGAAGTAATTTGGGGGAAGGCTCAGGGCTTTTATTGAGGAACATACACCAGAAATATGGGAAGGAATTTACTATAAATTTATTGGGCAAGATATTTAGGTTAGGCGTTGAAGTTTTATTGAGGAATGGATTTACATGTGCTGTATCAGATACAGACCTTCCTGAAAATGCCAGGATGAAAATACAGGAAACACTTAGCAATGCTGCAAAAGAAGTTGATAATATGATCGGAATGTATTATGATAAAAAGCTTGAGCATCTTCCAGGACATACTTTATCGGAAACCCTTGAATTGAAAATTTTAGAAACACTGAACAAGGCAAGAAATGAAACAGGAAATATAGTGGCAGATTTTGCAGATAAGAATTCCCATACCATGATTATGGCGCAATCAGGAGCTCGTGGCAATTTACTTAATCTTGCGCAAATGGCAGCCTGCGTTGGCCAGCAGGCTATGAGGGGGAAAAGAATAAAAAAGGGCTTTGAAGCAAGGACATTGTCAAACTTCAAGAAAGATGAATTGACTCCGGGAGCAGGAGGCTTCATAAGCAATGGATTCAAGACAGGATTAACTCCTACTGAATTTTTCTTTGGCGCTATGACAGGAAGAGATAGCTTAATGGATACTGCATTAAGAACTCCTAAGTCCGGGTATCTGTACAGAAGGCTTGCAAACGCAATGCAGGACTTAAAAGTTGAGTATGATGAAACAGTCAGGGATTCTTCCGGAAGGATAATACAGTTTGAATACGGTGAGGACGGAATGGACGTTTCCAAGTCCGAGAAAGGCATAATTAATGTGAAAAGGATAATAAAATCGATAACATAAAAAATACAATTAACAAAATTCAATAATAAATAAAAATCAAATCAAAATAAAAAATTAACATTAAAAAATAAAAAACAATAAATAAAATTTAATAAAAATAAAATAATATTAAAAATAAATAATAATTAAAAAATAAAATAAGAATTAAGTGATTAAGATGGATAAACTGATAAGCGAGTATGAGGATAAGCTTCCCAGAAAGGTAATTGATGATATACGGGCTAATCTACCTAAAGGCATAAACCAGGCAAAGCTAAAAAAAATAATGGATAAGGCTTTAGGGGAGTATGAGAATGCAAAAGTGAATGCCGGAGAGTCAGTCGGAATAATAGCAGCAGAGTCTATTGGCGAGCCGGGAACGCAGATGACCCTGAACACATTCCATTTTGCAGGCGTTGCAGAAATGAACGTTACACTTGGACTGCCAAGGATAATTGAAATTCTTGACGGCAGAAAAGAAATCAAAACACCGATAATGCAAATCCGCCTTAAGGCTCCTTATTCAAAAGGCAAGGACATAAAGGAATTTGCGCTTTCAATCAAGGAAACAAAATTAAGCGAAATAACCACAGAATTCTCAATAAGCCTTGCTGATTCAGAGATTGAGGTAAAGCTGGATAAGGAAAAAATGAAAAGCCTTAACCTGACAAATACTAATGTTGTTAACAGCATTTCCAAGCAATTGAAGGGATTTACCATTAAAGACAATAAAGAATTAATTATACTGAAAAGCCGCGCAAAGGAAGAGGCGCTTAATGAAGTTTACAAAGCAAAAGAGAAAATTAAGGATATTCATATCAGGGGTGTTAAGGGCATTTCACAAGTCCTTCCGGTAAAGAGGGATGATGAGTTTATAATCATGACTTCCGGCTCAAATCTTTCAGAAGTCCTGCAGATTGACGGTGTTGACAGCCACAGGACAACAACCAACAATATTTTTGAAATCCAGGAAGTATTAGGGGTAGAAGCAGCCAGGCAGGCAATCATAGAAGAAGTTTTTAATGTAATAGAGAACCAGGGCCTTAATGTTGATGTCAGGCACATAATGCTTGTTGCTGATACAATGTGCGTTCTGGGCATGATTAAGGGGATTACAAGGTATGGTGTTGTAAGCGAGAAATCCTCTGTTTTGGCAAGGGCAAGCTTTGAGACTCCAATAAAGCACATAATCAATGCCGCTTTGGTTGGTGAAAACGACACTCTTAACTCTGTTGTTGAGAATGTAATGCTTAACCAGCCCGTGCCTATCGGAACAGGAGTTCCTAAGCTGGTTACTAAGAAGAAATAAAATGGCCAAGACAAAAAAAATCACATCCACTGAAATAAGGAAGCTCATAAAGTCAAAATCTCTTGTTATTGGTACAGAGAGGACTATTAAGAACCTTAAGCTGGGCAGGGTGGAGAAGGTAATCTTGAGCTCCAACTGTCCTGAGAATGTGGTTGATGATGTAAATCATTATTCCGGAACCAGCAAGACTGAAACAGTAAAAGTAAGCTATCCCAATGAGGAACTGGGAGTTATATGCAAAAAGCCCTATTCTATTTCTGTGCTGTCTATATTAAAAGGTGTTAAGTAAGTGGCAAGAATCAAGTATAATATCGATGTAATGAAGTATATCTCTTTGTTTGAGTCTTTGACAGGGGCAAAGTTAAAGGACTGCATTGCGGATGATAATGTCACTTTTATTGTGCAGGAAAACGAGATGGGCAAAGCCATTGGAAAAAAAGGCATTAATATCAAAAAGATTGAGTCTGTTTTGAAGAAGAAGATAAGGCTTATTGAGTTTAACAGCAATATTTCACAGTTTGTCGCGAATTTAACTTATCCTTTTAAGGCGCAGGACGTCAAGGAAGAGGATGGTGTTGTTATCATATATGGTCCTGACACAAAAACAAAAGGTATGATAATAGGAAGGGACAGGCACAATATAAAGTGGATTAATGATATTGTGAAGAGGTATTTTGATGTGAAGGAAGTTAAGGTTGATTAAATAGAAATATTTAAAAAACACCCTTTTATACCAAAGCTGTAATTAAAATTATACATAAAGACACTAAAAATGACAAATAAAAGCCGTGGAATGAATGCCGGGAAGAAGCTTAAGGGCAGAAGGGATAAGTATAGGTGGAAGGATAAATGGTTTGTAAAGAGAATAAAGAGGTTAAAGGCCAAATCTGATCCTTTAGAAGGCGCTTCCCAGGCAAAAGGCATAGTTTTGGAAAAAGTGCAATTAGAGGCTAAGCAGCCAAACTCTGCGATGAGGAAATGCGTAAGAATCCAGTTAGTCAAGAACGGCAAGCAAATAACTTCTTTTTGTCCGGGAGACGGAGCTACAAAGCTTATTGATGAGCACGATGAGGTTTTGGTTGAATGCATAGGCGGTTCTATGGGAAAAAGCAAAGGTGATATTCCCGGAGTAAGATGGCAGGTTATAAAAGTCAATGACCAAAGCCTGAATGCATTATTAAGAGGAAAAATAGAGAAGGCAAGGAAATAAAAATGATTAAAGTTTTTGACAGATGGAGCATGGAAGGGATTGCTGTAGATGATGCAGGATTAAAGCCCTACATAACTTTAGAGCCGAGAGTTGCGCCGAAAACAGGGGCAAGATACGCAAAGAACAGGTTCCATAAGAGCAGGATATTCATTGTTGAAAGATTGATAAATAAAATAATGATTCCCGGCCATAAGGGCAAGAAGCATTTTAAGTCAAGCGGCAGAACTACAGGTAAGGCAAACAAGAGCTTATCAATAATGGAGAATGTTTTTACCATAATAGAGAAGCAGACAAAGGAAAACCCTTTGAAGGTTTTTGTAAAAGCGCTTGAAAACGCAGCTCCAAGAGAGGAGATAATAACAATAGAATACGGCGGAGCAAGGTACCCGAAAGCAGTTGAGTGCGCACCGCAAAGGCGAGTTGATGTTGTACTCAGGCATATGGTTCAAGGTGCATATCATAAGTCATTTAATTCAAAAAAGCCCGTAGATGACTACCTTGCTGAAGAGATATTAAATGCTTACAGGCTTAGCAGCGGTTCGCATGCCATATCAAAGAAGCTGGAAGTGGAAAGGCAGGCAGACGCTTCGAGGTAAGATCTCTTACTTTTATATAAAATTTCTAAATTTGTTATTTATAAGCATTCTATACAAAATCTGATAATATATTTTGGAATCTGAAGTCTTAAATTAACTACTGAATAATAGTTAAAAATAGAAAGATTTAAATACTAGTTAATCTAAATATATCTATTAATCTAAAATGAGCGAAGAAAAAAACGATACTCCAAGATTTGGTTGGCCTGAATTTGGATTTGGTTTATTTGCAGGTGCTGCAATATCTTTATCTGCAGTATATGGACCTGAAATAAAGCATTTTGCAAAACAAAAACTGGAAAATACTGTTGAGAATATTGTTGAAATTAAGGATGATTTGAGCAGTAAAGCATCTGAACTAAAAAAGAAAACATCCGACCTTATTCAAGATGCAAAAAATAGTCATGCAAATTCTGGTGGAAATTTAGATTTAAGCCGTGGTGGAACAATTGATGAGATATTTAAACATCCTGAACTTGGAGATATGGGGTCATCAGACTATGAAAGAGATGGTAAGCATATTTTTGTTGAAAAATATTATGATATTAATATGTTTGCAAATCCAGGAAAAGTTTTTTCTATTGATGAAAAAATCAGGCAATCTCCTTTTGAGTATAGACTATTGACTGAAGAAAGGTTAAGAGAAAGAAAAATAAATCAAAGGGAAGAGATAATTAATTTCATCGGAAACATATCAAACATAACTGGAAAAATCATGAAAAAAGAAGGGAATTATGATTCTATTCATGCAGCTAATAATAATACTTCTGATAGGGATTTTTATAGGGCGGTTTCTAAAGCATTAAGAATTGCAAATGTAGTTTATAAGGAAGAAGAGAGTGTAGAATCAGCATTCAGCCCAAGCCTGCATCATAGAAACCACATACATTTAGATTGTAATATGCTTTGCGACCTTATAGTGGGTGTTGCACAAAATTATGGAAGAGAATCAAATCAGGAAATTGGCAATAATCATTTATATATAAGTTCAAACGGCTTTGAATTTGAAGCAACTGCATTCAGGAAAAAAAATGAACGAGTTGAAACCAGGCAAGGTGTAAAGTGGAGAATAATTGAGCATTCAGATAGTCCATCTGAATCATTTTTAATAAAAGAAATAGGATTTCATGCAAATCAGGATTTTCAAAATGACCCTTACGCCTCAAATAATATTGAGGTTGCTAAACACAGGGGAAAATATACTAAACTTTCTCAAAGAAGCATAGAGGAAGTTATTGAAGGTAATTTAAGGGCACATTTCATTAGAGAATTGGATGATAATGATGAAGAAAAAATAGTGGCCAAAGTTAAAGATTATATTTCATTTGCAAAGGATGTTAAGAATAAATGGGTAGCAATCCAAGGGTTTAATATGCTTTCCAACATGGGAATTATTTTAATAGAAGATTTTGCATCAAATAAAATTTTGGATAAATCACATTTAAATGAAAAAATCGAATACATAATCAAGGGCATGGAATCATTTTCTAAAAACCACGAAGTTCTAAGGGAGATTGGCAAAAAAAATCTGGAAACATTCAATTTATATAATACATATATGAATGATACAACCTTGGAAAATGCTTTATCCACATTAAACCCGAATGACTATAATGGGGAAGGAAAAAGACAGATTAGAGTATATTCAGGAATATTAAAAGATACTATTAAAGATCCAGAAAAAGCAGTTGATTCTATCTATAATAATAGGCATCAATTAAGCTCTCAAGTAACTGTTAATTTATTTAGTCAACTAATAGATTATGTTAAAAGAGAAGAGCAAGAATTAATACAGGGGTATAAAGATGCATTAAAAACAAAAACTCAAGAACTTTATAATGTAAAACCCAAGGATAATCTTATTGAAGGTAAAATTATCGATTTAATGTCGCTGTATAAAAAGCTAGCAAATTAACATTAAATTCAATAAGCAAAAATAATATTAAATTTCTTTTATAATTTTATCTTTTCCTACCCTTCGGCATCTCCTTAACCCATAAATCCCTTTGGGGGAATGGTATTGTTATTTTGTTTTTATCAAACTCTTCTTTTACTTTCTTGATTGTGTCAAAATAAACATCCCAATAGTCTTCTTTTTTCATTGTTGGCCTTACTGCAATGTTTACAGAATTGTCTCCTAAGCTTCTGACAACTATTTGCGGTGCAGGGTCTTTTAAAACCCTTTTGTCTTTTTTCAGAATGTCATTTATTATTCTGATTGCTTTGTCAATATTTGAATCATAACTTATGCCTACTTCAAGATTAAACAGTTTTCTTGTCGGATTCCCATGGAAGTTTTGAATAACGTCTCCCCATATCTTGCTGTTGGGTATTGTTATTTTTACATTGTCCGGGCTTTTGAGGGTACATGCTGATATGCCAACTCTTTCAACTCCTCCAACAACATCCCCTATTTTGACCCAGTCCCCGACCTTAAATGGCTTATGGAACAGGATGAAAACTCCTGATGCCAGATTTCCCAAAGTATCTTTTAACGCAAAGCCTACAATAAATCCCATTATACCAAGCCCTGCAATTAAACCTGATACATTTACTCCAAGGTTTGATAATATTATGATTATAAGTATAATCCATAAGATAACCTTAACTAGATTTTCAACAAATGTTTCAGCGCTCCTGTCAAAATTAATCCTTCCAAAGAATTTCTCAATAATCCTTACCAGGACTTTAATTATTATATAGCCAATAACTAATGTGACAGCTATGCTTATAAGTTTTGGAATATATCCAGTAAATTTTACAGTAATGTCATTTAATATATTCTCTAGTAGGGATACCATTTTAAAATATATTTAATTATTCTTATTTAAAGCTTATGTTTTTGTTAAGTGGTTTATTGTAATCCTTTTGGGCAAGATTCTCTGCCTTTTATTCAGATCTGTATTATTCTTATAAGGGTTTTTTTG
>CEPS01026022.1_pt1 | contig 16055 bp, 10 predicted proteins | sample 530401 | NCBI WGS metagenome assembly CEPS01 (sample SAMEA2620035, study PRJEB7988) | marine metagenome | biome: marine biome (ENVO:00000447); feature: mesopelagic zone (ENVO:00000213) & marine oxygen minimum zone (ENVO:01000065); material: "saline water (ENVO:00002010), including plankton... | reverse complement strand
TCGCTTTGTCGAAGCAGGCGGGCGAGGAAATGGATGAGTCTTATGCGGCTGTCGCATCGCTCATCAATGCGGCAGATGATGAGATCACTATTGGTCCATCAACCACACTGAATTTCTATATTCTGGCCCAAAGCCTTAGGCACCTGTTACGGGTCGGCGATGAGATCGTGGTGACCAACCAGGATCACGAGGCGAACATCGGTTGCTGGCGACGCCTGTCGGAACACGGCATCGTTATCCGCGAATGGCGGGTAGGCAAGGCCGATGGCGAACTGGATCTCAATGATCTTGAAGCACTGATCACCGACAAGACCCGGATTGTCTGCTGTACCCTGTGTTCCAACCTGGTGGGTACCCACAACGATATGGCAACGATTGCCGAGATGGCCCATCGCGTAGGCGCGCTGGTGGTGGCGGACGGGGTGTCATACGCGCCTCACGTCATTCCGGATGTGAAGACGCTCGGCGTGGATTTTTATGCCTACAGCACCTACAAGACCTTCGGCACGCATCAGGGCGTGCTCTGGGGTTCAGGTGAGGCGCTTAAAAAAACCGAAGGACAAGGTCACTTTTTTAATGAGGAAAAATCCCGGTATCGGCTCAATCCCACCGGGCCCCAGCACGCCCAGATTGCCGCTCTTGCCGGAATCACCGAGTATTTCGATCAGCTTCATCAGCACCATTTCGGCGAGCCGGACTTAAGTCTTCATCAGCGGGCACGAAAGACCTTTGAACTGGTGGGTAAGCACGAGGCAAAACTGGCAAACATCCTGCTTGACTACTTGAAGGCACGGGAAGATATCCGGATACTCGGACAGGATCACGCCGTCCCCGGTCATCGCGCATCAACCATCGCCTTTCATGCCCGGGTGATGCCCTCAAAACACATCGCCGAACAACTTGCCGAGAGCAGGATCGGTGTAGGGTCAGGCGATTTTTACGCACTGCGGTGTGTTGAGGCGCTGGGGATGGATCCAACAGACGGCGTTGTACGGGTCAGCATGGTTCACTACAACACGGTTGCGGAAGTCACCAAACTGGTCGAAACGATCGATTCGATCCTGCCGGGCAGTTAACTTCACTTGCGTCACGTTTCACTGGGATTGATCAGGTTAAAGAGTCAGATCAGGATGAGTAAAGACGGAGTCAAAAAATGAAACAGCATGCACGGGTCGTGATCATTGGCGGCGGAGCGCTTGGTGCCGGGCTGCTGTACTTCCTGACCAAAGAAGGCTGGGACGATATTGCCCTGATCGAAAAAGGGGAACTCACCTCCGGATCGACCTGGCATGCGGCGGGACTCATCCCTCATTTCATCGGGGGTTTGAGTATGGCCAAGGTGCATCAGGAAGCGCCCGACCTATACCGAACGCTCGAAGCGGAAACCGGCCAGGCGACCGGCTGGCATGGCTGTGGCGCCATTCGCCTCGCGCTGACCGATGAAGAAGTGGACTGGTTCCATTACGTAAAAGGAATTCTGGATGCAGTGGGCAGTGAATGTCATCTGATCAGTCCGGCCGAGATTCTTAAACTGCACCCCTTGCTGGTGGTCGATGACGTCAAGATGGGTTTCTACACGCCCAATGACGGCCATACCGACCCGGCGAGCGCCACCAACGCCATGGCCGCGGGTGCGCGCCAAGGCGGGGCAACGATTTATCGGCATACCCGGGTGACCGGAACCCGGCTTCTGGAAAACGGTGAATGGGAGGTCACGACGGATAACGGCGCGATTATCTGTGAGCACCTGATTAACGCTGCCGGCAGTTTTGCAAAACAGATCGGTGAGTGGGTGGGTCTTGATCTGCCCATCGTGAATATGGAGCACCATTACCTGGTCACCGATAACCTGGCCGGGGTCGAGGCATTGGACCGGGAGCCGCCGGTGGTGCGCGATCCCAAGGCGTCCTGCTACTACCGGCAGGAGCAGCAGGGTATTCTGATCGGCCCCTATGAACGGGCCAATGCGCAGACCTGGGGACTTGATGGCGTTGACTGGAACTTTGACATGGAACTGTTGTCGCCCGCGCTTGAGCGTCTCGAAACCAGTCTTGAACACGCGGCCGAGCGTATCCCGTGCTGGACCAACGCCGGTATCAAGCGTGTGGTCAATGGACCCATCACGCATACGCCGGACGGCGGTTTTCTGCTGGGACCGGCGGAAGGCCTCAGGAACTACTGGCTGTGTTGCGGCGCTTCTATCGGGATTACTCAGGGGCCGGGGTGCGGCAAATATCTTGCGCAGTGGATGGTTCACGGCCAGACGGAAATCAATGTTCGCGATATGGATCCGAGACGTTATGGCAAGTGGGCGAGCGGCGATTACGCTATTGCCAAATCCATCGACGAATACCAGCAGATGTACCAGCCCCACCTGCCGGGTGAGTACCGCGACGCCGGTCGCCCCACACGGGTAACCCCGCTCTATGAAAAACTGAAGCAGGCCGGCGCAGCCTATGCCGATACCTTCGGCTGGGAGCGGGCCAAGTGGTATGTCCCTCAAGGCGTGGAAGAGGAGTATGGCTTCAGGCGCAACAACAGTTTTGATGCGGTCGCCAGCGAGTGTCGTGCGGTGCGCGAGGCGGTCGGTCTCACCGACCTCAGCAGTTTCGCCAAGTACGAGGTTACCGGCGACGATGCATTTACTTTTCTTGAAAGAATCTGCGCCAACCGGGTGCCGGCGAAAGTTGGCGGCGTGGTTCTCTCGCAGATGCTGACCACCTTGGGCGGGATCGAAAGCGAAGCAACGCTGACCTGTCTCGCACCCAATCACTACTACCTCCTGTCAGGCGCGGTAGCAGAACTGCATGACCTCGACTGGCTGGTTCAGCATATAGAAAAAGACGAAGACGTCACGGTAAGCAATGTAACGGATGATTTCGGTGTGCTGGTGGTCACGGGACCTAATTCGCGCGAGGTGCTCGTGAGTTTGACTGATGCCGGGCTTGCCAACGAAGACGGCTTTACCTGGATGTCGGCACAGGAGATCACGGTAGCCGGGATCAATGTGCGCGCGCTTCGGGTTTCTTATGTCGGCGAGTTGGGGTGGGAGTTGCATTGCCCGATGGAAAAACTGGCTGATCTGGACGATGCCCTTATGCAGGCAGGAAAGGCTCACGGGATCCAGCGTTTCGGGACCTACGCCATGAATGCGCTGCGGCTGGAAAAGGCCTACAAGGGCTGGGGGTCGGAACTGACAACGGAGATCTCCCTCGTGGAGTCAGACATGCTCCGTTTTGCGCGTAAGTCCGGAGGCTATATCGGCGCCGATGTGGTTGAGCAGAAAAAGCGTGACGGAGTGCCGATTCATCTGGTGTACTGCGAGGTAGATGCAAAAGACGCCGATCCCATGGGCAACGAGCCGGTGCTTGATGGCGAAAAGATCATCGGCATCACCACCAGCGGCGGTTATGGCCACTGTGTGCAGAAAAGCCTTGCTTTCGCCTATGTGAACACCGGCTATGAATCTGCCGGCGCCACTTTTGACATCCGGATACTCGGAGAGTTGCGAAAAGCCACGGTGCTCTCTGAGGCGGCGTGGGATCCCGATAACGAGCGACTCAAAAGTTAGCCGCCAAGACGTCTATCAGAGTGCGGCACAAAGGCGCAGACTGTCATAGATGGCCGCGTGGATATTGCGGCTGGCGACGGCGTCACCAAGACGGAATAACTGGTAGGTGCCATCAGGATTATTGACCTGACCCTGGGGCTTACCTGCCAGCAGGGCGGTCTGGTCCACTTCGCCGAGATTGCTCGAGCCTGCTTTGAGGTCAAAATAAAGCTCATCTGCCGGCAGCGTGCCGCTGTCGCAGACAATCTGATCAAAGCGCCGCGTCAAGTTCGTATTGGTGTACTCGTTGAAGATGGTCGCGCTGAATCCATCGTCTTCACGGCTGATTCCGGTGAGCCGCTGGTTAAGGGTGATGGTCACCCCATTTTCATAAAGGCTCTTGAGATAGGCCGGGTGGTTGCTGCCGCCGATGTCCGGTGCAATCATCATCTCCGGCGACAGATACTCAAGGCTGCAGCCGTTTTGCGCGAGAAATTCGGCAGCGGTCATGCCGGCGTGCTGCGCATTGTCATCAAAAAAGAGGACATTGTTGCCGATCGGTACGGCGCCTGAGAGGATGTCCCAACTGCTTACGGCGTGTTCCTCGCCTTCTTTGAGATATCCCGCGTGGGGAAGGCCGCCGGTGGCAATAAGAACAATGTCGGGCGAGGTATCAATGACAGTCTGTGCTGCTGCAAAGCAGTTAAAGCGCGTGTTGACGCCCAGTCTTTCACATTGATCAAAGAGCCAGTCGGTGATACCCAGGATCTCTTTTCGGCGCTGCAGTTTTGCCGCGAGATTGACCTGGCCGCCGTGCATACCGGAGGCCTCCAGGATGGTCACGGTGTGGCCACGCGAAGCGCTTACCCGGGCTGCTTCAAGACCCGCCGGACCCGCACCCACCACAACGATGTTCCTGGTGGGCTCACTGCGTCTGCTGATGACATGCGGCAGGGCGGCCTCGCGCCCGGTCGCCGGATTATGCGCGCACAGGGCCTCGCCTTCACCGTAAATCCGGTCGATGCAGTAACCCATGCCGACACAGGGACGGATCTGATCCTCTTCACCGCGCATGATCTTGGCAACGATGTGCGGGTCCGCAATGTGAGCCCGGGTCATGCTGACAAGATCGAGCAATCCTTCTTTGATGGCGTAGCGTGCGGTTGCGACATCGTTAATCCGGGCGGCGTGCATGACCGGCAGATCAAAATGGCGCTTTACTTCGCCGGCGAATTGAAGATGCGGCGCCTGCGGGGTACCCATGTTGGGGATCAGGCCGGCAAGCCCGACACTGGTCGCACAGTGACCGCGGTTGATGTTGAAAAAATCGATCATGCCGGTGGCGGCGAGCAGTTCACCGATCTTAAGACCCTCATCAAACTGCAGCCCGCCATCGAGGGCCTCATCAAACATCATCCTGATGCCGACAATGTAGTCATCACCGACCTGTCGGCGGATCTCCTCAAGGACCTCAATCGAAAAGCGGATCCGGTTTTCCAGCGAGCCACCGTATTCATCGGTCCGGCGGTTGACCGCCGGTGTCCAGAAACTGTCCAAGAGGTGCCCGTCGGCATAAACCTCAATACCGTCAATCTCACCGTCACGACAGCGCGCCACCGCCGCGCCATAGGCCTTGACAGTGCGCCGGATATCCCAGTCTTCCATGGCTTTGGGAAAGGCCCGGTGGGCCGGCTCGCGGACCGCAGAGGGCGCAATCACCGGCAGCCAGTCGCCGGCGTAGTTTGAGGTGCGCCGTCCGAGGTGGGATATCTGGCACATGGTCGCGGCGCCGTGGGCGTGCACCCGTCGGGCGAGTTCCCGAAAGTGTGGCACGATGGCGTCGTCGCCTGCGTAGAGATTGCCGTAAGCCGCGGGCGAGTCCGGCGCGACCAGGGTGCCGCCGCCGAACATCGTAAGACCGATGCCTCCTTTGGCCTTTTCTTCGTGATACAGCTGATAGCGCTCCTTGGGCAGGCCGTCCTCTGAATAGGCCGGTTCATGGCTGGTCGACATGACACGGTTTTTGAGCGTCAGGTGTTTCAGCGTGAGCGGCTGCAGTAACGGATCAGTGTCGGGATTCATGAACTTATCCTCGTCTTAACGGCAGGGTAGCACAGCGAAAAGAGCCTCCGGTCGAAGGCACACAATCAAAAGGCAGCCGCTCTTGTTGAAGCACAGGATCGGCTAGAGGTTTCATGCCGATACCGGTCCCCAGTATTACGTGCTGCAGGGGATCAAATTCGTTCCCGATGCTCAGCATGATCTCGAAGATTCCGATATCAATTGAGAGCGCAGTGCGGCGCGCATCGACTTCTGTCGGTGACTACGCCGGGCCGACCGGTTGGCAGCCAAGTTGCGCGAGCGTCTTGGAAGCATGATCCGCGTTTTGCGGACCGTCGCCGCCGTGGGTTATGAGGACTGCTTTTTTTGCCCCCGCCATATGGGTTCGCGCTCCGCGTAAGAGAAAGGCGGCCCAGTGTACACGACAGCAAAGGGCGAACGGCGGCTGATTTATTCGTGCAGTTCCCAGCCCCAGTCAAATTCCTCAATCACCTGAATGAGGTCGGTCTGCGAGACGATGCCGACAGGGGTGCCTTTTGCCTCAACCACCAGGCGTCGGACATCGTATTGACGCAGGGCTTCAGCCACCATGGGCAATGTAGCCTCGGCCGGGATGCTGAAAAGCTTCCTGTTTGCGATGGCCCCGACAGTCGTATCGTTAACAGAGGCATTGGTGCCAAGCACTTTGGTCACAACATCCCGCTGTGTCACGATACCCCATTGGTCGCTGGCATCGGGCTCAATCATGATCGAGCGCATCCCGAGGTCGCGCATTTTCTGCAGCGCTTCGGCAACGCTGGTACTGGCCGGCACGCTCTTTAGCGGAGACATGATGCCGGCAGCGGTTGAAGGCTGCCGCCCTGATTCTTTCATGGCGGCCATAGGATCGCTTACCCGCCTGGCCTCACGGGCCTCGCGTTCCTTCTGCAGCGTCTCGCGCCGCTCCTGCTCATAGCGGGCGAGATCTTCGGGATCACCGGTAATCCGCGCGATCAGGGCATCTGCAAAGGTGCTGGTCGATACGGTGTGCGCATTGTCCATCAGTCTCGCGAAGTCGTAGGTGACGAATTTTTCCTGAATGACCCGCGGGTAGGCTGCGTTGATAAGGTCAGCGGCCTCGCGCCAGCCCATGTATTCCAGCATCATCACGCCGGAGAAGATCAGCGATGAGGGATTCACTTTGTCCTGGTCGGCGTATTTGGGCGCCGTCCCGTGGGTGGCCTCAAAGACCGCGACGTGGTCGGCGGTATTGGCGCCTGGGGCAATACCCATGCCCCCAACCTCGGCAGCTGCGGCGTCGGAAAGGTAATCCCCATTGAGATTCATGGTTGCGATCACGTCGAATTCCGCGGGTCGCAGCTGCAGCAGCTGAAAAATGATATCGGCGATACGATCCTTGATGATGATCTTGCCGGCCGGTACCTTGCCGCCGTGCACCGCGTATAACTCCTCTTCGGTGACCACCTGGTCGCCGAATTCCTCTTTGGCCAGTTCATAACCCCAGCTGCGAAAGGCCCCCTCGGTGAATTTCATGATGTTGCCCTTATGCACCAGGGTCACACTTTCGCGGTGGTTGTCGATTGCAAATTGAATGGCTTTTCGAATCAGCCGCTTGGAGCCGAACGGGCTGATCGGCTTTACCCCGAGGCCCGCGTCCTCGAAAAATTCCGCGCCCATTTCCTTGCGCAGAAATCTTGCCAGGCGGATGTTGTCTTCTGTGCCGGATTCGTATTCAAGACCGGCGTAGACATCTTCGGTGTTCTCGCGGAAGATCACGATGTCGACTTTTTCGGGCTCCTTCATGGGCGAAGGGACGCCCGAGTAGTAACGCACCGGTCGGACACAGGCGTACAGATCGAGCGCCTGGCGAAGTGACACATTCAGCGAACGGAAGCCCCCGCCTACCGGGGTCGTCAGGGGACCCTTGATAGCCACGATCAGTTCACGGATCGCATTCAGCGTTTCTTCGGGGAAATAATCGCCGTCATAAATCCGACCGGCCTTTTCACCCAGATAGAGTTCACACCACTGAATCTGCCGGGCACCGGCGTAGGCTTTTTCGACCGCAGCATCAAGTACCCGCAGCATTGCGCGGGTGATATCGGGGCCGATCCCATCACCCTCCACGTAGCCAATAATGGGCTGGTCAGGGATATGCAGGCGACCGTCCTTTACAGATATTTTCTCTCCCTGCTCAGGTAGATGGATGTGCTGATAACTCATTTGATCGAACCTCTGGTAGATTCCGGGCACGCCGGTTGACTGGATTGCAGTTTACATTCGCTCCCGATGGGGTATCGAAGCTGCCGATTCCACCTTTTGGCGCGTATTAACGCAATTTTACCACCGGGTCTTCGATCGTCCGGCGAGACTGAGTGGAGTTTGACTTCGGTCAGATCATTTTCGTGGTGAGGGGATTCGCACCAGCCGCCAATGACAAGAGAGATAAGCAACGGTCAGACCACCGGGTCCTTATGGACCCGTGAGCAGGCGCTTAACCTGGCGGCGCTCATCAGTTGCCTGAGTATCTACGGCATCACCATCAGCCTCTTCACACCTTTGCTGTCGCTGATACTTGAGGGTCGTGGTGTCAGCACCACGGTGATCGGCGCTCTGGCGATGACCGCACCGGTAGGCGTCGTGGTCGGGTCTTTCGTGATTCCAAGGGTCATGCGTCACCTTGAAGGGCGCAATCTGCTGGCGGCCGGCGTGATAGTCGAGATCGCATTGATCTATGCCCTGATGATGACCGAATCATTGGCTGCGTGGTTCGTTATCCGTTTTCTCGGCGGGCTTACCGGGGCCGTCTTGTTTGTGGTTACCGAGACCTGGATGATCGAGATTGCGCCCGAGCCGCATCGGGGGCGTGTCATGGGACTCTACAACACGACATTGGCCCTCAGTTTTGCGCTCGGACCCCTGATGCTCTCGATCACCGGTGTGGCAGGGCCGACTCCGTTTGTGGCGGGGATGACACTGATGGCGCTTGCCGGCATGCCGCTGCTGTTCGCCGGGCGCTACCGACCGAGTTCCGTCGAAGAGCCGGCATTTGGGGTGGTGAGTTTTCTGAAGGTGGCACCGCTTCTGGCGATAGCCTGTTTTGTGGTGGCGTTCAAGGATCTCGCGGCCTCCAGCCTTATGCCGGTGTACGGCCTGCGGGTCGGTCTGGACGAGTCAGCCGCAACGCTGATGCTGTTTTTTGGCGCTATCGGTGGAGCACTGCTGCAGTTGCCGATTGGCTGGGCAGCAGACTATTTCGACGCACGCAAAGTGCTGATCGCTTGCGCTCTGGTGGCATTTTTGGGCGCCTTGGTCTGGCCGTTGGTGGTCGGCTCGAAGATCCTGCTCTGGATCACATTGTTTCTCTGGTGGGGATTTTTTGCAGGGGTCTATACCGTCACCATGATTCTCGCGGGGCAGTGGTTCAAAGGCGTGGAGCTGGCGACGGCCATGGCGGCGTTTGGGGCCTACTGGGGCATCGGTGCTTTTGCCGGGCCGCTGATCGGGGGCCTCAGTATGGATCTTTGGGACCCCTACGGCCTGGCACTCGTCATGGTAATCGTCTCGGGCGGTTTTCTGATCATGAGCCCGCGAAAAGGTCTCTATGGCCCAAGGTCAGCCCCTGGCGAGTGACAAACCATGATCTCTTCTCGTCTTCTTGTTCTGGTAGGTCTTTCGTGAAATCCCCTGCTTTTGTATTCAAAGCGGAACTTGGCGGTCTGCTGAAGCTGGGCCTGCCGATCATCTTGACGCAGTTTATCCAGGTCAGTAATACCACGGTGGCGATTCTCATGATGGGCCGGGTGGGTTCAGTGGAACTTGCGGCGCTCGGCCTTGGCGGGTCGTTCATGATTTTCGTTTTTCTAGTCTGTCTTGGGATCATGATGTCCCTGTCGCCCACCATTGCCCAGCATTTTGGGGCCGGGCGCAGCGAGGGAATCAGGAGTGCCTTTCAGCAGGGTCTGTGGCTGGCCGTTGCCACCAGTCTGGCCGCCTTCTTTTTGCTGCGTCAGATGGGATACCTGATGCAGTGGATTGGCGTTGATCCTGAGGTCATCCCGTTGGTGCAGGATTATCTGAATCTTGCCTCCTGGTCGATGCCGGCCGTTTGCCTGTATCTTGCGTTGCGTTTTCTTTGTGAGGCCACAGGACACTCACGGCCGATGCTGGTGATCAACATCGCGACACTGCCCGTGGTTGTCGCGGGGAACTGGGCATTTATCTTCGGCCACTTCGGGCTCCCCCCTCTGGGTGTCGAGGGTGCGGCGATGAACCTGATCCTCGTGATGGCACTGAACGCCTTGGGGATGCTGATATTTGTATTTTTCTCGCAGCGCTACCGGGCCCGCAACCTGTTCAAGTCATTTCCGCTGCCAGGGCGGGAATGCCTGGCCCTGCTGAAGCTGGGTGTGCCGATTGCAGCGACGCTGGTGCTGGACTCGGGCTTTTTCAGTGCTATTGCGCTGATGATGGGAAAAATGGGACACGTCTGGCTCGCGGCGCATCAGGTCGCCATCAACTATGCCACGGTGGTTTTCATGATTCCCGTCAGCGTGTCGAGCGCCACCATGGCGCGGGTGGGACAGGCGATCGGTCAGGAAGATCCCAACCTGGCGCGTGCTCGAGGCTTTCTCGGCCTGTCGTGCAGTCTGGCGCTGGTGGTACCGTCGATACTGGTCATCCTCACCGTGCCGCAGTGGGTGGCGGGCCTGTATACCGGCGAGGTCAGCGTCATTCAGGCGGCAATACCCCTGTTGTTTGCGGTCGCTTTTCTGCAGTTTTTTGATGCAACCTATATCACGGCGCAAGGCGCCCTGCGTGGCCTCAAGGATGTCAACGGCCCTTTGCTGATATCGATGAGTTTCTGGGTCTTTGGCCTGCCGGCTGCGTGGTGGCTGGGTATCGAAATGGGACAGGGTGCCGTCGGCCTCTGGTGGGGAATGGTCACCGGCGTTGCTATGACTGCCGTACTGTTGGTGTGGCGCTTTCAATGGCGTTCGGCGAGGACCATTCGAGAGGCGCGGGCTTAAATCCTATTGGCCGTCCGCTTCCAGGGATTCTTCAAAGGACGCTTTGGCGGCACCAAAAGTGTTTGTTTCGTGCGGAAAGCCGGCGATAAGAATCCCGGTCACGTTATTTCTCCTCAAGGCGATGGCGGGTTTCGCCTAGAACGATGGTCGAGATGTACCGGAAAATGCCGCGAAGCGGCGGGTCAGTAGCAGCTATTGGACGGGTTTGCTTTATGGGCTATCGCCTGGACGGGTTGCGCAGATGACGCCTCCACCGAGGACTTCGTCGTCCCGATAAAGCACCAGAGACTGTCCGGGCGTAGGTGCTCGCTGGGGTTCTTCGAATTCAACAAGGACCGCTCCATTTGCATGGGTATGGACAACGCAGCCCTGATCAGCCTGACGGTAGCGGGTCTTTGCACAGCAGTGCATCAGGGAGGCATCGGGCGCATCGCCCACCCAATGCATATCTTCAACCATGATTGATCTCCTCATAAGGCCGGGGTGGTCATGACCCTGAACCACCGTCAGGATGTTCTTCTCCATGTCTTTTCCGGCGACATACCAGGCTTCACCCGGCCCGCCGATATCGAGACCATGCCGCTGGCCCAGGGTATAGAACCATAAGCCCTGGTGCCCGCCGACAGGCTCTCCATCGGGAGTACACATCGTGCCCGGTTTGGGGGGCAGGTATCGGGCCAGAAAGTCCGCAAAGCGCCGTTCTCCGATAAAACAGATGCCGGTGCTGTCCTTACGCTCGGCATTTGGAAGGCCCAGCGCCTTCGCCTCAGCCCGGACATCTTTTTTGTGCGCTTCACCCAGGGGAAACACTGTGGGCGACAGCGCGTTCTGGTCCAAAGTGTGCAGGAAATACGACTGGTCTTTGGTCCGGTCGTGCGCCTTTAGCAGCCGAAAAGCACCACCGGCTTTTTCTATACGGGCGTAGTGGCCGGTGGCGATGTAATTGCTTCCGAGGTGACGGGCGTAGGAGAGAAACTCCTTGAATTTGATCTCACGGTTACAGAGCACATCCGGATTTGGTGTTCGGCCGGCCTCATACTCGTGTAAAAAGATGGCGAACACCCGCTCCCAGTACTCATGAGCAAAGTTGACCGTCCGAAGCGGGATATCGAGAACCTCGACCACCCGTTCGGCCATCGCAAGATCCTCCCGCGCGGCACAATACTCGGCGTCATCATCCTCTTCCCAGTTTTTCATGAAAAGAGCCGTCACATCCCAGCCTTGCGTTTTGAGACGCGCGGCGGCAATGGCCGAATCCACGCCTCCCGAAAGGCCCACGACTACTTTTTCTTTGCGCCGCGTCATGAAGGCCGGACTCACCCGGCGAGGTGTGCTGTCAGTCGTGAACCGCGAAAAACAGGATGCGCGCATCCGCGACGTCAAACCAGTCGGTGCTGGGTGAGATGTACGGCAGCATGCCGTTATCCTGAAACCAGCTGTCAATCACAAAGCGCTCGCCCGTTTCGATGTCTTCGATCTGGCCCGCCCAGTGGGCATCAAAACCCACCGTTCGGTAGGCACGGTCAACCACCCGGTGCCGGCGCAGATGTCCCTGCTCATGGAAAAGCCGCATGTAGGTGGTGATGTTGAGGGATTCGTCGATGCAGTCAAGCTGGCCGGGGAACTTAGGATTTTTTTCAAGGTTCAACCCTTTATCACGATGGGTTGGGGTGTGCCGGCCGACGATGACCTCCATCCAGCCAACCGCTTGCCGGAGCTGCTCCCTTTCTTCGGCGGCAGTAGCCGCTGCCGGGTAGAACCAGCCGATCACACTGCGCCACTCTTCGGTAGACAACTCAACCTGCTGACGGATCTTGCAGTTGAAGTCGTAACAGATGTCTATCTTCTGCACTCGGGCCTCGGCGACGCCAGCGAAACTCATGCCGAGCACGAGCCCTAAAGGCAGGAACGATCTTCGCAAAAATGAAGTGCTGATGAACATGAAGCAGTGAGGGACGGTATTACTGGCCGCAAATTATAAATCAAAGATTTTCAATGGCCTGGCTAACGGGGCGGGCGGGGTGGTTTGCCCACAACTCACTCGCTCACGGATTTTTCAAGCTGACCGGAAAAGTCAGGCGCCATCATTTCCAGAAACTGGTGGGCGGGTGGGGAAAGGTATTTGCGTTTTCGCATCACGACCCCGTAGCTTCGGTTAGGAAAAAAACGATCGAGCGGTATCCGTGCAATTTTCTCGTCACCCTTTAAGCAGATTGCCGTAACGATAGAGATTCCAAGACCCAGCTCCACATATTTTTTGATCACTTCCCAGCCGCCGGCCTCGAGCGTGACCGTGTAGCTGACCTGGTGCTGGCCGAAAATCATCTCAACAAGGCGCCAGGTCGCAAGGTGGCGGGGCGGCAGGATGAGCCCGTGTGGCTCGATGTCCTGGAGCTTGATGTTAGCTGCGCGCTTGCCGGCGAGAGGGTGCTCAAGGGGCGTAATCAGCATGGTTTTAAAATCAAAGATGGGCCGGTAGTCGATATCCTCGGGCACTTCGAGCATGGATCCCACCGCAAAGTCAGCCTGATCAGCCCGCAGCATGGCCATACCATCGCGCCCGGTGACGTTATGCAGTTTCAGGCGCACGCCCGGGTACGCATCGGCAAAGCGTTTGATCACATCCGGCAGGAGATAAAGAATGGTCGACTCCCCGGCGGCAATATTGATCTCTCCGCTGTTTAAATCCCCCAGTTCGGTTGCAAATGACTCGGCGATGCCGTCTATTCCCTGGACCAGGGGCTGAGCCAGTTCCAGCAGGGATTCGCCCTGAGCCGTTAACCGGATTCTCGGCCCGCGCCGCTCAAAGAGTTCCACGCCCAGTTCGCGTTCCAGTGCCTGAATCTGCAACGATACCGATGGCTGGCTGAGGAAAAGCTGTTCGGCCGCCCGGGAGATACTGCCAAGGCGGGCGGCATAGCAAAAAGCCCTTAATTGCTTGAGGCGGTTCTGCTTGTAATAAGGCGGGGTGCTCACGGAAACCTGTTTACTGTGCTCTGTAGTGAGGTATGATTTAGCCAGATAATAATCAATATTGAAATAATTGTATTGATAAATACTCGGACAGATTGGAAACTGCAAGGATGGTCAGGCCAATTAGTCTTTTGTGCTGAATTTAAAAGGGAAAAATAAGCAGAAAAACACCGACTGAGGATGCCGAATAGAGCAAGTTTCGAGCAACACTACCTACAGTTAGCAGAGGCAAATGATGATTGATCAGACTAAGGAGCGACAATCCCTGGAGTCAGAGTGGGCGGATAATCCTCGTTGGCGGGGCGTGCAGCGGGATTACTCGGCGGCCGATGTGCTGCGCCTTCGCGGGTCGGTGCACATTGAACACAGCCTCGCCCGGATGGCTGCTGAAAAGCTCTGGCGGCGTCTGAATACTGACGATTACCTGCCTACCCTGGGCGCGCTGACCGGCGGTCAGGCAGTCCAGCAGGTCAAAGCGGGAGCCAAGGCGATTTACCTGTCGGGTTGGCAGGTTGCGGCGGATGCCAACATCGCCGATGCCATGTATCCCGACCAGTCCCTTTACCCGGTGAATTCCGTACCCGCAGTGGTGCGGCGCATCAATAACGCCTTCAAGCGGGCTGACGAAATCCAGCATGCCTCGGGAAAGGATGATATCGACTACTTCGTGCCGATTGTTGCCGACGCTGAGGCGGGTTTCGGCGGTGTCCTGAATGCCTTTGAATTGATGAAGGCCATGATCGAGGCAGGAGCCGGGGGTGTGCACTTTGAGGACCAGCTTGCCTCGGTTAAAAAATGCGGCCACATGGGCGGCAAGGTCCTTGTGCCGACCCAGGAAGCCGTTCAGAAACTGGCTGCAGGGCGTCTCGCGGCAGATGTTTGTGGCGTACCCACCGTGCTGCTGGCCCGTACCGATGCCAATGCAGCGGCACTTTTGACATCAGACGTAGACGAGCGCGACCGCGAATTTGTGACCGGCGAGCGGAGCAGCGAGGGTTTTTATGTCACCCGGGCAGGGCTCGACCAGGCGATTGCGAGAGGGCTGGCCTACGCGCCGTACGCAGATCTCATCTGGTGCGAAACCGCAGTGCCGGATCTCGACGAAGCGCGCCGGTTTGCCGAGGCTATCCGTGCCGAGTTCCCGGAGCAGCTGCTGGCCTACAACTGTTCTCCGTCCTTTAACTGGAAGAAGAATCTCGACGACGCGACGATCGCAAAATTCCAGCGCGAACTCGGTGCCATGGGATACAAGTACCAGTTCATCACCCTCGCCGGGATTCATAACATGTGGTACCACATGTTTGACCTTACCCACGAGTATGTCCGCAAGGGAATGACGGCTTATGTGGATATGGTCCAGGAGCGCGAATTTGCGGCTGCTGATCGAGGCTATACCTTCGCAAGCCATCAGGCCGAAGTGGGCGCCGGCTATTTCGACGATGTCACCACCGTCATACAGGGTGGCAGTTCTTCTGTTACCGCCATGAGCGGCTCTACGGAAGAGGAGCAATTCGCAACTGGCTGACCCGTCGAGCGTTGAGAATATAGGGCCGGCGGTAGGTTTACCCACCGCCGGCTTTTTTTCGCCCCGATTCGGGATAATCAGACCCGACCGGCTCTTGAAGAATACCGGCTTATGACCTTATATAATTCCTATTGAAATCAGTTCGGGATCGCAGTTGCGCAGCCATGAGTGATCGCAGGGAAATCCAGAGAAGTTCCGGCACGTCGGTCGAAGAAGCCAAGCCTCGGCTTAAGAAACCGCGTATGTTTCGCGTGCTTCTGGTCAACGATGACTACACGCCCATGGAATTTGTGGTCATGGTACTGCAGCGTATTTTCCGGCTGCCCCACGAGCAGGCGGTCCAGGTCATGCTCAAGGTCCATACCGAAGGCGCCGGCGTATGCGGAGTGTTCACGGCCGAAGTGGCAGAAACGCGGGTTCGCGAAGTCCTGAGTCTCGCCCGCGAGAATGAGCACCCATTGCAGTGTACGATGGAACCTGAGTAGCCATGCTTTCCAGTGAACTCGAAGCCTCCCTGAACAGCGCGATCCAGAGCGCCCGTGACGCGCGCCATCAGTACATTACGGTTGAGCATCTGCTGACCGCGTTGCTGGATAACCCACCGGCCGTAAAAGCCATCAAGGCCTGCGGCGCCGAAGTCTCGGGGCTTCGTGAAAAGTTGCACTCGTTTCTCGATGAGTATGTCCCGCTGCTCGAGGAGGACGAACAGACTGACCCCCAGCCGGCGGTCGGCTTTCAGCGGGTAATCCAGCGCGCCATTTTGCATGTGCAAAGCTCAGGTAAGCGCGAGGTTACGGGCACCAACGTGCTGATCGCGATTTTCGCGGAAAAGGATTCGCACGCCGTCTACTTCCTGGGTGAGCAGGGTGTGTCCCGTTTCGATATCGTGAACTACGTGTCGCACGGCATCAGCCGG
>CEPS01023426.1_pt1 | contig 16196 bp, 12 predicted proteins | sample 530401 | NCBI WGS metagenome assembly CEPS01 (sample SAMEA2620035, study PRJEB7988) | marine metagenome | biome: marine biome (ENVO:00000447); feature: mesopelagic zone (ENVO:00000213) & marine oxygen minimum zone (ENVO:01000065); material: "saline water (ENVO:00002010), including plankton... | reverse complement strand
GTGACCGCGACCCGCTCCGGGTCCAGTTCAGGCTGAGACCGGACCCAGGCTATCATCTCTTTTCCCGCGTCCAGCCAGTTGGCCGTGTCGGCATGGATGCCGCGAAGAAGCGCCTCGTACTGGCCCGGCCCTTCGATCGCTAAGACCGCCACGCCTCGTTCCAGCATTCTGTCACCGTACATGGCCACGCGGCCCTCTTTGAAAGCGTCCATTCCGGGTATGCTGATGACACATGGCACACGCCCCGCGGAGCGGACACTGGGCAGGTGTAGCCATCCGGGCAAGGACTTGCCTTGGAACGGGATCTCGGCCTTTCGCACCTCGTGGTCTGCGTACAACGCGTATTTGGAGTAGCACTCGACCTTCTTCTGGTCCAGGCGCCGGTTCTCCCGGCTGTCCTCGAAGATGGGCCACTGAGCGCTGGCATAGAACAGGGCCGCGATAAAGTAGCTCTCTCTGGCGGCAACTGAGTGCTCTTGCTCTTCCTCGTGACGAGCTATACGCTCGCGCCGCGCAGCCACCCGTGCGAACTCCCGCGACATGTCGTCGAACTTGCGGATGCGGTTTCGCGCGGACTCCACGTCCGCCGCGGCGACGGGACCGCACGTCCGCAGCAGCCCGGCGAGACGACCCTGATCCCAATCGGGGCCAATTGTGCGGACCACGGCGTCCAGCAGCCAACGTTGCTCTTGCCAACGTTTCATCCGTTGCTCTACGGCGGCTTGATTTGCCGGCATTGCGTACCTCCCAATGGCTTCAATTTTGGTGCGCCACGACTTGCGAAATCGTAGTGCGCCGCGTTACGGATCTTGCACGATGCGTTACCAACTCCTTTGAGTCTCAAGCTACGAAAACAACATGATACGGTGCCCAAAGAGGGCAGGCAATCAGGCGTTAGGCTCAATCTCTACGCAACGACACACAGCCTGGCCCGAGCCCGCCAAAGCGATGCCATAGCTTGCTTGCCTAAAGCCAACCGCCACGATGTCACCCTACCGTCGTTGTCGGGGTGTTCGGGAGCGAACCCGGAGTCGCAGGCGTCTGGGGGAGGCGTTTTGCGTTGCATGCGAGCGCCTTGAATCTTTCGTTTGCGTCGGCGATCACGTCAGAGGTACAATCCATTACTCGCAAAGCGCCGCCTCTGAATCTATCCTCGGGGTAATCGAAATGATCGGTCGATTTGTGATCGAACACCACGATGTTAACGAGCACACGGGACCGGTCGCCGGACTCGCGTGTCGATGAACGACATCCCCTTCCGAGACAAACTCGCCGCGCCTGGGTGGCGCATCTCCTTCGTGGTCGTGGCCGCTGCCGTCATGACCGGTTTCCTGGGCGCGTGCTCTGGGTCCGACGACGCTCCGACCGCTACGGCCACCGTCCCGCAATCGGCGCCCGCGCAACCCGCGGCGAGCGCTCCATCTCCTGCTCCCACGACCGGCGCACAACCGGCGACAACTGCGCCGGCGCCTGAGCCGACACAGGTCCCGACCCTCGGTCCTGTCGAACTCGAGGACGTCACCGTCGAATACCTGTCCGGGATGGTCCTGAACCAAGACTCCGTTGACGACGAACTTTCTGACTTGGCGGTCTCTCCTCGCAGCGGTTCGTTGACCGCGGACGCCGTGGCGAATCATACGGTTGACCCAGCCGACACCGGTGAGACCATCTCGTCGTCGGGTTACATCGGTGGTTACGAAAATACTTTTGCCAACCCGACCGCCCCCTTCACGGTCAGCGTGAGTTCGAGGACATACCTCTGGGAAGATGAAGACTCGGCACGAGGATTCATCGAGCGCCAGATGGAGGACGCCGAGAAGTTGCGCGGCACGGAGCTTCAGGAGGGCACAAGCCTTTTAGATGCCGTAGAGCACGAGCGGCCAGGCCTGGGTTCAGACGCTCGCTCCGGTCTGCTGACCGGTTACGTCGATCAACTCGACCAAGAACTCACCACCACATATCGGCTCTGGCGTCGGGGAGCTGTAGACCGTCAGCTCGTTGGCCCCCGGCTGGGTGTTGACCCGTCCCAACGACGACTATGACGCAGAGGTATACAAGCGCATGCGGTTGCCTGAGGACATTGGCCCTTCGGCGATGTTCCTGGCGCTTCAAACGCCCGAAACGTTGACGGGACAACTGATCAATGCGCCGGATTTCGACCGTGAACAGGGAATCGAGCGCCCCTCCGCATTCATTCGCTTGTCCATGTAGCGTTTTGCGCTGAGCCGGTCTCAACATCGGCGGACGTTCCAGCAGAATCTATCATCTGTCGATTCCGCGGGCGATCTCAGCGCATCAACCTCATCACTCTCATCCACTGACCAACACACAGAACGCCTTCCTTCTGACGCCCTTGTCGAGCCTCAGTCGAGTGCATCGGCATTATTGACATTCAGATGCGCGGGTTGCAAAATGACATCTGTCGTATCGTTGTCATGGTTCGGGAATCAGGTTTCTTGAATGTACGCGTGAGGAATGGCGGGATGCCAGGATTGTTGGATGGAGTAAAGGTCCTTGATCTTGGGCAGCGAATCTCTGCTCCGTACTGCGCGCGCACGTTCGCCAACATGGGCGCCGAAGTCGTCAAGGTGGAATCGCCGGCCGGAGACGAAGCCCGACGGATGGGGCCGTTTCCGGACGATTCCGCCGATCCCGAGAAGAGCGGCGTCTTTCTTGCCCTCAACCTCAACAAGCGTGGGATCACGCTGGACCTGACAACCGACGAAGGCGCTCAAACGCTTCGAGCGCTCGTCAAGACCTCGGACATCATCGTTGAGAACTTCCCGCTGGGATACCTAGACGATCTGGGACTGGGCTTCGAGACGTTCCGTGAGATCAACCCGGGCATAATCCACACGTCGATCACACCGTTCGGGAGTTGGGGACCCAACAAGGACTGGAAGGCAAACGACCTCACGATCTACCAGATGAGCGGCAACGCCCACGGCCTTCTGGGCACGGTTGAAGACCCTTACAACGACCCTCCCATTCGTGCGGGTGGGCACCAGTCGGAGTTCGTTGCAGGGGTGGCGGCCACCACCGCGACGTTGATGGCGCTGTTCCGGAGGCGGATGACCGGCGAAGGCAGTCACGTGGAGTTGTCAGCTTACGAGGCGATGGTCACTCAGATCATCAGCGGCCTCGCCAACTCTGCGTACGGGAGGCCCGGCCCTCCTCGAGACCTTCGCCAGGTGCGGGAAGCCTCCGTGGGCGGCATGGTCGGAGCGATTGGCGGTGTGCTGCCATGCACCGACGGTTACGTCGCAATCTCTCCCAGGGAAGACGCTCAGTGGGCCCGATGGCTGGAGGTTATGGACAACCCTCCTTGGGCGACTGACGAACGGTTTATAACAAGAGAAGCCAGGCAGGGACACTCGCAGGAGCTTTGGCAACTGTTGAGTGAGTGGACGAGTCAGTATTCGAAGCACGAAGTCGCCCGGATGGGCCAGGAGAAGCGTATCCCATGCTTCCCGGTCAACACGGTCGCGGACCTGTTGGACGATCCGCATCTGGCGGAGCGCGAGTTCTTCGTTGAACTCGATCACCCGGCTGCCGGATCGGTGAAATACCCCGGCGTGGCCTATCGTTTTTCCAACTCACCGCTGCCCCTGGATGCGCGCCCTGCGCCGTTGCTGGGTGAGCACAACAATCAGATCATCGACGCGCTGGAGCAATCATGAGCGGTTTGCCTCTCGAGGGGGTACGGGTCCTCGATCTCAGTTGGATCATCGCCGGCCCCACGGCTACACGATTCCTGGCCATGATGGGCGCCGAAGTCATCAAGGTCGGCAGCGGACGCCGCCCCGATCCCTCCACGCGAGGCGCCGCGTTTCAAGCGTACAACCAGTCCAAGCTATACGCATCGGTCAATGTCACCAAGCCGGAGGGCCTGGAGTTGGCGAAAGCGTTGGTGGCGGTTTCGGACCTTGCGATCGAGAACTTCGCCGCGGGCGTAATCGAGCGGCTGGGCCTGGGCTACGATGCGATGAGCGAGGTTAACCCCGACATCATCATGATCTCGTCGTCAGGCACCGGTCACTCGGGCCCGGACAAAGACTACGTGGCGTACGGGAGCCTGCTCCAGCACTACACGGGTTGGAACACGGTTTCCGGATACCCGGAGCGTGAACCGATCCGAGGAGGTCTGTGGGCCGACCCTTGGGTGGGGATGGAATTGGCCATGACGGCGATCGCAGCCCTTAACTGCCGAGCGGCGACCGGACAGGGACAGTACGTCGACTTCTCGATGGCGGAAGCCCTGAGCGCCAGCATTCCCGAGGCGCTTTTGCATTTCCAGATGAACGGCACGCTAAAAGAGCCGTTGGGCAATCGGGACGATCGCGATGCGCCCTTCGGGGCCTACCACTGCGCCGGCGATGACAAATGGGTCGCCATCGCGGTGACGGACGACGGTGAGTGGAAATCGCTGTGCGAAGTGATCGGGAAGCCTGAGATGGCGGAAGATCCGAGGCTCGCGGATGCCGCTGGACGGCTCAATCACCACGATGAGATCGACGCGGCAATAGACGAATGGACGTTGACGCACGAAGATCACGAGGCGGCGCGAATTCTTCAGGAGGCCGGAGTGACTGCCGGACCTTCATTGGATGTCTCGCGTGTGTTCAACGACCCTCAACTGCGCGAGGGAGGCTACTTCTCGACGCATCGGACCAGCGACGGAGAGATGAGAGACCTGCCGGGAGTTCCGTGGCGGTTCGAAGGGCAACCGGACCCGTACATAACCGCCGCCCCGGTGCTCGGGCAACACAACGACTACGTGTACGGAGAGTTGCTCGGCATGCCAAAAGCCGAGATGGCAGCGCTGGAAGAGCAGCAGATTATCCACTGACGGCGCGCAGCCGATGTTGCACGCGCGCCCACAACAACCCCGTCAGCGAGGCTACATATGGGAATCCTTTTCGAGAAGAAGAACCGAATCGCATACATCACGCTCAACAATCCGGAGAAGGCCAATATCCTGGACAGGGAGACCTCGAACGAAATCAGCGAGGCGTGGAAAGAGGTCTGGGAAGACCGTGACATTCGAGTCGCCATCTTGACCGGCACGGGAGACCGCCACTTCTGCGCGGGGCACAACCTCGCGCCGAGACCCGGGGTGACGCAGGAGGATCAGGATCGAATGCGGGCGGAAGGCGTCTTTTGGCCGCTGGCGGGAACAGTGAACGGCGCTCACATCGGAGCGGACGGACGGCTGGGAGACCACTATCCCCAGATTATGAAGCCCGTGATCGGCGCGATCAACGGCTGGGCCGCCGGCGCCGGATTCTACATCATGCTGACGTCGACGGATATCAGGATCGCCTGCGAAGAGCACGCCAGATTCAAGTTCGCACTGCTGAGCCAGGGATGGGTCGGCGGAGGACCGGGCGCGACATATCTTCCTCGACAGATATCCTACGCCGATGCCATGCGAATCCTACTCACCGACGAGCCGTTCGACGCCGCGGAAGCCCTGCGGATCAACCTCATCAACGAAACGGCGCCCCACGACAATCTCATGACGCGGTCCGAGGAGATAGCCACGCACATCGCGGGCATGCCTCCGGTGGCCGTACGTATGATGAAAGAGTTCGTGATCAGGTTCCGCGAAACGCCGGTCACCGAGGCATGGCGGGTCCAGACCCTGATGAACGCGCTTCTGACCCAGCTCAGCACGGACGGGGACGAAGGCCGAGCCGCATTCCTCGAGAAGCGAGCCCCACAATTCACCGGCGGCGTCAGACAGAAGGGCGACGGCTTCCCGGAGCTCGACGACGAGCAATGGGAGCGCTTGATGGACCTCCGCCGCGACATGGGCGGCTAGGGGCGCCGCCGTTGGCGCTCCCCGGGCCGGTCTCGTCGACTGGCCCGAGCTGATTGACCGTCGCTCGGCCTACTCCTCGTTCATCGTCGACGTCGAGATATAGAGCCCTCGCGGCGGGAGTGTGTCCAGGAGTTCGTCGAGTTCGGATTGCGTCATTTTGCCCTGAATGAACAGCGGCTTTTCTTCAAGCACTCTTGAGAACACGGGGATCAAGTCGTGCACGTTCAGCGGGGTCGAGCCCGTGTCCAACGACACCTGTACGGCCGTCGGATACTTTTGCTTGAGGAGCACCTCCACCGTGTGGAGGTAGCCCGAGTGGAGGTGAACGATAGAGTAGTCGAACTGCTTGCAGATCTCTACGTCGTACGGGAAGAACACCTCCTCGTACATCTTGGCCGAAACCGACGAGGTCACGTCGCATTGGGTGCGCACCACGGTGCCGGGCGCCCAGACCGCGAACGGCGTGCAAATGCCTCCGTTGAGCTTGGGGATCAGGGCTTCTTGGCCTTTGGCGACCTCGATGAATATTTCCGTGCACTTTTCGTTCAACGCCTTGACGTGCTCGGGCTCGTCGAAGATCGCGTAGCACATTCGCGTGTGCCCGAGCAACGCCGACATCAGGTCGATGGGTCCCCTCTGCAGGCACTGAACGACCTGATACGAACCGGCGGAGTCCTCGGCGAGCTGGCGAGTGAACTCGAGGAGCAGGTCGTACCACGCGTTCCCATCCAGCGACGGGATCCTCGACACTTGGTCCGCGCCGGTAAGGTACGGCGCCGAGTAGATCGAGCCAGTGTCCAGCTTCGGCACGATGGGGCATCCCAGGATCGCCTCTACCCAGGCCATCCTCCCCAGCGGCGCTCGTGTGACCAACAGGTCGTCGACGATGAGCGGACCGTTGTTTGACTCGGGCTGAGTCCTGAGGGGAAACTCGCCCTCGTGGAGTATGGTGCTGGGATCGATCTGATCGGGGGTCAACGGATCGTCCTGATCGAAGAGTTCCGTGCCGTCCGCCAGGGTAATCGAGAGACCCTGGAGGTTGTAGCGCGTGTCGTTTTCGAGGGTCGATACGTTCAGCAGGGGCCGTTCGACTGACTCTCGATTCCAAAATGCGGCGTGCTTTTCGAGGATAGTGTTCACGTCGAGCGCGGTCATATGTCACCTCTGATGATGTGGGAAGCCGAGGCCTCTTCGAGCGCCTATTCAGGCAGTTATGCGCGGCGGCATTATACGCGCCATAGTATCTCACACAAAGAGGACAGGCGCCGCCTTCAAAACGCAGGCGCCGAGTTCCGCCCGCACTGCTCGACACAGGCGCCGGGTCGGTCCGAACGGACGTGAAGGGCATCAATCCCCGGAAGCCAAAATCTCCGCCGTGACGTGGTCAGTGATCAGCACGTTCACGAGTTTGTGCTCCAGCGCGACTCGCAGGGGCTCGATTCGCTCCCTGCTCGCGCCCACGACGGCGATGGCTTTGGCTCGTCTCGTGACCATGTCGGTCAGTCCGTCCAGGCCAAGTCCCACCGCGTGCACCTCCCCTTGGGTGACCACGCCTCCGCGAGAGTCGAACCACCAGTGAGAGGCGATCTCGCCAACGGCGCCGCGTTTGATCAAGTCCTCGACGGTGTCGACGGCCATCAATCCGGTGCGAACGACCGTCGAATTCTTGGGGTCTGGGGGCGCGATCGGAACGATGGCAACCGTGGCATCCGCGTACTGCTGTGAGACTCGCTTGACGAGAGGGAGCGATTCGATCACGTCGCGGATATCGCTGTCTATCACCGCGGGCGCCGGCAACAACAAGGAGCGGCCTCCGAACTTCGATGCGATCGACGACGCCAATATGCTCGCCTCGAACGGGTCGTATTCGATGCCGATCACGCCCTCCATCGGCACGACCATCAGTTCGGGCAACGGGCTGGGCGCTTTGATCTGTCGTGCAATGTAGTTGGCCATGCGTCCCCAGGGAACCAGCAGCACATCGCGGTTGGTCAGGTAGTTCTCCAGGTATCGGGCTGCGGCCTGGGCGATCGCGATTACCAGGGCTTCTTTCTTGGAGGATTCATCGGCTGTGTCCATCACGTCGACCCGCCCCGGAACGATCACGACGTCTTCCAGCTCGAACCTGTAACGGACCTCGTGTCTTAGCGTTGTCCTGTCTTCGTCGCTGAGCGGAGGGACGACGAGCGTCCTGATGATTCCCTCTCGCCTGGCTCGACTCAACCAGCGTCTGATCGTCGACTGGTCGACGCCGCGGTCAACCGCCAGGTCCTCGATGGGCTCGCCAAGCTCGTAGTGGCGAATGGCCACGTCCACCACGTCGCCTCTGGATCGCTGCGCACGGTTTCTTGGGCCTTGCATGTGCCGAAGTCTCCTTGAGGCGCCTGATTGTGCACCTCGCCACGAATATGCAGAACTTTGGCATACCGAAAGCGGGTTTGTCAAGCTCGCCTCGTACAAGGTCATCTGCAATGTTATTGTCTTCACAATCTTGAGTTCCGGGATGCCGACGCGAATGGCCGATTTACACATACAAAGAGGAGTTGCGATATGATTCCGACCGTTTTGGGCGCCCAAGCAACTGGCGTCTGTGTACCTTTCTCCGCCATAACCAGAAAGGACGTTGCTTGGGCCGGCGGCAAAGCCGCCAACTTAGGTGAGATGGTGCGAGCGGGCATTCCAGTGCCCCCGGGCTTTGTCATCACCACCACGGCATATCGCGCTTACATGACGGAACACGAGATAGATCCCCTGGTGACCGAGCAGCTAGGACGAATCGGCTCGACCACGAACGGCGCCCTGAGTAAGGCATCGACGAGAATCCAGGAGAAGATGCTGGCCGGCCGGCTTTCATCGACGATCGGGTCGGAGATCGTCGACGCGTACAAAGCTTTGGGTGGAGGGCCCGTCGCGGTTCGCTCCTCAGCGACCGCTGAAGACCTGGAGCATGCGTCGTTCGCAGGGCAGCAAGACACTTATTTGAACGTTGTGGGCGTCGCTGATCTCATAAGCGCCGTCCGGTCGTGCTGGGCTTCGTTGTTTGAGGCCAGAGCGACGTATTATCGCGAAGAGAACGGGATCGAGCATTCCCAGGTTTCGATGGCGGTGGCGGTCCAGCGCATGGTTCCATCGGATGTCTCCGGCGTCATGTTCACTGTCGACCCATCGGCGAACGATTCCGGCGATCTCCTGATCGAAGCCATATTCGGCTTAGGGGAGCCATTGGTTTCAGGACAGCTCTCCCCCGACGCCTACACCGTAAGCCGCGACACTCTGAGCATCGTTGATCGAACAGTTGCGACTCAGCCCTGGATGCTCAAGCAGAAAAACGCTCTCGAAGGAGGGTCGGACGAGATGCCGGTTCCGCCCGCGGTCCGGAGCTGGCAGAAGCTGGGCGGTAGACAGATCGTCGAGTTGGCGGCCCAGGGACTCCGGCTCGAACGACACTTCGGTCAGCCCCAGGACGTTGAGTGGGCTTTCGTCGACGAAGCCCTGTATGTTCTCCAGTCTCGGCCGATTATCGTGCCCGCTTCAGGACCGGCCATGAACAGCGACCACCCGCCTGAACTCAACTCGGTGGCGTCGGGAGCCGGCGCCAGCCCCGGAGTCGCGTTCGGAATGGTCCGCGTGATCGCCAGCGCGTCGGAGATCGACCACGTCCAAGATGGCGACATCTTGGTGACGGAAATGACGACGCCGGATTTCGTGCCTGCCATGAAACGGGCGGCGGCTATCGTGAGTCGAGAGATGGGGCTGCCTTGCATCGTGGGAACGGGCGATGCGACGAACGTGCTTCGCAACTTCCTGTTTGCCACAGTCGACGGGTCGAGCGGCGCGGTGTACGAAGGCGACGTTTCGGAGTCGCTGACGCCAGCCGAAGTCGAGCCTTCGCCCGATGTCCATTTGGATACGCGGACGAAATTGTACGTGAATCTGGCTGATCCGGACGCGGCGGAGCGCGTCGCCGCCCTCGATGTCGACGGAGTCGGTCTGTTGCGCGCCGAGTTTATGATCGCACACCTGGGAGAGCATCCCCGAGCGATGCTCGAATCCGGACGTGGCGTCGCATTTACGCAGCACCTGGCCCGGGGCTTGGAGCGATTCGCGTCCGCGTTCCACCCCAAACCGATCGTGTACCGCTTCTCGGATTTCAAGACCAACGAGTACCGCAACCTCAAAGGCGGCGAGGATTACGAGCCGTTCGAAGAAAACCCGATGATCGGCTATCGAGGCTGTGCCCGGTACCTCGCCGAGCCAGACCTGTTCGCGCTGGAGGTCGAGGCGCTCATGCAGGTCAGGCAGCGGTTCCCCAATGTATGGGGCATGCTTCCGTTCGTACGATCGGTCCCCGAGCTGGAGGATGTAAAATCATTGCTGCTGAGCATGGGTCTCGAACAAGGACCCGAGTTCAAGCTCTGGATGATGGTGGAGTTGCCGACGAACGTGCTGTTGCTGGACGAGTTCCTCGACGCCGGCATCGACGGTGTTTCGATCGGCAGCAACGACCTCACGCAACTCATTCTCGGCGTCGACCGAGACAACGAGCAGCTCGCCGCGATGTTCGACGAGCGTGACCCGGCGGTTCTCAAGGCCATCGAAAAGGTCGTTCGAACGTGCAAAGCCCGCGATGTGTCGGTGTCCATCTGCGGCCAGGCGCCGTCAGTGTACCCAGACCTGACCCGAAGCCTCGTCGAGTGGGGAGTCACGTCGGTGTCCGTCAGCCCCGACATGATCGGGCAGACAAGGACGATCCTCCACCAAGCGGAGATGAGCCCGGTGCTAGCGTACTGACCTGCAACGGCCGCGATCTATGCGCAACGCCAAGTCGAGTGCTGCCTGGGAGACAGGGCAGACGGGACGCTTTCGGACCACAGACGGTTCTCTGAAATTACGGGCGACCCTCCGAATCGAAGCGAACCGCAACGCTGCCCCTAAATCGTCCCGTCCGCCTTCAGCGCCGCCAATGCCTCCTGGCTCATGTCCAGGTCGTGGCGGTAGACCTTGTCGTTGTGCTCGCCCAGCAGCGGAGCTCGATGGGTGCTCCAAGGAGTCTTGCTGAACACGTAAGGACGCCCTGGATACACGAAGCTCTGCTTCAGCTCAGGGTGCTCGACTTCCTCGAAGAAGTCGCGGGCCTCCAGGTGGGCGTCGCCGAGGTTCTCATCGGGAGTTCGAACGATGCCCCAAGGGAACTTTCGCTCCTGTGATCCACGGTATATCTCTTCCGCGGTGTGTGCCCGGATGAATCTTCGGAGCACGTCGAACGCGTGATCCACCTCTGGGCCTGCACGCATGCGCATGGCCGCGATGTCGCGATACTTCTCGTTCGTCAGGTCTTCGGCCATGCCTGCCGAGTCCATCCAGCCGACCAGCGAGCGCCACGAGTTGACGTTGGTGAACATGGCGAACACATTGATGAACCGGCCGTCGCTCGTGGGGCAGAGCGTCTTCGGGGTCGGACTGGCCCCGTGGTGCCGGCCCGTCTGTCGACGGACCTGTTGCTGCATGTACATGTACTGCGGCATGGCGGCCTCGGTGGTGCCGGAGCACGCTTCGTGGATGGATGCGTCGACGTGCTGCCCTTCGCCGGTCATGTCGCGCCAGTTGATCGCCAGCAGCGTCCCGATGGCGCCGAAGTGTGCGCCGATCATGTAGCCGTGGCCGCCGCTGGGACGGATCGGCGGCGACCCGGGCACGTCGTCGTATCCGCAGGAGTTCATCACTCCGCCGACCGCCAGGGCCACGATGTCTGACGTCTTGTAGTCTCGGTACGGCCCATCCTGTCCGAATCCGGTGAGCGACGTCACGATCAGGCTTGGGTTAAAGGCGCTCAGGTCGCCATAACCCAGTCCCAGCGAATCCATGTAACCGGCGTCGAAGCTCTCCATCAGGACGTCGGCCTTGGCAGCCAGTTGTTTCAAAATGCGCTGGCCGGACTCCGTCTCGATGTCCAGAGTTATGCCTTCTTTGGCGGTGTTGTACGCCCAAAAGTACAGGCTCTGCTCCGAGTCTGGGTTGTCGTCGCGAAAGGGACCGACGGTTCGAGCGCCGTCGCCGTCGGGAGGCTCGATCTTGATGACGCGTGCGCCCATCTCGCCCAGCAGCTTGCCCATTAGCTGGCCCTTTTCGTCGCACAAATCCAGGACGGTGACCCCGGAAAGGGCCCCCTGGTTTTCAGTCATACGTTTGTCCTCCAGTAAATGATGAGGGAACCTTCATGCGTAATTCAAATATCAAGCCGAAATCTTTAATTAAGAGTGTCGGAGCCTGCTTGGCGCAACTGCGCTTTCATTAGCGGCGTCGCCGAGGGCTGCGAAGTAAGAGTCGATCACAACAACGATCCCTGTCACGCTTCCGGCTCCGCCTCCGGGCGCTTCAGGTGGTCGGGGCATCGGGCGACCATCATGTTCTGGGATTTCGCGATGTAGACGGGGTTGCCCTCCGCGTCGAACTCCCCTGGAACCGTCACGATCTCGGTGACGATGAGCCGCATGCGGAGCTCGGTGCCGTCGGCGAGTTGGTACTCGTTCCACTCCTCGCGGTTCACCTTGAATCCGACGTCGATCCCCTCGACCTCTTTACCTTGATAATTCACTTTGGGCACTGTTCACACCTCACGCTCGCGGTTCAGGCGACGTGGCATTCGATCTTCCGCGACGAATCATATCGCTGCTTCTTCCACCAACTGCGCCAGCTTGGCGTCGTCCACGCCGAGAAGTTCGCGATACACGAAGTCAGTGTGCTCGCCGAGCAGCGGTGACGAGCGCCGCAGCTCCCACGGCGAACGTGACAGCTTGATCGGCTCACCCTCAACCTTGCTCATTCCGAGTTCGGCGTGATCGGCCTCGGGCAGGAAGCCCCTAGCCGCGAGCTGCGGGTCCTGATCGACTTTTTCTTGGGCTGTCTGCACGGCGCCCGCGACTACCCCCGCCGCCTGCAGCGTGTCCATCACTTCGTGGGGTGTCCGCTGGATCGTCCACTCCTCGATGTTTCTGTCCAAGTCGTCCTGGTTCGTCACCCGGGCTTCGTTGGTGGCGAATCGCTTGTCCTGGGTCCAGTCCGGAGTTCCGATGGCAGATGCCAACGCGGACCATTGCGTTTCGTCGAAGACTGAGATTACGCACCAGCGGTCGTCGCCTTTGCATCGGTAGGTGTTGTGCGGCGCCACCGCCGGGTGCGGCGACCGGTTGCCGGGAGGGTTGTCGTTGCTCCGATACGCCCGCCCGTTGACTGTGTTGTCCAGGATTGTCGGGGCCGTGAGAACGATCCCAGATTCGACCTGTGACATGTCGATCCATTGGCCCTCGCCCGTGACGTTGCGGTGATGCATCGCCATGACGCAGGACATCGCTCCGTAATAGCCCGCCGTGTGGTCCATGTACGAAAAGCCCCAACCGGCCGGCTCGTGGCCGGGCAGCCCTGACATCGTCGTGAGTCCGGACAATGCTTGCGCGGTGGGTCCCCAGGTCGTGTAATGGTGATCTGGTCCGTTGTGGCCGAACCCAGACAGGCTCAGGTACACGATGTCGGGCCGGATTTGGCGCTGGCTCTCGTAGTCCAGTCCCCAGCGCTCGAGCACGGTGGAGCTGTAATTCTCGACCACGATGTCCGACACGGCGATGAGGTCGTGCAGGAGTTCCATCCCGTCGGGGTGCATCACGTTCAATGTGACGCCGAACTTGTTGCGGTTGAGGTTATTGAAGAACCCGCTCATGTTGGGGCTGTTGCCCACGCTGGCCGGAGCGACGTTGCGAATGTAGTCCAGCGTTTGGTCGAACTCGATGCGGATGACTTCGGCTCCGAAGTCCGCGAGAATACGGGTGCAGGTCGGCCCAGCCACGATCCACGAAAAGTCGACCACCCTGACCCCTTCAAGTGCATGTCGTCTCATTGGTACTCTCTTCCTGATGGTCCATCGGAAATTGCGAGAGAATCGTATATCCGCGGCGCTGCTTCGTCAACATTCGGTGGAGCGCATAGCATGTCTAGGGGTTGCACAAATCCGGCTGGTTTGACACGATGTCCCTATGAGAGTCGGTGATTTCGAGCTTATCGATCCGGTGCCGGAGCTGCACAATCCAGTCGCCATAGCCATGCTGCGGCCATGGATTGATGTAGGCAGGGTCGGGACGTTGGCGCTAACCAAGTTGGAGCGCCACCTGGAAGCCAAAGAACTCGGCAGGTTGGCGGAGCCGGGAAACTTCTTCGATTTCACCCGCTATCGTCCCAGGATGCGCATGGTCAACGGCGAACGCGTATTTACAACGCCCAACAGCATCGTCCACCACGCCCACGACGACGGAACCGACACCGATTATCTGTTCCTCCACATCAGGGAACCCCATTCCATGGGCGAGAGATATTGCGAGTCCATCTCTCAACTCCTCACCAAGTTTTCGGTAACCGAATACTGCCGGATCGGCGGAATGTACGATTCCGTGCCCCACACCCGGCCTCTGCTGGTGACGGGAAGTCTGACCGATGAGCAGAACGAAAAGGCCAAGCACCTCGTTTCCCCCAGACGCAGCACGTATCAAGGTCCGACTAGCATCGTGAACCTGGTTTCCGAGACGATGATGCAGAACGAGGTTCCGACCACAAGCCTCATGGCTCACCTGCCTCAGTACGTCCAACTGGACGAGGACCACATGGGCGCGGCCAGGATCATGGAAATCTTGTGCGCGATGTACAGTCTCCCGTCCTCGCTGGCCGATCCGACCCGAGGACAGCAGCAGTATCGCGACATCAGCAAGGCGGTCGAGAACAACTCGGAGGTCAGCGGCCTGATCAGCCAGCTTGAGGCCTACTACGACCGTGTCTTGTCAGAATCCGAAGAGTCCGAGGAATCTGACGAATCTGAGGAGTCGGGCGCCCAGTTCGCACCGGACGTCGAGCGCTTCCTCAGTGAGATGGGGCAGCGGCTGGAAGGCAGCGAAGGCGACGAGGTCGAGGACCCCGCTGACGACGAAGAGTAACGCCACCGCAGTAGCCGGCACGCGCAATCCAACTGGTCGTTTGACTCGATGCTGAACCTTCGTTTCCGTGTGGACGGCTTGGCGCCCATCGAGTAGACTTTCTCCCCGATGCAGCACGTCTACCGCTGTTCGTCACGCCTCCCGTCGCGAACAACCAGACGCCCGAGCGCCAAATCCGAACATAGCCGAATGCTACGAGGCATGTCCATGGACCTATTCGATATCGTGCGCCGTGGTCCGGCGTCGTCCTCGGTGCCCGAGGGCTCGAAGATACCCTGGGACGATCCGGATTTCAGCCGAAGAATGTTGCGAGAGCATCTCACGCAGGAACACGATGCGGCGAGCCGTCGGTCCGAGCGGATCGACCGTCACGTCAAATGGATCCACGAGACCGTGCTCGCCGGACAGGCGGGACGCGTGCTGGATCTGGGTTGCGGCCCGGGGCTGTACTCCGACAGGCTTGCCCGCGTGGGTCACCGATGCATCGGAATCGACTTCTCGCCTGCGTCCATCGACTATGCGCGGGAGCATGCCTCTACCGCCGACCTGGCGCGTGGATATACGCTGGCAGATATTCTGACCACTGAGTTTGGCGCCGGCTTCAACCTCGTCATGTTGCTGTTTGGCGAGCTGAACGCCTTCTCGCGTTTGTCTGCCGCCGACATCGTGAACAAGGCCTACCGTGCGCTGGCGCCTGCCGGGACTATACTCCTGGAGGCGCACACGTTCGACGCGGTCCACAGGTTGGGTGAAAAAGAGCCGGGCTGGTACGCGTCCGAGCAGGGGCTGTTCTCCGATTCCGAGTTCATCTGCTTGATGGAACAGAACTGGGACGGCGAGAACCGCATTGCGACACAGCGGTTCTTCATCATCGACGCCAGCAACGGCAACGTGACTCAGCACGCCCAAAACATCCCTGCGTACACGGACGAAGAGTATGTTGCCATCCTCGAGGCCGCCGGTTTTATCGACATTGTGTTCCATGCCTCGATGGGAGAGGGTGACGAACAGCGCGCGATCGAGTTTTCATCTGACACCGATAAGCGACATAATGCACAGGCTGACGCCAAAGACCCGCCACTGGACTTCGTGGCGGTGACTGCGACAAAACCCGGAAGGGATCGACTATGAACGAACGCGATTTCATCGGTTATGGACCCAATCCGCCCAAGATCGAATGGCCCGACGGCGCGCGCGTCGCGCTCTCGGTGGTCGTGAACTACGAGGAGGGCTCGGAGTACTCGCTTCTGGACGGCGACCCGCACCGCGAGACCAACAACGAGGTGCCGTCGCCATTGGCGCTGGACGAGCGGGACCTGGCGAACGAATCGTTCTTCGAATACGGGAGCCGCGTAGGCGTCTGGCGCATCCTGAACATCCTGGGCGACTACAACGTG
>CEPS01061088.1_pt1 | contig 16298 bp, 14 predicted proteins | sample 530401 | NCBI WGS metagenome assembly CEPS01 (sample SAMEA2620035, study PRJEB7988) | marine metagenome | biome: marine biome (ENVO:00000447); feature: mesopelagic zone (ENVO:00000213) & marine oxygen minimum zone (ENVO:01000065); material: "saline water (ENVO:00002010), including plankton... | reverse complement strand
CGCCATTTCGCGGTTCCGTTCCGGTTACCGGGTGCTGTTCGCCAAGGCCGGCGACGACGATCCGCTTTACGGCGCCGTCTCCGCCGGCCACCGCCACATCGGCATGGAACACTGGCTGCCGCTGTTTCACGAAAAGCTGGAAACGCTTCTGGATTACGCCCCCGAAGCCCGGATTGTCCTCGACCATCAGGCCGAGGAGGCCCGCGACGCCCGCCTCGACTTGATCACCGAATATTACACCGCAAGGCGGGGCTTCATGGACGCCAAGCCGAAAACCGGCCTCGGCCCGGCGGGGACGCCTTATCATCCGGTGCCGCCGGAGGCGTTGTTTCTCGACGCCAAGGATTGGGATTGCCTGTTGGCGGGCCGCGCCGTGGCTGGATTGTCGCCCTTTGCCGTGGCCGACGATGGCCCCGGCTCCCCCGTCTCCCTCGGCGCCATCGACGCCGGGGCCCGGGCCGGACACGACTTCGCCGACGTCCGCGTGCAGCCCGGCGCCAACGTCTTCGACGCCCTTCGCGACCATGTCCGCGAACAGCAGGCCGAAGGCCGCCGCGTCGTCATCACCGCCTTTACCCAGGGCTCGATGGACCGGTTGGCCTCGCTGCTGGACGAACACGGACTTTCGGACCTGAAGCCGGTCGAAAAGTGGGAGGACGCGGCTGCCCTGGACACGAAGCAGGCGGGATTGGCGGTGGTCGGGCTGGAGCGCGGGTTCGTCGCCACCATTGAGTCCGGGGGGCTGGCGGTAATTACCGAACCCGACATCCTGGGCGACCGCATGAGCCGCCCGTCCCGGCCCCGGGTCAGGCCCGAGAACTTCATCGCCGAGGCATCGGTGCTCGGCTCCGGCGACCTGGTGGTCCACATGGACCACGGCATCGGCCGTTTCGACGGGCTCGACACCATCAAGGTCGGCGGCGCGCCCCACGATTGCCTGCGGCTTCTTTACGACGGCGGCGACAAGCTGTTCCTTCCGGTCGAGAACATCGAGGTTATTTCGCGCTACGGCTCAGAGGAAGCCGGCGCGCAGCTCGACCGGCTCGGCGGCGCCGCCTGGCAGGCCCGCAAGGCGCGGTTGAAGGAGCGCATCCGCGACATGGCCGACGAGCTGATCCGTGTCGCCGCGGCCCGGGAGTTGAAAACCGGCGTCCGTATTGCCGCCGAAGAGGGGATTTACGGCGAGTTCTCGGCCCGTTTCCCCTTTACCGAGACCGAGGACCAGGCCAAGGCCATCGACGACACCATGGCCGACTTGGGCGGCGCAAGGCCCATGGACCGGCTGATCTGCGGCGACGTCGGTTTCGGCAAGACCGAAGTCGCCCTTCGCGCCGCTTTCGCGACGGCGTTGGACGGCCTCCAGGTGGCGGTGGTGGTGCCGACGACGTTGCTGTGCCGGCAGCATTTCCAGACCTTCGGCGACCGGTTCCGGGGCCTGCCCATGCGGATCGAGCAGATCTCGCGGCTGGTGACGGCGAAGCGGGTCCGCGAGGTCAAGGCGGGTCTCGCCGATGGCACCGTGGACATCGTCATCGGCACCCATGCGCTGTTGGCCAAGGATGTTGAATTCCGGGACCTGGGGCTCTTGGTCATCGACGAGGAACAGCATTTCGGCGTTTCCCACAAGGAGAAGCTTAAGAAACTGAAGGCCGACGTCCACGTGCTGACCCTGACGGCGACGCCGATCCCGAGGACTTTGCAACTGGCGCTGACGGGGCTTCGCGAAATGAGCCTGATCGCGACGCCGCCGGTGGACCGGCTGGCGGTGCGCACCTTCATTCTGCCCTATGACCCGGTGATCGTCCGCGAGGCGATCCTGCGCGAGAAATACCGCGGCGGTCAGACGTTTTACGTCGGCCCCCGCATCAGCGACCTGGACCGGGTGGTGGCGGCGTTGGGGGATTTGGTGCCCGAGGTCACGGTTGCCGCCGCCCACGGGCGCTTAGGCGCCAGGGATCTGGAATCGACAATGACCGGGTTTTACGACGGCGCCTTCGACGTGCTTGTTTCGACCAACATCATCGAATCCGGGCTCGACCTGCCGGCGGTCAACACCATCGTCATCCACCGCGCCGACATGTTCGGCTTGGCGCAGCTCTATCAGCTACGCGGCCGGGTCGGACGGTCCAAGGTCCGGGCCTATGCCTATCTGACCCTGCCGCCGGGCCGCATGCTTTCGCCGGCGGCGAAAAAGCGGCTCGAGGTCATGCAGACCCTGGATACCCTGGGCGCCGGGTTTTCACTGGCCAGCCATGATCTCGACATCCGCGGCGCCGGCAACCTTTTGGGGGCCGAACAGTCGGGCCATATCCGCGAGGTCGGCATCGAGCTTTACCAGCAAATGCTGGAAGAAGCGGTGGCCGAGGCGCGGGGGCTGGCCCAGGGACAGAATGGGGGCCGCAAGGCCGACGACGACTGGAGCCCCGCCATCGCCGTCGGCATGCCGGTGATGATCCCGGATTCCTACGTCGGCGATCTGACCGTCCGCATGGGGCTTTACCGGCGCTTGGCCTGGCTGTCGGAACGCGACGAAATAGACGCCTTCGCCGCCGAATTGATCGACCGCTTCGGGCCGCTGCCGGACGAGGTGGAGAACCTGTTGCAGGTCGTGGCGTTGAAGAAGCAATGCCGCGAGGCCGGGGTCGAAAAAGTCGATGCCGGGGTCAGGGGCGCGGTGGTGTCGTTCCGCAAGGACCATTTCGCCAACCCGGCGAGGCTGGTGGCGTGGATCACCGGCCACGGGGAGACGGTGAAGCTGCGCCCCGACCACACCCTCGTCCTCATGCGCGGTTGGGAAGCGCCCGCCGAACGGATGGAAGGGGTCCGCTATCTGGTCGGGGAGCTGGCGCGCATCGCCGGCGAAGGGGAGGGGCAGGGCGAGGGCGACCCATAAGGGAAACCCCTGACAGTCGCCGGCGCCTAATGGACCAGGGTTTTATCTTCGGGCGCGGCGAGGCTGGCGGCATCACCGACGGTCAGGCCCAAATCCCATCCTGCCTTCATGGTGGTTTCGATCAACAGCCTGCACAGCACATGCAGCAGGTTCTTGTTGAAGGCCAGCTTGATTTCCGAGCCCGTCTGGGTCTTCAGCAACAGCTGCGTCGGGCCGCCGTTTCCCGGTTCCACGGAACCGCCGACCACCAACAGCGGGTCCGAGCCGGGAGTCAAGTTTTTATAACCTTTTTCGTGCTTGCGTGAGAAATCGGCGTCGCTGACGGCTTTCTGGTGCTCCATGGCCATGACCGCCTTCTTGACCTTGGGCATGAGGTCGCGTTTCAGGTCGGGCTGTTTTTCCAAAACCTTGATCAGCGCCGCCCACAGCACGCGCACGAAGCGGCGGGTCAGCATAAGCTGATATTCCTTATTGTCCGCGGTCCCGACGCGAAGCAACAGCCGGTCCTGTTCGGCCGAGTAGCTCATGGTGATTTGATGCAACGCGCTCGTCATGATCGGGTCCTTGAGGTTTTAGGCCGATTTTCAGGACTCCAGACCATAGCCCATATGCGCCCGGGTCGAAAGGCCGGCCTGGCGCCGAAACACCGAGCTTCAGGCCGCGTCTTCGGTGGCCAGCGCGGCGTCCAGCATGCGGGCCAGAACCTGCGGCTCCTGGGCGCCGGAGATGACGAATTTGCCGTTGAAGGCGAACGACGGCACGCCGTTGATGCCGAGACGGTGAGCACGGACGTTTTCATCATGGATTGTGCTAACGTCGGCGTCGGTATCCAGGTAGGCCTCGACTTCCCGGGCGTCGAGCCCGTTGGCGGCGCCGATTTCGGTGAGGACGCGAAGGTCCCCGATATCGCGGCCGTTGATGAAGAATTCAACGAACAGCGCCTCGGCCACCTCGTCGGCGAGCCCGCGCTTGTGAGCGAAGCGAACAAGGCGGTGGGAATCGACCGAATTGGGCGTCTTGCCGATGCGGTCGAAGGCGAAATCGATCTCCACCGACTGGCCGGCCTCGCCGATGGCGCCGTAGATGCGGCTGACCCGGGATTCGCTGCCGAACTTCTTGACCAGATACGCGGTGCGGTCGATGCCTTCCGGCGGCATTTCCGGATTCAGCAAAAACGGCCGCCAGTTGGGTTTGACCCTGATTTGCGGGCGCATGGACAGGGCCATTTCCAGCCGCCTTTTGCCGATATAGCACCAGGGGCAGACGGTATCGAAGATGATGTCGATTTCCATTCGATCGCGGTTCCGTAACGGTGGCGGAATAACCTAACGGGTGTATGAAAATGTAGCCGTTTCCTGTCCCCGCACCAAGAAGGAAGAGAACCCTGAAAACCCCGCCGATCGTGATTTTCGCCGCCATCCTGGCATCGCGGGCAAGATCATATGAAAGCCAGCTAACATTTTTCACATCAACCGTGATACAGGCCACTAGTCTTTCGCAAACCGTCTCCTCCCGACCCTGTCGTTCCGCCATAAGCGGCCGTGTTTCAAAATGAGGCCCCCTGTTGTTGTCAACGATTTGAGATTTAATTGAAATTTCGCTATGACAGAAGAAGAACATCGGGGTTTGGTGACTGATATTCTGCGTCACCGGGGAGGGGGGAGCGGTTTTTCACCCGGACTGCGGCAGCATGTCTTTGACCGCCCTGGAGGCCCCCAAACACCACGATCATAATGACAGAGGGTCGAGAAAGCCGCGGAATGGGATCGACCTTCTGAGGAATGAGATCGACCTTCTGATGAAACGTGCCGTTTTCCTTGATCGCGATGGCGTGATCATCCGAACGAACGTCCGCGATGGCAGGCCATACGCGATCACGTCCATTGACGACTTGGAAGTGCTGGAGGGTGCCGAAGAGGCCATCAGCCGGCTTCGCGATGCCGGGTTCCTGGTCATTGTCGTTTCGAACCAGCCCGACGTCGCGACCGGGAAGGTCGAGCGCGCGGTCGTCGAGGCTATCAACGCGAAGCTCATGGAATGCCTCGCGATCGAAGAAATCAGGGTGTGTTACGAAGCTGACGGTCCCGACGCCACCTGCTACAAGCCCCGACCCGGGATGCTCTTGGACGCGGCGGGAAAGCATGATATTGATCTCAGCCGAAGTTATATGATCGGCGACCGCTGGCGCGACGTGGGCGCGGGAAAGGCGGCGGGGTGTGTTACGATTTTCATCGATTGCGGCTACGTGGAGCCGTCGCCCGAAAATCCGGACATTGTCGTCGACTCCCTGACCGAGGCCGCGGACGTCATCTTGAAACCCGAAGTCGAAAACGGTGCTTAGTTCATGACCGACCCGGTCCACCCCAGTGACTTGAACATCAAGATTTTCGCCGACGGCGCCGATCTGGAGGGAATCCGCGAGATGTCCCAGGAGCCCTTGATCCAGGGCTTCACCACCAACCCGACGCTGATGCGCAAGGCCGGGGTCGACGACTACAGGGCCTTTGCGCTCGAGGCGCTCGAGATCGTCACCGTCCTTCCCATTTCGTTCGAGGTCTTTGCCGACGAGTTCGACGAAATGGAGCACCAGGCGATGGAAATCGCGTCTTGGGGGCCGAACGTCAATGTCAAGATTCCAATCACCAACACCAAGGGCGAAAGCGCCGCCCCCTTGGTCGAGAGGCTTTCGGGCAACGGGGTTGCTCTCAACGTCACCGCCATGTTCACGTTGCAACAGGTTGACGAGATCGTCGGCGTCCTTGATCCCGGCACGCCGGCCATCCTGTCGGTCTTCGCCGGCCGGGTCGCCGACAGCGGGCGCGACCCGATGCCGCACATGAAAAGCGCCGTCGACATCGCCAAGGCGAAGCCGAAATCGGAACTGTTGTGGGCCAGCCCCCGCGAGCTGTTGAACATCTTTCAGGCCGACGAAATCGGATGCCACATCATCACCGTTACCAACGACGTGCTCGGGAAGCTGTCAAACGTCGGCAAGGACCTTGGCGTTTTTTCGCGGGAAACGGTGCGGGTGTTCCATAACGATGCTTGCGCCGCCGGGTACACCATAGACACGGCGGAAACGAATGCGGCCGAATAATCGGTCTCGTTGGAAAATCACGTGAAATTCAAAAAAATACTGATAACGGGTGGCGCCGGTTACTGCGGCAGCGTGTTGACGCCGCAATTGCTGGACCGTGGCTATAGAGTCACCGTCTATGACATCCTTTATTACGGCGGCGATTTCCTGCCCAAGGACAACCCCAACTTAAATATCATCCAAGGCGACATCCGCGATGCCGCCCATTTAACCGAGGCCCTTGAGGGCATCGAGGCGGTATTGCACCTGGCCTGCATCTCCAATGACGCCAGCTTCGTTTTGGACGAAGACCTTTCCACGTCGGTGAACCTGGATGCTTTCGAGCCGATGGTAGTGGCCGCCAAGGAAGCCGGCGTCAAACGCTTCGTCTATATGTCGACGAGCTCCGTTTACGGGGTTTCGGACGCCCCGGACATCACCGAGGACCACCCGTTAGTGCCGTTGACGCTGTACAACAAATTCAAGGGAATGTGCGAACCGCTGCTGTTCAAGCACACGGACGAAAATTTTACCGGCGTCGCGTGCCGGCCCGCCACCGTCTGCGGTTACGGCCCGCGTCAGCGTCTGGACGTTTCGGTGAACATCCTCACCAATCACGCCGTCAACAAGGGCAAGATCACCGTCTTCGGCGGATCCCAATTGCGCCCCAACCTGCATATCCAGGATTACGCCGACCTTTGCCGGATGCTTCTCGAAGCGGCGGACGAGAAAATCGCCGGCGAGATTTTCAATTGCGGCTTCCAAAACATGAGCATCATGGATATCGCCCTCATCGTGAAGAAAATCGTCGAGGAGGAATTCCCGGAAAAAGGCGACATCAATATCGAAACCACGCCGACGGACGACATCCGTTCCTACCACATCAACTCCGACAAGATCAGGCGGGTCCTGGGCTTTGAGCCGAAGCACACCATCGAGGAAGCGGTGCGCGACCTGTGCCGGGCCTTCAAGGAAGGCAAGCTGCCCGACAGCTTCGGCGGCGACCAGTATTACAACGTCAGGACCATGCGGGCGATTGGCGCGAAATGACTGCTGAACCCATCGCCGTGGTCACCGGGGGCGCCGGTTTCATCGGCAGCCACATGGTCGACCTTCTGGTCGAGCGCGGGTACCGGGTCCATGTCATCGACAGCCTCAACGGCGGGCGCGAAGCCAACATAGAAGACCACGCCGACAACCAGAAGGTGGTTTTCGAAAACGCCGACATCCGCTCCTGCGAGCCGGGCCATCCGCTGTTTAAGGGGGCAAGGTATGTGTTTCACTTCGCCGGCATCGGCGACATCGTGCCCTCCATCGAGCGGCCAACGGAATACATGTCGGCCAACGTTCAGGGAACGGTTCATATGCTGGAGTGCGCGCGACATGCCGGCGGCGTCGAAAAATTCGTCTACGCCGCTTCCTCGTCGTGCTACGGGATCGCCGAAACGCCGACCGGCGAAGACCATCCCATCCGCCCGCGGTACCCTTACGCGCTCAGCAAGTACCTGGGCGAACAGGCGGTCTTTCATTGGCATCAGGTGTACGGCTTGGCGGTGAATTCCATCCGCATATTCAACGCCTACGGGACGCGTTCGCGCACGTCCGGCGCCTATGGCGCCGTGTTCGGCGTCTTCCTGCGTCAAAAGCTCGCCGGCAAGCCCTTTACCGTCGTCGGCGACGGCACCCAGAAACGGGATTTCGTTTACGTCACCGATGTCGCGAGAGCGTTTCTCAAGGCCGCCGAGGCGCCGCTTGCCGGCGAAATCTGGAATTTGGGCTCCGGCAATCCGCAGTCGGTGAACCATCTGGTGGAACTTCTTGGCCAGGACCGGGTCGAAATTCCCACCCGCCCGGGCGAACCGGAAGTCACCTGGGCCGACATTTCCAAGATCGGCCGGGACCTGGACTGGAAACCGGCGGTCAACTTCGAAGACGGCGTTGCCAAGATCGTCGAGGACATCGAATATTGGCGCCAGGCGCCTTTGTGGGACCCGGCCTCGATTGCCGAGGCCACCAAGACCTGGTTTGATTATCTGGGAGACACCCGGTAAGTGCCCGACTCGGCGCCATCGGCCCGCGGGAACTGGCTTAAGCGGCGTATTTTTCCTCGACGATGCGACGCGCCAACGGAATTTTGACCATCCGTTCAATATGGTCGACGACGTCGTCGCCAAAGGTGCGCCGGACCATCGAGAGGTAATTTGAATCTGTGAAATAGGTTTGCCAGGCCTGGTCGCGGAACTCCAAAATATCGGCCGAGGTGCAATGCGCGTTTGCCAGCGGCAGGGAATCATAGGCGTGTTGCGAGAATTGATGCCAACTGCTAGGCAGCTCGCTGCCGCTGGCGTCCGCCTCGGCATACAGGGGAGACCCGGGATAGGCCATGGCGGAATAAAAATTGGCGAATTCGCAGTTCAATTCCAGCGCCAGGTCCAGGGTCGACTGCATCCGTTCCATGGTGTCGTCGGGAAGACCGAAAATAAAATTGCCGAGGATGTAAATGCCGGCGCCTTGAATGCGCCGGACGACGTCTATGATGTCCTCGTTCTCGAACTTTTTCAGGGCGCCGTCGCGGACATTGTCGCTGGCGCTTTCGATGCCCAGGCACAGCCAATTAACCCCGGCCGCCTTGAGCTTATCCAGAAACTGGTCCTGGACGGTATCGACGCGGGCATAGGCCCAGATGTTGACGCCCAAATCCCGTTCGATCAGAAGATCGCATATCTCCAACACATGACGCTTGTTGAGGACGAACATCTCATCGACGAACTTTATGTTCTTGACGCCGTAGGTTTCCGCAAGAAAGGCGATTTCATCGACTACGACCCGTGGCGACCACATCCGGTACGCCGGTTTACCGAACGGCGCGTTGATACAGCAAAACGAACACTTGTACGGGCACCCCAGGCTCGTGTGCATGGACGCATACGACCGGTCTTCCAGGTGATCGAAGGCATGCCAGTTATGGGAACGGTACCGGTCCATCGGCAACAGATCCCAGGCGATGCCGGGCATTTCGCGGTCAAGGCTGGTTATCAGGGGCTCTGCGCTCCTGGGCTTGATGATCCGGCCCTCGTCCCGCCACCACAGGCTCGGCACATCGGCAAAGGACTCGTCGCCCGCCTTAAGCGCCTCAAAGGTTTTGTGAATTGTCACCGGCCCTTCAAGATCACAAACGAAATCAATGGGTTCTTCAAGCATGGTGCGTTCGGGCAAGGCCGCGGGGTGGGTTCCCGTCATCAGGATGCGGGCATCGGGGTCGCCGTCCTTGATGTGGCGGGCGACGGCGCCGGCCGAGGTCATGGTCTGGGACGACGCCGAGGGCTGATTGCCGTAGACCACGATGACGATCAGCCGGGCCCGGTAATCATCAATCGCGCTGTTGGCGATTTCGTCGGCCGACATGTTGAAGGCCGGGCCATCGATAAGGGCGACCCTCAGACCCTGTTGACGAAGATATGTCGCGAAAAGGGCGCCGAACGCCGGCGGTTCGATGCCGCAAAACTCGTCGCCCAGATCCTGGTAAATCTGCTTGCGATTCCCCGGATTGATAAAAAGAACATCAACCGCTTCCGCCATTGTTCCCTCGTCACATCCCTCGGCTTTTTAATCCACCGACATCATACCGGGCCCGCCTGACCGGCGTAACCAAGTAACCTTTCCCGACCGGGCTGTAAAGGAATCAACCACCAAGACCCAACGCCCTTTATGGCTAATCGAAGACGCCATCAGCCCCCCCGATTGAATTGCCGCAACATCTTCAAACGCCGATCCGCCGGGCGTCGCCGGGACACGTCTTTTCGTAGTCCTCGGCGGTGACCGGCTTCGGTGAAAGCCGGGAACGGCGCCTCGGCCATGATGCGTCTCCAATACCATGATACTGGTCGATGCGAATGTCGTAATTTGTCGTGTTTTTCTAGGGGTCTTTTTTTGGATAGTGCTCCCGTAATCATGCGCGGCCCCAAAAACGGAAGAAAACGGTTATTCGCTAATCCGCGTCAACGGACGATGACGGCGGGACATTCCGAGGCCGGCCCCGCGGTCCATTGATCCAGGTACCGGAGCCAGCCCTCGAAACCGTAACGGGCGACGAAAGATTGTTTTTCCTCGGATTCCTTCTTTTTCAGCCTGGATTTCTCGCAGACGACGGTGTCCAGGAAGGCGACGATCCTGGCCGCCGTCATCCTGATTTTCGGCTCCTTGACCTTGTTGGCGGGGTCGTCACGGGTAAGGTTCTCAAAGGCGCGGGCGGAATTGCGGGGGCCCAGTTTGGCAATCGAATCCATTCGGACCATGAAGAATCGCGCGTACCTCAGATTCCTCGCATCCCCAATGCGCCCAGCGGTAACGGCAATGGCCTCGAAGGCCTCGAAATAAACGGGAAAAATATCAATGGCCTTCTGAAAATGGTCGAGGGCGGCCTTGGCGTCGCCGTTCAGGTCGGCGTCAAGGCCGGCGACGAGGGCTTTCTTGGCCTTCGCCAAATCGAACGTATAGCGGGGTTGGGACGGTTGTTCATCAGGCCCGGCCGAAGCACAGGCCGAGACCAGGATCATCAGCAAGAACCCTATGAAGATGAGGCGGCAGGACATGGCACAGGTCATTACAGCAAAGGGCTAATGGTGTTGAGAAGGCGCGTTTCTTCGCCTTCCCAGGAAAACTGTTAGGCAAGCCCGGCGGCCCCCCGAACCTTAAGATTAAAGGAAGGCATGACGTACCCCCGCGAATCGCCCCGCGGTTCAGCGCGGAAAATCTTGATTTCCGGAATTCCCGGGGCTTGGCATTCCATTCCAACGATCACCGTTTCGTTGCCGGATATTTCGGCTATCCCCCCAGATCAAAGGTTCCGACAACGGGAAGGTGATCGGAACCCAACCAGGGCCCCGTCCGCATCGTGGCATTGCGAATGCCCTTGCCGATCAGCACGTGATCCAACGACAACCCCAGGGGTGTCAGCATCGCCGGCCAGGTGGCATTGAGCCCGCCGTCCGCCCGCCTAAGGCCGGTTTTTCCCAACAGGGTCCCGTAACGGGCAGAGAACGGGGTCATGTTGAAGTCGCCAGTCACGACCACGGGGCCGTCAAATCGCTTCACAATAGACGCAAGCGCAACGGCCTCAGAGCGTTGATGGCTTGCGGGGTAGTAAACGGGGTTCGAAAGGTGCACGCCGACCACGGTCAGGCTTGGCGAGGCGGCGGGAAACCGTGCCCATACGGCGAAGGTCCGGGAAGATATGTCCGACACTTCCACCCCTGTTTCCTCCCATGCCCGTTTGGACAGTAGTCCCATCCCTTGTGGCGGGTTTCCAGGGAGATATTGCAGGGGGCCGTAATAACGGTGAGGATAGATATCCGATAATTGCCTAAGAGCCTCCCGCCAGGCGACGGTTACCTCATACACCACCACCACGTCCGCGTTTTCGCGGTGCAGAAAGTCGAGCGTATTGGCGGCGGCGGTGTTGAACATATCGAGGTTGAAACCGACGATCTTCATCGCCGTGCGGCTGCTGGGCGCCGGAGCCAAATGGGGAGCAAGTGCAACACCGTTAATGCCCAGCAGCACCAGCGCCAGAACCGCTTCCTTAGCCCGCCGACTCGCCAGCGCCGCCAAAAACAACAACGCTGCCGAGGCCACGTATTGCATCTTGAAGTCGGTAAGGATGTCCAGCCACCAAGCGGACCCGCGAAAAAAACTTCCGGCGGTTGCCAGCGCAAGGCCGACAAGCAGTGCCCACAATAACCGGCCCCAGGTAATCCAAGATTTCATGGCGCCAAGCTACACCAACCACTGACGGGAGATCAATCACCGGCATTTGCCGGGGCCTAGGAAGTGTCTTTGTCTCTATGGGTTTAGTTGTGAAGGTCTATTTAGGTCATGTGTGGACGGCTCCCATTTGGCAAGGGTTAATTTGACGTTCTGCAATTGGTCGGGTGCATAGGATCTGTTGATGCGTTTGCCATGACCGTTGGCCCTAATGCGATTCGCCGGATCAGGTTCCAATCATAAGCACACGCTTGATGCGCCCTGACCCAAACGGGTTTTCCCGACCCTCGGTTCGACCGATTTTGCATTACCTCACTTTCACCCCGCCAAACGTGTCCACAGGCTATCAAAACTTCCGGCGTTTAATTTCTCAAGCAACCCTTCCGAGCTCAACGCCCGGGCGCGGGCCGGTGCCCGGTGGCTGGTCCCATTCGGCACGGGCCTGGCGGACCAGCCAGCGGACGATCACATGCGGCGGCTTGCGCCAGCCCCGGCGGATGAGTTCGAAAAAACGCTTTATCATCGTGGCGGGTCAACCTAACCTTTTGCCGGGCGTTCCATACAAAAGGGGGAATAGCATGAAACGATACCTTTTTCAGGCAGCAATACTGTTTATGTTCTTTCTTCCCCTGCCTGCGGGGACTGCCAAGGCGCAGGCTTCTCCTGAACAGTGGCGGGAGCAGATGATAGCCGATTTCAAGAAATGGCGGGAAGACATCCCGGATTATGAAAAGCGTTTATATGATCGGGTTAAAAATATAAACAAACGAACGGTGCGCCTGATGAATGTCGTCATCGGCGGGTTTGTTCTGATCTTGATCGTTCTGGTCGTGGGTTTTTTGCGCATCTTTCGCATCCTTGAAGCACGCCAACCCCATGCAGGGCGCGACATCCATTCAGGATAAATCGACAGGAGGCAAAACGCCGAAAACCTTGTTTAAATCCTTGCGCACCAGTGTCAGGGGGTTTTTCCGGTAATAACGCCAAGCAGCCGTTAGGGGGTTTATGAAGATTCCCTATTATGGCAAAACAGGGTCCTTGCCGACTGCAAAGCGATAATTGAGCCTCATGCAAATTCTTCCCCTCACCATTCCCGACGTCAGGCTGATCACACCTGAAATTCATCGTGATGAGCGAGGTTATTTTAGCGAATCTTTTAACCGAGAAACATTTCGGGAGATACAGATCGATGTCGAATTTGTTCAGGACAACATAAGTTTATCCCTGGTTCCCGGGGTTTTGCGCGGGCTCCATTTTCAGGTCTCACCCTTCGCCCAACATAAATTAATCCAGGTTCTCCGGGGACGAATTTTCGATGTCGCCGTGGATATCCGTCGCGGTTCGTCCACATACGGCCAACACGTTGAAATGGAACTGGGCCCTGAAGAGGGGCATCAAATCTTCGTGCCCATCGGATTCGCTCATGGGTTTGTCACCCTTGAGCCGGAAACAGAGGTTTTTTATAAAGTTTCCAGTTACTATTCTCCCGAACACGATAGGGGTATTCACTGGAACGACCCCCGCTTGGAAATCGAATGGCCCATCGACTCGAAGGATGTAGTCGTTTCCGAAAAAGATTCCCGTAACCCGCCATTGGCGGAAATAGACGATTATTTCACGATGTAGCGGTCAACCCCCGAAGAAAATAAAAGCATTAAGTCCAATGAAAGTATTCATCACGGGAGGAACGGGGTTTATCGGATCCGCGGTCATTCGGATGATAATCCGCAAAACCCGGGCTTCGGTGGTCAATTTTGACAGCCTCACCTATGCCGCCAATCCCTTGGCCCTTGAGGAAACTTCCGAAGATGGCCGTTATTCCTTCGAAAAAGCGAATATTTGCGACGCTAAAGCTCTTCGCAGGGTTTTCAGTGACCAAAGGCCCACATGCGTCCTTCATTTAGCGGCGGAAACACATGTCGATCGATCCATTGATGGACCGAGTGAATTTATCCAGACGAATGTGATCGGCACTTGTGCGTTGTTGGAGGTTGCTCGGGAGTATTACGAGGAGCTAGAGGGACAGCAGCGAAAAGAATTCCGTTTTCACCACGTGTCCACGGATGAAGTGTTCGGCTCTCTGGATTCGGAGGGCCTGTTCACGGAAGAGTCTCCCTACCGGCCGAATTCCCCATATTCGGCAAGCAAGGCCGGCGCGGACCATTTTGTCCGGGCCTGGCATCGGACATACGGTTTTCCGGCGCTGATCAGCAACTGCACCAATAACTATGGGCCTTGGCAGTTCCCGGAGAAGCTAATCCCGCTCGCCATCATCAACGCCCTTGAGGGGAAGCCCATCCCCGTTTACGGCACCGGAAGCAACATCCGGGATTGGGTCCACGTCGAGGATCACGCGTGCGCCTTGTGGGAAATTCTTAATCGAGGGCGTTTGGGAGAAACCTATAATGTGGGCGGAAACAACGAATTTACGAACCTGGAGGTCGTTCAATCCATATGTTCCGTCCTCGACCGTTTGAACCCGGATTCCGGAAACGTGCCCCATAGCGGCCTGATTTCGATGGTCGAAGACCGGCCGGGTCACGACCATAGATATGCCATGAACACGGGCAAAATCAGCACCGAACTTGCTTGGCAGCCGCAGCGCGATTTTCAGTCAGGACTGAAGCAGACGGTGAAGTGGTACATGGAAAACCGTTCCTGGTGGCAAAAGGTGCAAAAAGAAATCTACAAAGGTAATCGTCTCGGCCTTTCGGGCCGGCAGACGGCGGCGCCATGAAGGTTATCGTCATCGGCAAAGGTGGGCAGTTGGGATACGAGTTAATGCGGTTTCCGCTGCCTTCTGGTATCGACCGGGCGGGATTTGGAAGAACGGAAGTGGATATCACGGACCAAACGGCGGTTAAGTCCCTGTTCCGTGACGAACACCCCGATGTCATCATTAATGTCGCGGCCTACACTGATGTCGACAAGGCCGAAACCGATCACGCCGCCGCTTTTGCTGTCAATGAGAAAGCCCCTCGAAGCATTGCTTCGGCCTGCGCGGAAACGGGGGCCTGCCTTATCCATCTTTCGACCGATTTTGTCTTCGATGGAACCAAAAAGGAGCCCTATACGGAAAATGACGCCGTCAATCCCATCAACGTTTACGGCGAAAGCAAGGCGGCCGGCGAGCAGGCGGTCCGGGAGGTCCTTGACCGGCATATCATTCTTCGAACTTCCTGGTTGTTCGGACGCCATGGGTCCAATTTCGTTAAAACGATTCTGCGCCTGGGGGAAAAACGAGACAGCCTTTCCATCGTCGACGATGAACGCGGATGCCCGACGTCCGCTTTCGATCTTGCCCGCGCAATTCTGGAACTAACGGCGCAGATATCCGAACATATGCGCTGGGGAACCTATCATTACGCTGGCCGTGGCGCGACGACGTGGTACGGCCTGGCCGGAGAAATTTTTTTGCTGGCCGAAGGGGCTTTCGGACAGCGACCCATCCTTGATCCGATTTCGGCCAGGGAATATTCATCACCCGCCCGGCGGCCCGCCAATTCGGTTCTCGACTGCACCCGCATTTCCACCGAGTTCGGGATCGAACCGGTAGATTGGCGGAATGAACTGAGATCGGTTGTTCAGGAACTATTGGGGGAGGAAGCCATCCCATGAAGGGAATCATTCTTGCCGGCGGCAGCGGAACGCGTCTGTATCCCCTGACCCAGGTGGTCAATAAGCAGCTGCTTCCCGTCTACGATAAGCCGATGATCTATTATCCCTTGTCGACCCTGATGCTGGCGGGGATCAGGGAAATCCTTGTTATCAGCACGCCTCAGACCCTTCCCCATTATGAAAAGCTGTTGGGCGACGGCGATAGACTGGGCTTGAGTATTTCCTACGCCGAACAGCCCCAACCCAATGGTATTGCTGAAGCATTTATCATCGGGCGTGACTTCGTTGCCGACGAACCCACCGCCTTGATCCTGGGAGACAATATTTTTTATGGGCATGGCCTTCCCGATCAATTGAAAGCAGCCGCAACCCGCACCCAGGGCGCGACCATCTTCGCCTGCCGGGTTTCCGATCCTCAACGTTATGGTGTCGTTGAATTCGATTCTGGAGGAAAGCCCATGAAATTGACGGAAAAGCCCAAGCGGCCGAAATCCGACTGGGCGGTCACGGGCCTGTATTTCTATGACAACAAGGTCGTGGATATTGCCGGCAACCTGGAACCTTCCGCCCGAGGGGAGCTCGAAATCACGGACGTCAACAACGCTTATCTGGAACTGGGGGAAATGTCCGTGGAGCGCCTGGGCCGGGGGTACGCATGGCTGGACGCCGGAACCCACGAATCGCTCCTGCAAGCGGCGCAATTCGTACAAACCCTGGAACGGCGCCAAAGTTTTAAAATCGCCTGCCTTGAGGAAATCGCGTTAAGGGAGAGGTTCATCGACCTTAAGGAATTCAAAAAACTCGCGGAATCCCTGAACGAAAGTTCCTACAAGGATTATCTTCTAAACACCGCTGCCGATTTCGAAATATCCGACTAATGCCGGCTTGCGGTCCTTGCACCTACAAAGTGACGTAATGCCGCCTTTCTCTTTCAATAACTTGGCCCGA
>CEPS01188309.1_pt1 | contig 16424 bp, 14 predicted proteins | sample 530401 | NCBI WGS metagenome assembly CEPS01 (sample SAMEA2620035, study PRJEB7988) | marine metagenome | biome: marine biome (ENVO:00000447); feature: mesopelagic zone (ENVO:00000213) & marine oxygen minimum zone (ENVO:01000065); material: "saline water (ENVO:00002010), including plankton... | reverse complement strand
TTCTTCCGAACGCGCCTGAACGGCCCATTACGCTTAATGGCGGTATGGTTATGCGGGGCTGGTATGACCTTACCGGTATGGAGATTGTCAAGCAGGAAGATGCGACCGGACTTGCTGAGGCAGCGGGCATTGTCGAGTCGCTCGTGAATAGGGAAGTAGAGCGTGGTGTACCCCGTTCCCGGATCCTGGCGGGTGGTTTTTCCCAGGGCGGGTCTGTCGTGCTGCACTACGGGTTTCGCTGTCACGAACCCCTGGCGGGGATTGTCGGGCTTTCGACCTATCTGCCGCTTTCGGGAGAATTTGCCAGCGCGGCTTCCAAAGAAGCGATCAAGACGCCAGTCTTTCTCGCACACGGTATTTTTGACCCTGTGCTTGCGCTGGCTCTGGGAGAAAGCAGCCGGCAGGTGCTTCAGGACAGTGGCTGCGATGTCTCCTGGCACACCTATCCCATTCCGCATACCGTAACGCCGGAAGAGCTGCGCGATTTATCTGCCTGGCTTTCGTCCCGCATCTGGCCCGAGAGCAGCCCGGGTTAAATCGCGTTCTTTTCGTCTATCGCCCGCTGCCGGGATTCCAACTGCTCGAGTGCGGCGCGAATCCGGGACAGGTACGGATTGATGGCGAGTGCGTCCCGAAATGCAGCGGTCGCAGGACCAAATTGGTGCTGGCGCAGGAAAATCAGACCCAGTCCCGACAGTGCACCAAAATGACGGGGCTCGCGCAGAAGTGTTTCCCTGATGTCCTCAATGGATTCCTGATAGGCGCCCATAAGGTAGAGCACAGTGGCACGCTTATTCCAACCTTCGGCAAAAGCAGGAACCTGCCGGATCACCTCACTGAAATAGCGGTAGGCGTTCCGGTACTGGCCGGTACCCATCGCCTGGCTTCCGTTTGCGAGTGCCTGTGCAGCCTTCGGGTCATCGATGTCGCGCCACAGCTTCCAGATCTCACCCGCGATCGCATCTGCCATTTCCTGATCAGGCGCGGTCTTGAGCTCCGGGAAAAGTACATCCAGGCGCGGATGATTCTGATCCGCTGATACTGCCGGGATGGTCAGTACCCACACGAGCGCTGCAACGACCAGATAGGCCATGCGAAAAAGAGGGAATTGCTTACTCATTGAGCAGAATCGATGACCTCCAGCGCACGGGCGTGCAGTTCTTGATTGGCGCTCGCAAGCGCCTCGCCCGCCGAGTCGAAGGTCAGTGCATTGCCCTGCCAGTCACTGATGCATCCTCCTGCGCCTTCAACCACCGGCACCAGCGCGAGATAGTCGAATCGGCCAAGCCCCGCCTCCATGACGAGATCTGTAAAGCCGCAGGCGAGAAGACCATAGGCGTAGCAGTCGGCGCCAAACTGACGAAACCGCACTGTTTCGCTGACCCGGCAGAAAACCTCCCACGCGTCGGGGCTGAACATATCCGGTGTGGTTGCATTCAAGGTAGCGTCTTTGAGGGAGTTTGTCCGGGCGCTACGGCAGGCTTGCCCATTGTAGAGCGTTGGCTGGTCCTTTATTCCAATCCAGCGCTCGTCCAGAGAGGGCATGTCAATGATTCCGAGGACGGGTTTTCGCTCGAACAGGAGAGCGATCAGGCACCCGAAAGTGGGTTTTCCCGTGGCGAAGCTTTTAGTGCCGTCGATCGGATCGATGACCCACAACCAGTCAGAGCCTGTGTTCTCCTCGCCTTCTTCTTCTCCAAACACGCCGTGTCCGGGATACTGCCCGGCAATCATCGAACGTGCTTTCTGTTCGATTTCAAGATCAGCAGCCGTTACCGGCGTACCGTCCGGCTTTCTGTGTATATCCTGTGCCGCGCGGAAGTATTTCTGCGTAATAGCCCGGGCTTCATCCGCCAGCGCCTGGGCAAAGTCGGCGAGAGCGGGTTCTATGGTTAGGGGCATGATTTAGGTGAATTGTCGAAAAACTGGCAAAGGAACCTCGTTCGGGTCAGTGCTCCAGCGCAGCCATGTTCACCTGCTGCAAAACCTTATGACGTCCGCCAAGGCCTTTGAATTTAACCTTGCTGTCGACAATTTCAACGTTGGCCGAGACGCCCCTCAGTTTGGCAAACAAGACACCATTGGCAGACCCTGGCGACAGTGCGACACGTGAAATCACCTCAAGGCCCCGGCTGTCAATGAAGATGGGGTCCAGCAGAATATGATCATCCTTTGTATGGGCGATCAATTCACCCTGCACGTTTTTCACATTCAGCATCTTGTCGAGGGGTGATTCCTTCTTGGCAGGGTCTCGAAAACCCGCAATGAGCGGCTCCACATCACGCATCGTGATGCTCATTCGGCCATCAATCTTCATTGGCCGGTCCCAGATCAGCGTTCCCTCGCTGACAAGGAACTCAGCCCACCAATCCGCCTCAGTCTTGCGTCCGGATGTCACGAGCTGGGTATCGTGAAGCTGCAGGGCGGTGTCCTGCAACCGGTAGGTCTTGCGATCATAATCACCTTCCGTCAGGTTCGCCGACAACTCAAAAGCGGTGTGAATCTCTCTGTCACGCGCCATCAGCGACAAGTCCTTACCGGCAAGCGTGATGCTGCCCGTAGCAGTTCCACGATTGAGGGACATTCCGCCACGAAGCAGACCTGTGCCGGAAAGGAATTTGAGGCCGGACTCCCGGGACAGGTAGTCATTATAGTGGGTGATGTCATTGATCACCCCTTCGCCGATATCGAAAGAAAAATGGCTCTCGTTCTCTAACTCCTGATGGTAAAGGAGCAGTCTTGGGGCGCGTACGGAGGCCACCAGATTGTTCCCCTTGAGATGGGCCTCAGATTGACTCCCCTGAGCCAGGCTAAAGTCGTCGATCATGACCCGAAGCTGCACCGGATGTTCGGCTTTTGCATCGACGCTCCCCTGGATTCCGCCGCTGCCAGAGGCTTCCAGGTTGAGAAATGTAGTTTGGAAGTTCTCTGACTGGAAGGCGAGATGACTGCCGTCGACGACCTCGCCATTTTCCAGAACCAACCTGGCGTCGACATATCCCGCACCAAAGACACCAAAGTTGTAAAGGCCATCGGGCAGAAAGTAAATCTTCCCGAGATTTTCAAAGTTCCCCTTTGCAGTGATCGCGCCCGACCAGAATTTCAGCATGTCTTTCCCCCGGTTCTCACGGAGAACATTCGGGGCAATAGACAAATCCGCGCTGATCTGGAGTATCCGGGGGGAGTTTTGTGACTGGGATGGATCACCCACGGCCATAGCGACCTCAAGTTCGCTCATCTCTACAGGGCCGCCCCTGGTAACAAAATGCATCGTCAGCGCATCCAGCCTGCCGTCACCCTCCAAGGTCATTTTGTTGAAGGTCGCTTTTCGAATATTGTCAGCGGAAATATCCGCGAGCCTGATGGTCCAGGGGCGCTTGGCCGGATCTTGTGCTGTTAACTCGTCGGGAGTCTGCCTGGAATCGAGCGCGTTGAGATCGGTCGATGCGTTCTGCTCGGCCAGGACAGACGGCAGCTTAATTGTTTTATTTTTCGGACTTTGAGTGTACCGGACTTCAACACCTTCGCCTTGGGCATTTCTGATATTCACCGTCCGGTTGATGAGCGGGGTTAACGACAGACTGACCGAGCCCGAATCCACGCGCAGACCAAAACGGTTTCCCCGTACCGTCGTGGAGTTGAGTTCAAGACCTTCGACCTGGAAATACCCGGGAATCAACGTCCATGCCGATTGCCATTGCATCGTCAATTTTTCAGGTTTCCAACTGATCAGTTTCTCTGCGCCGCCAGAGAAGAGCAGAATGTTCCCAATCACAGGATAGACAAGGAGGATTCCGATAATCACCTTGGAAAAGCGGGCTTTGGTGTTTTGTCTTGCCATCAGGAATCTGTAAGGACGGGGCAATGCGTATTATCGTAAAGATACACCACTCCCGTAACTGCTACAGGCTACGCCACATTCATCAGAAGTGCCGCATTTTTGCTAACATGAGACGGCTTGGCAGTATCGAGCGGTTATATCGTTTTGCAGGCTTCAGAATACAACGTCGATGACAGTTAGATCAAATAAAAAGACACCCCCACTTGGGCTGATACTGATCTTTCTGTTGAGTGGATGCGCATCACTAGCGCCTCCCGTCGAAAGAGATCTGCAAACCACGCCAGCGGTTGCGAACGATACCGAGTTGGATCGGGTAATCGCGGCAACCCTTGCGCCCTTTCCCGGGAACAGCGGCGCACACTTTCTTAAGGACGGGCTTGATGCTTTTGCCGCGCGTCTTGCCGGTGCAGATCGCGCAAGCCGGTCGATAGACGCGCAGTACTACCTTTTCCATGATGATGTTACCGGGAGACTGCTGGCGCACAGGCTTCTGTCAGCCGCCAACCGGGGAGTCGAGGTACGGCTCCTGCTGGACGATATCGGCGCTCGGGGAAGGGACTCGGATTTCCTGGCCCTCGATGCCCATCCCAACATCGATGTACGGATCTTTAACCCCTTCGCCAATCGCCGGTTCCGGTTATTCGAATACCTCTACCGGTTCGGGGTCGTGACCCGTCGAATGCACAACAAGTCGATGATCATTGATGGCGTTGTCGCAATCGCCGGAGGGCGAAACGTTGGTGATGAGTACTACGACGCCCACGAAGCGTCGAATTTCCTGGATATGGACGTCATGGTCTTTGGTTCCGCGGTTGAGGATATCTCGGGCCAATATGATGAATACTGGAACAGCCGCTTCTCCTATTCCATCGGCGAACTTGCAAAAAAGCAGATGACTCGGGATGAGGCTGGGGCAGGATGGGCGCAGTTGGCGCAGTACGCCGAGATGCAAAAAGACGGGGTCTACCTCACGCGACTGCGCGAAACCCCATTTTTTGATCATCTGCAGGCAGGGACACTGCCTGTGGTGATAGCGCCGGCACTCGTGCTTTCGGATCGGCCGGAAAAAATCCACTTGCCCCTGGAGGATGACAGCACGCACCTCGGCCCGGCACTATGGCCACTGTTCAGACAGGTCTCAGAAGAGCTGCTGATTCTCAACCCGTATTTCATTCCAGGCCATGATGGGGTCGCGGCCCTGGCAGAAGCGGTGAGCCGGGGCGGCCGGGTCATCGTGCTGACCAACTCGCTGGCGTCCAATGACGTTGCCATCGTGCACGGTCATTACGCCAAGTACAGAAAACCGCTTTTGCGTGCAGGTGTTGAAATTTACGAATTGAAAGTGGATAGACCGGGAATTAACTCATCGGACCTTGGCACCGAGGCTGACGAATCCCATATGAGTCTCCATGTCAAAACATTTATCTTCGATAGAAAGAAAACATTTATCGGGTCGTTGAATCTCGATCCGCGGTCGGTCTACCAGAATACGGAACTGGGTGTCATCGTTGAGGATATCGGGATGGCCGAAGAGATTGCTGTCATTACTCTGGATCGGCTGCCGGATATTGCCTACCAGGTCGGCCTTGATGAAAGTGACAGGCTCTTCTGGTTGGGTCGCGACCCTGACACTCATGAGATGACCCGTTATCACAGAGAGCCTGAAGCGGGTATCTTTCAGCGGATACTTGCAGCCGTTTCAAGAGTCCTACCGGTGGAGGGACAACTCTGATCATTATCGGCTTCACGGATAGAAAGGTAAGCTGTGACACGACTGAAACTTGAAGATGCCCTAATAAAGGAGTGAGATATGGACCTTGGACTCAAGGGGAAAAGCATTATGGTCGCGGCTGCGAGCCGCGGACTGGGATACGGGATAGCCCGCCAGGTGGCAAAGGCGGGTGCCCGGGTTTCGATTGCGGCGCCGACCGAGCCCCGCATCCATGAGAGCGCCCAGCGGCTTCGCGAGGAGAGCGGCGCCGAGGTGATTTCCTGCGCATTTGATGCCCGGGATGAAGCATCGATCAGGCAATGGCGCGATACCACTGTTGCACAGTTCGGCGGGATTGACGGCCTGGTGGTCAATGCAGGGGGACCGCCGGCAGGCATCTTTGATGACTTTGATGATGGCGCGTGGCAGGGGGCTTTCGAGTTGACGCTGCTCAGTTCCGTGCGAATGGTCCGGTCGGTACTGCCTTCTATGCGCGAGCGTGGCGGCGGGGCGATTGTGACGGTGACCTCCTCATCGGTCAAAGAACCGATCGATATGCTGCTTTTGTCCAATGTGATGCGCTCGGGCGTGACCAGCCTTGCCAAGAGCCTTTCGCATCAACTGGCACCGGAAGGCATCCGGGTGAACAATCTGGTCCCCGGCGCGATCAATACCGACCGCCTCAAAGGGCTGATGCAGACCCAGTCGGAGCGGACAGGTGCATCCTTTGAGGAGATCTCACAGGCTCGGGCCGCGACCGTACCCATGGGTCGGTTTGGTGAGCCGGATGAATTCGGCAAGGCTGGCGCCTTTCTGTTGTCTGATGCAGCGGCCTACATCACCGGCGAAACGCTGGTGGTAGACGGCGGCGCGATGAAGACGGTCTGGTAGCGGGTCCCCGGGCAGCGCCTGCGGGCTTCAATGAACTCCCGTGTGGACAGCTGAACTGTGGGAAGGGTATCTATTTCTCGGCAGACACGTAGCAGATAAATGCGGCGTCAGCGTCACCCTTTTCCGTTGAGGTAAAGACGCCGTTCCCCTCTCCGGACTTCTTATCAGTGCCTTCCCAATGGACCAGCACCCGTGCGAAACCGGCCTCTGTCAGCAGTTCCCGGAGTTCCGGCAGGGTCCAGAGCCGCCAGTCGTAACTGAATGCCCGCTTTATTTTTGAGCCGTCGGGGAATTTGAAATGGATCTGGCAGTTGATGGCGCCGGTAATCGGGTTGTACCGGGCCTGATCCCAGACATAGACAAAGTCGTCGTGATCTGTCTCTTCCTTCATCTCGCGCATGGACTCGTAACCGCCATAAAAATCCAGGAACAGGATGCCGTCGTCGGCCAGGCAGTCACGGATCCGGGAAAAATACCCTCGCAGCGCCTCCCGTGAATGGAAAATCCAGTAACTGAAGTTCATCGCCAGCACCATATCCATGGGCGGAGTGTCGACGGTCAGTACGTCGTCATGCATAAGAACGACGCGTTGTGCTGCCGCTTCTTTTAGAGCAGCCACGTTGTTTTTCCGCCCCCAGGCCAGCACATCTTCATCAAGGTCCACGGCCCAGGCCCGGTTGTTTGCGCGTCTCCTGACCCACTCGCAGCTCGTATTCGCCGTACCGCAGAAGTCTTCTCGAAGGGTATCGGCCTTTCGACCCCGCAATTTATGGAACGTTTCATCGACCATGTCTATCTCGGATTCAACACACTGAACCGCGCGTTGATAAAGAATGTGTCGGTCCGCTTTGTCGGCTTGGGGTATTCGTTCCGCCAAAGCATCATGTCGCCGTGTTTTTCTGTTCTGTCTTTTCTTTTTACTCATGATGAATCTGTAGATAGACGTAGCAGCCTTTCCCGGTCAACCGGCCACACCGGTAAACTGAAATAGCAATCGAAGGATTGAAATTACAACGTCGGGGACAGCAGTGCGTATGTTAGCCTAAAGCGTTGCTCATCGAAAGAGAGCAACGGTCGTTTAGCGCGAAAGTTCGGGCGATGCCTCGAGAACGGCGGAGGAGATAATGGAGAACATCCGGGTCATGATATGCCCTCCCTCTGCTTCGTTGACCACAACCGGGATGCCATGCTCTTGTGCTTCAGACATGAGCAGGGACTGCAGATCCCAGATCGCGTTAAAGTTATCCAGGTAATGCCGTCGCCCGCGCCGCGGGGCAGAGACCGCCCGGCCTCTGAAAAAGGTTTTCAGCGTCTTTTTGCGGTTGGCCGTGATAAGCAGAGGCACAACGATGGCGTCCGGGGGCCGGTCGAGGCCTTTCACAATCGACGGTCGAATATGGACGCCCTCGATGATGGTCGAGAACTGTTCGTGCTGAGATCTTGCGAGGAGCGCATGTACAGCAACTTCGATTTCGTCGGCCTGCCTGTTAAATCCGGTTCTTAAGGTTTTTGCCGTATAGTTTTTTGTTGGGGAGTTTTCCACTGCCTTCCACGCCTCAAAACTTGAGTAATGCAACTCGGGCACGATTTCCGGGGGTCGCAGCGAGCGCATGACTTCACGGAACATGTCGGTAGACGCGGTTCGGGTGATGTCGAGCCTGCTGGCAAGTAAAGAAGCCGCATGGCTTTTCCCAACGCCGGGCGTTCCGCCGATCAGGATCACCAGGGTTCTGTTCGACTTCCGAAATCGGTGCCAGGCGTCGAGATAATTGGCAAAAAGCGTCCCTGCTTCTTTTTCCACCATCTCGCAAGAGAGTTCGTGCAGTTCGTGCCGCTCTATGCCCCGGGAGTAGTCTCTGGTCAGGCGTTCATGAATATCGCGCACCAGCCGCTCGATCAGGACTTCCGGGATGCCGCAGGTTTCCAGGCGGTGTCGAAATACCGCTCGCGAGAACCACATTCTGTCCCGGTCTTTTTCATTGATCCGGACCCATGCCGGCCCCGCTTTGGCGAGCCGGTAGCGTTCGGCCATCTCGGGCCCCGACTGCTCATGCAGAATCTGCGAGACAGCTTCCGTGATTGCGTCCGAACTGATCTCCTCCTTGGTTGCCAACTGGTTTCGCACCGTTGATGCAATGTCGTAGGCTTCGCTGAACGTCAGGCCGACCTTTTGCAGCGAGCGGGTGAGAATACCACGCAGGAAGGGCGCCGAATCTCCACCAGGATGGACGACGTTTAATCTGGACACAAACGAAGGCCTGCGGGTAGATGGGTGTTGAAACAGGTTGATAGTATAAGAGAAGAGAATTCCGGGCCTGAATCTATGGTCCGTACTGAGCGGGGATATAATGAGGGTGAATAACCGGTTTTAGGCTACAACATGGCAGACCAGGCACAAAAGAGGACTCCGGCGCCGTCCGTCGCCAAGGTTATAGCCAGCCTTGAGACTGAGTTCGGTGAACGACTTTCAAAAGCAGCGGCAGTGCGTGAGCGCTTTGGCAAGGACGAGTCCTTTCATGCCAGCATTCCGCCTGACGCTGTGGTCACCCCGCGCAGCACCGAGGAAGTCAGCCGGATCGTAAGACTCTGTGCTGAGCATCAGGTTCCGGTCATCCCTTACGGCACTGGCACCGCACTTGAGGGGCACGTCGCTGCACTGCATGGCGGTATTTCGATCAACATGCAGGAGATGAACGAGGTCATTGAGGTCCACGATGAGGATCTCGATGTGGTTGTCCAGCCCGGGGTCACCCGCAAACAGCTGAACCAGTACCTGCACGACCGGGGGCTGTTTTTCCCGATAGACCCCGGTGCCGATGCCTCTATCGGCGGTATGACCGCATGCCGGGCTTCCGGTACCAACGCTGTTCGCTACGGGACCATGCGGGAAAATGTTCTGGCGCTGACGGTGGTACTGGCCGATGGTCGGGTCATACAGACTTCAAGACGGGCCCGCAAGTCTGCAGCGGGCTACGACCTGACCCGGCTTTTCGTGGGCTCCGAGGGGACGCTTGGAGTGATCACCGAGATCACGCTCAGGCTTTACGGCATTCCAGAAGCGATCTCTTCCGCGGTCTGTACCTTCCCGGATCTCGACAGCGCTGTGGCAACCGTGATCACCACGATCCAGCACGGTGTGCCTGTTGCCCGGATCGAACTGCTGGATGAAGCGCAGATAGACGCCATTAACCGTTATTCCAAAACCGATCTTGCCGTGGCACCGACGCTGTTCCTGGAGTTTCATGGTTCCTCCCGCGGTGTCGAGGAGCAGTCCGGAATTGTTCAGGAAATTGCGGCAGACTCAGGGGGCAGCAATTTCCAGTGGACCACCAATACCGAGGAGCGAAACCGCCTCTGGCAGGCCCGTCACGATGCGGCCTATGCCTGCAAGGCGCTGCATCCTGACGGGGAGATCTGGGCAACGGACGTGTGCGTGCCGATTTCACAGCTGGCCGAGTGCATCCGTGAGACCCAGCGGGATATCCGTGAATCGAATCTGGTCGCGCCTATCGCAGGCCACGCGGGAGATGGGAACTTTCACCTGGCACTGCCGGTGGATAAAAATGATGCCGAAAAACACGAAAGGGCCCAGCAGCTGCACGAACGGATGGTGATGCGGGCGCTTGCCATGGGCGGTACCTGTACCGGCGAGCATGGCATCGGTTACGGCAAGCTCGATTTTCTGGTCGCGGAACATGGTGAAGCGGTCAGCGTCATGCGCGCAATCAAGCAGGCTCTGGATCCCGACAACATCATGAACCCCGGCAAGATCCTGCGGGTCTGACCGGCGCATCGCTGCTGAGTTTTCAAGCCAGACCACGCCTCGATCTTTTTGCTTCCTAAGGTCACCGCTTAGTCACCCGATGGAACACTGGTCTATTGCCAAGCCTGCAGTTCACGCTGAGGGCGGTGTGGTGGTGTCTCAGCATTATCAGGCAGCCGAGGCAGGTGTCAGGGTGCTGGCCCAGGGCGGCAATGCGGTGGATGCCGCGATTGCAGCGGGCTTCGCGCTTGGCACCGTAGAGCCCTGGATGAGCGGACTTGGCGGCTGCGGCTTCATGACCGTTTATCTTGCCGATACGGGGCGTAGTTACGCCATCGAGTTCGGGGTTCGCTCATCCGCCGCGCTCGACCCTAAAGACTATCCGCTCGGCAGCGGATTTGATTCTGATCTTTTTGCCTGGCCTGGGGTTCTGGATAATCGGAACGTGCTGGGGCCATATTCTGTTGCTGTGCCGGGTTATGTTGCCGGCGTTGCACTCGCAGCGAAACGCTTTGCAACGCTGTCGTGGGACGAACTGCTTTCGCCTGCAATCGAGTTGGCCCGGCAGGGCCTTACTGTTGACTGGTACTCAAGCCTCAAGATTGCATCCAGCGCGCAAGACATCGCGGGCTTTGAATCAACGCGCTCGGTTTATCTGCCCGATGGCCAGGTGCCGATGGGTCACTGGGCAGGCGCGCCTCCCGTGATAGAACTCAAAGGTCTGGCGCAAACGCTGCAGCAACTTGCCGCTGAGGGCCCGGATGGGTTCTATCGCGGGGACCTTGCCCGCCGTCTGCTGTGCGATGCCGAGATGGTGGGTATCGGCCTGACGGCTGATGATCTTGCCGCTTATGAGGCTGAGTGTCATGAGCTGCCCGGCTTTACCTACCGCGACGCCATGGTTTACACGCCTACCGGCCTTTGCGGCGGCCCCAGTATGTGTGATGCACTTGATGAACTGGCCCGGCAAGTCCGGATGCCGGGCGATCGGCCGGACGGTGACTTCTACTGTGCGGTCGCTGACGGACTTAACAGCGCCTATGCGCATCGGCTCACCCGGATGGGCGACAGCCCGGATGGCAGGACACCGGGCTGTACCACCCACCTCAATGTCACCGACCGGGACGGCAACGTGGTGGCACTGACGCAGACACTATTGTCGGTATTCGGGTCGCGATTGCTGCTGCCTGATACCGGAATCCTGATGAATAACGGTGTCATGTGGTTTGATCCGACACCGGGTCGACCCAACTCTCTGGCGCCGGCAAAGCGGCCATTAAGCAATATGTGTCCGGCCATTGTGAAATTGCCATCGGGTGTGGCCTTCGCCGCGGGCGCATCCGGCGGTCGGCGAATTGTCTCATCCGTTATGCAACTCATCTCTTTTATGACGGATTTCGGTATGGATCCGGAGCAGGCGATGCGCCAGCCGAGGATCGATGTTGAAGGCTCGGATAACGTGCTCGCTGATACAGCACTGGATGATTCAGTCATCGCCGCATTGAGACAGCGCTTTGAAAATGTCACGACTGCCCAGCATGGTGTGTATCCGAGTCTTTTCGGCTGCCCTTCGATTGCAAGCGTCGAGCCCGGCAGCGGCCGTTCCACGGGTGCTGCATTTGTGACGTCCCCGCTGGCAGCAGCCGTGGGCGAGCACGCCGAAAGTTAGCCCGCGTTATTGATCCGAAGCGAGGCTCGAGCAGGACCATGTCGCAAAGTGAGATCCGTCGTCGCGGCACCGATCTTGTTACAGGCGAAGGGCAACTTGCGGTTGAAGACGGCATCTTTGAATACTGGCCCCGCTTTCTCGATGCCGCAGAGGCATCATCCTGCCTTGAACAACTCCAGGAGAGAATCGACTGGCATACACCAAGAGTGTTTGTGTATGGGCGTTGGGTCGATTCGCCCCGCCAGTCAGCCTGGTATGGCGACAGCGGGGCGGTCTACCGTTACTCGGGAACCGTAAATCAACCCAGTCCGTGGTTGCCCGAACTCGACAGTCTTCGGGAGCGCCTCAAACAGTTCTGCACGAGTCATTTCAACAGCGTTCTGGCAAACCAGTACCGCTCAGGGAGAGACAGTATAGGGTGGCACAGCGACGATGAAAAAGAACTCGGTCCTGATCCCGTTATTGCGTCGGTCAGCCTCGGCGGTGCACGGCGCTTTCTGCTGCAGCATCGCCGGCGCAAACACCTCCCGATTCACGAAATTGTGCTCGAACACGGTTCTCTGCTGGTCATGGGGGCCGGCAGCCAGCGGGCCTGGCGCCATAGCGTACCCAAGACGCGCCGACCCGTTGCGCCAAGAATTAATCTCACCTATCGTCACGTCATAGCAGCAACGGACACCACCACCGCTTAACCGGAGCCACAGACAGCACGATCCTGCGTGAGTGCGAACCGCCTTCTATAAATGAATCAAGACGAGGCTCCAAGAGACTATCGACCGCTTGCCGAGACGATGCGGCCGCAAAGCCTTGAGGAATTTGTGGGCCAGAGCCAACTGGTGGGCGAGGGCGCAGCCCTTCGTCAGGCATTACTCGCCGGGCGGATTCATTCGATGGTGCTGTGGGGGCCGCCCGGTACCGGAAAAACGACCCTCGCCAGAATGGTGGCGCAGTATTGTGACGCCCGATTCGAGGTGCTTTCGGCGGTCACGGCGGGCATTAAGGATGTCCGGGAGGTGGTTGCCCGGGCCAAGGCGCTCCCGGGAAAACTGGTGCTGTTTGTCGATGAAGTGCATCGCTTTAACAAAGCGCAGCAGGATGGCTTTTTGCCCCATGTCGAGGACGGCACGCTGATTCTGATTGGGGCAACCACGGAAAACCCGTCATTTGAACTCAACAACGCGCTGCTGTCACGTCTTCGGGTCTACGTGTTAAAGCCGCTTGAGCGCGATGACCTTGCCAGACTTCTGGACCGGGCACTTGAAGACGCCGAGCGGGGACTTGGCAGTCTGCAACTTTCATTATCGGAAACTGCCCGCGAGCAGCTTATGGATGCTGCAGATGGTGACGCCCGACGGCTTTTGAATCTGATGGAGATCGCCGCGCAGCTTGCAAAGACCACCAAAGACGGCTGCACACTGACAGACGAGGTGCTGCCCCAAGTCATTGGCACGCCTTTGCGGCGTTTCGATAAAGGCGGAGATCTTTTTTACGACCAGATTTCTGCACTGCATAAATCCATGCGCGGGACCGACCCGGATGCCGTGCTCTACTGGTTCTGCCGGATGATTGACGGGGGCTGCGACCCGCGTTATATCGCGCGGCGTGCGATCAGAATGGCAAGCGAGGATGTGGGCAACGCTGACCCCCGGGCGCTCACGCTGGCGCTGGATGCCGCCGAGAGTTATGAGCGTATGGGCTCCCCCGAGGGGGAACTCGCGCTTGCGCAGGCGCTCGTATACCTTGCCTGTGCACCCAAGAGCAACGCGGTATATCAAGGATATAACGAGGCAATGAAAGCGGCGCAGGAGACCGGTACCCAGGAAGTTCCGATGCACCTTCGTAACGCGCCGACACGGCTTGCGAAAGAACTCGGTCACGGTGAGGGTTACCGGTACGCCCATAATGAACCCGGTGCTTATGCCCATGGCGAGACCTATCTGCCCGAGACGCTGATCGGCCGGCAGTATTACCACCCGGTCGACCGGGGCCTTGAGATCAAAATTCGCGAGAAACTTGAGCGCCTTCGCAAAAAGAGCAGATCGATCGATGGCAACTGACCGCACCCGTCTGGTCGAGGCGCTGCGTGCGGACCGGTCTTTGAGTTTTGCCGAACTGGCCCGCGCCACCCGGTTGGATGAATCCACCATTGCCACACTCCTGCATCAGCTTGAGCAGGATGGCTTGCCGATGCAAAAAGAGGGTGACACCCACTTTAAACTTGTAGACAACATTACCCCCATTGATGTCGGTGATCTCATATCTCAACTTGAGAAGGCAAACTTTCCTTTTGCGCGCCAGGCTGAGGTGCTTGATACCGTGGATTCGACCAGCGACTGGCTCAACCGCGAGCACCACGGCGGTATGGATATTCATGGCAAGACCTGCATCACGGAATTCCAGAGTGCAGGTCGTGGCCGTCGGGGAAGAAACTGGTGCGGTTCGCCATACTGCCACCTGATGCTCTCAATAGGCTGGCGATTTCAAAAAGAAGTGACCGAGATGGCAGGACTCAGTCTTTCCATCGGCGTTGCGATTGCCGAGTGTCTCAAGGACATCACTGGGGCACCCGTCGGCCTCAAGTGGCCCAACGATCTGTGGTGCAAAGAGCGAAAACTCGGCGGCATCCTGGTCGACCTTAACGCCCTTCTGGAGGGTGGCGCCTTTGCAGTGATAGGTATCGGGATCAATCTGCGGGAACCCAGACTGGATGAGTTTGATACCGGCCAGCCGGTGACCGATCTTGCGAGCAATGCGCAAGATGATCTTGCCTCTCGCGCCACAATAATTGCATCGGTGCTCGGGTCGATAGCGCAAGCGCTTGATCGATTTGAACAGCATCATTTTCTGCCAGATCAGGCGCGTTTTAATGCATTGGACGTCTTTTCGGGCCGCAAGGTGCGCGCGGAATCTGACGGTCGGCCCCTGGAGGGCGTGGGTGCGGGCGCCGATGAGCAGGGGCGCTATCGCCTTCGTTGTGCGGACGGCACGGTTGCCACGGTAATATCCGGGGATATCAGCCTGTCGCTCGTTAACTGAACACCATCGCTACAACGGCCGCTACATGCCCGCTTCTGACTTCGACCTCCTGATCGATCACGGAAACAGCCGCATCAAGTGGGCAATGGCGGGCGCCCAGAGCTGGTCGGTGGGAGAAGCGATTGATTACAGCGGCAAAGAAACGGATTTTGGTCCCTGGAGTGAGCTCGACGCGCCGCAACGGATCGTAGTGAGCAACAGCGCGGGCCGCGCAGCTTTTGCCCATCTTGAGAACTGGTGTCAGAGCCAATGGCAGCTAAAGCCGCAACTTCTAAAAGCGAAGCCAGCGCAGCACGGCGTCAGCAACAGTTACCCCGAGCCTGAGACCCTCGGTTCTGACCGCTGGCTTGCGCTGATTGCGGCGCGGCAACTTCGCAAAGGGCCTCTCGCTGTGATCGATTGTGGCACGGCTGTCACCGTCGACGCGCTTTCAGGGGAGGGCGCCTTTCTCGGGGGCGTAATCAGCGCCGGCCCCAAGATTTCAGCCGGTGCGCTGATCGAAAGAGCGGCGCATCTCGATCGCGAGGACATGCGCTATTCGGGGGTGTTTAATACGGATACCGCCAGTGCAGTCACTGCAGGCGCTCTGATCTTTGTCGTCGGTGGGATAGAAAAGGTGCTGGCAGAGTTCAGGCCGAAACTCGGAGACGGGTTTACGGTCTTCATGACGGGCGGTTGGGCTGAGACCATTGCCCCGTTGATGCGCACTGAGGTCACGGTGTATCCTGACCTTGTGTTACAGGGAATCCAACTCGTCACGGGTAAAGAGTCATGAGATGGATCTTTGCTCTGCTGGTTCTGGCAAATGTCGCCTTGTATCTTTGGGCCACCCAGTTATCTCCAAAGGCAGAGCTTGGGCTTGGCGAAGCGCAGGCGGGGCACAATCTTGAAGCCATGGGGTTATTGTCCGAGGAGTCGATTGTCATTGGCGCCCGGGCAGATTGCCTTCGGATAGGGCCTTTTTCCACCGAGCAGACGCTCAGCGAGGGTCGCCGCCTGTTGGTCAATAAAGGTTACGGACTGGCACAGCAGCGCACTGCGGCCAGAGAGGTGCACGCCTATCAGGTAGTGGCGGGGCCGTTTCGCTCGGACATCGCCCGCGACAATGCCCGCATGAGACTTCAAGAGAAAGGAGTGAGTACCCGAGATCTTGCCTACGGAGATGACAAGATGCTGCTGCTGCGTGACTATGCACGAAAGTCACAGGCAGAAGAATTTGCCACCAGTCTGGATGCTCCGGAAATACCCGTGCTGGTGAAGCTGCAGGCGCGTACCCTCGGGCCGCTATACTGGCTTGATGTTCCGGATGTGGTCACCCCTGAGCGAAAGCAGGAGTTTGCTGAACTGAAGTGGGGCGATGCCATGACCGAAGTGACCCCGATCCCTTGCCCCAAAAGCGGATAAGACTTTACCGCTTACTGCCATCTGCGGCCCGGCGAAGTAAAATACGGCCCAATCTCTTTCTCGAAAGCCCGCATAGCTCAGTTGGCAGAGCAGCTGATTTGTAATCAGC
>CEPS01029852.1_pt1 | contig 16596 bp, 10 predicted proteins | sample 530401 | NCBI WGS metagenome assembly CEPS01 (sample SAMEA2620035, study PRJEB7988) | marine metagenome | biome: marine biome (ENVO:00000447); feature: mesopelagic zone (ENVO:00000213) & marine oxygen minimum zone (ENVO:01000065); material: "saline water (ENVO:00002010), including plankton... | reverse complement strand
GATCAGTTATTCTTCATCTAGAGCTGTAGTGTCGGCTTTTTCTCCAGGCTGGAGACTGTCCGAAGCAGCCAGTTGATCTCCGGCCAGATTGGATAGCTCTTCAGCGTAGAAAGTGGTGAAAGGCCGGGAATTCCAGATGAACGTCTGACCCGACCCCAGTTTGAAGCGGGCATCAGCAAAAGCTTCCGGGAATGTCCAGCCTACGTTGCCTTCACTGTTATATTCTGGCTGGAAGGAATCAACCAGTCCAATATTCGGCTCAACGGAAGCGACCTCTATTTGAGCTGGTTCCGCGTGTGAAATGAGGATACTTTCCACTTCTGAGGTAGGGGTGAATCTTTCCACGGCTTTTTCAACAGCTTTGTTTGGTTCCAATTTTCGAGATTGGTTATGATTAATACCGATACCGATGGCAGCCAATGCAACGGCTGTGAAGGTCGAAAGGACAATGATCTCTTTTTTTCTTGAATCCATAGTGGGTCTCCTTGGTTTATTGTTTAAGCTGGGCAAATAAAAAAGGAGGAAATGTCGTGGGACATTCCCTCCTCTCACGAGTTTGCCTAAGACTCGACTTCATGCGAGCCTCTGTTGATCATTTTATTCTCTTACGCTGTGTACCAATCGAAGGTTCCATAGTTTAGATATATTATCCTTGACAATGATGAAAATTGTTCTGAAAAACTATGGTTAATAAATAATAGGTTGTTCTACAATCCGACAGTAAAAGCAATACTCTGTATAAGGTCGAAAGGTGAGAGGGTAACGGCTGCGTAATCGATGGTAACATTTCTCCCGCCCAACTTCTGGGTCACTCCTCCACCAAAACCTAGCTTCATTTGGTCATAGTTCACTCCTCCTCCGGCCCGGAGTTTCACTTGTCCGATTGTGATTTCGGAACCAAAGTTGGCCCGCTCCACATTGTCTGTAGCATGGATGGCGTCTGCTGTAGCTGTCCATAAAAGATTTGATGTTTCTACAACATTGATAGCCATTCCCAATCGAAAAGCAGTGGGGAGATCCCAATCTCTAGTTCTAAGGCGGCTCTTCGCAGGTTCGTCCAGTCCCAGAAGTGGGTCCACATCGTGTTCAGCGTTTAGGTCACGGCCGTCCAAGCGCATTTTCGTTCCAAAGTTGGTGAGGGACATACCTATTCGTATGCCTCGCCATCCCGGTGAAAAGAGGGTACCAATATCTATTGCTGTGGCTGAGGCAGTTTCATTTGCCACATTGTTGTAAATCCATTTTCCGGTAACTCCTACAACAAAAACATCCGTTAGTGGTCGAGCATATGAGAGGCCGATCATGACATCTGATGCACTGGCGTAAGTTCCATCTCCATCAGGGGACCGGAGAGTGGTGACTTCGATCTCATCCATCTGGAGTGTATTTACGGAAAATGCTACTACACCTGGTCCCTGCAATTTTGTGGAAGCTACAGCCGAATGAAGTCTGAGATCCATAATCCAATCAGTAGTTGAGGCGGAAATAGTTGTTCCCCTCATCCGTCCTAAACCGGCGGGATTCCAGAATGCTGCTGAGGGGCCGTCAGCTGCTGCAACGAATGCCTCACCCATGGCCAGTGCCCGAGGACCTACGCCTATCTTGAGAAAACTGGCAGCTGTAGTTCCTATCTTACTTTCAAATTCTTTCACATCCACTTGGCCTGAAACCAGGGAGAAGAACATAACTGACGCCAATATGATCTGTATCTTCAACGTACCACCAGGATTTTTCCGGATTTTTCTACAGTAGTTCCGTTGGATTCCGATTCAATATGATAGAGATAAACACCGAAAGCCACCTCCATGTCCGATTCATTATGGAGATCCCACCATTCGAATGAACCGCCATTGTGTTCTATGGTTCGAACGAGGTCCCCTGCCACCGTATAGAGCTTGATGGTACATGTTTCCGGTAGGTTGGTGAACTGTATACGGTGCTGACCTTCCCGGGAATCCCACGCTGCCGAAACCACGAATGGATTAGGAACCACCTTAACAAGGTCAATCAAAGGCTTGTCACGCAGTTTGGGCGCCAATGTTGAGAAACGGAACAAATCATCACCATGTAGCGGGCGCATTGTCAGAAGTTGCCATCGGTCACCCTGCCACTCGGTTGCCAGGTAGAGGGAATCAGGTTCACTGAAGCCGAAACTCAGTGTGAAAAGGCCGTAATTTGCTTTTACGGAATTGAAATTGCCGGTAGGGAAATCATTGTCAGCAGCTATGCTTAATAGAGTTATATCATCATTAGGTCCCCATTCATCCTTTGGTGTTTTATCCTTAAAAAGGGAATGGAGTTTATACCTGTTGGTGGAATCTGTAATATCCCACACCGTAAATGGAACGACCACGTTTTTTTGCGCGGGCTGTCCGCCGTAATGGGCGATGTTACCTGAATTGTCGAAGATGATTTCTACATCCCGCCGAGGAACGTCCGGTCTGCCAGTGGCGCCTGGCAGATCTATTGCGACATCACCATCGGCAAAGTGAGCACTGTCCCCTTCAACCAGAATGAATCCTACCGTATCAGCGGGATCATCAATAACGGACAGCCTGAAACCTCTAACGACAGGCGCATTATCGTATCCCATCCAGGATTGGTCTCTTGAAACAATGGGTAAATTGTTTAAGATAGTATCTGCTGAACTGGTCGTCTCAATTAAGTAGAAGGATTTTTCCAGCACACTTCGATACTTTACGCCTAGAGTGTACTCTGCGTCGGCTAGAAGGCTGGGATCATATAGATCGATAAGAATTTCACTTGTGGAAATTCCTGATACATGTTGCAGTCCCAAGTCAGAGATCTTTCCCTGTTCCACGCTACTCACTGGTTTGCTGGGAATAACCGATACTGTATGAGGATTAGCAGGTGTGTTTGGTGTTGTTGCGGGAGTTAATTCGTTGACCGGTACATCCAAAGTGAGGTCAATTCGGTCATAGGCTGTCACCGCATACCAGTATTCAACGCCGTTCACCACATTGGTGTCCATCCAGCTATGTTTCAGACCGTTATCCAGTCCGCTGTCCAATAGCCGCGTTTTTACTTGGAACACATCACCAGCCATTATACAGCCGGCAGGGTTTGCATCACAGTCGCTCGCCAAATTTTCGATCTGGACTACAGCGCCTCCCACGTAGATCAGTTTTCCAGAGGTATAGGGTGCTTCCGTAATGGGATCGCTTCCAGAAACGTAAACAAACTTTGCATCGGTGTCCCAGTTGCCTGTATGGATGATAGAGAAACCATCTGTCAAGAACTGGCGGTTAAGTGCCAATAGCCATCCGTTGCGGGCATCATATACATTAAATGTGCTGTCTGTGACAAATGTAATTAAATAAGTATTCTCCACCATATTCGTAGTCTTTGGAATTAAACCCCATGCCTTAATGGTTGCGTTGGACATAATTGATGTATGGGCAGTCTCAATGGTTCCCAGTTCATCAATACTGTTGAATTTGTTATAATCAGCCAGCGGTTTGTAACCCAGGGGATAGGTGGTGAGATTGTCAGTAGTCTCACCCCAGTTGGCTCCCAAATCAGTACTACGATATATCCGATACCCTTCAAAGTCAGTTTTACCCGTGAGTCTGTCTTGGCTTTTCTCAGCCGATTCTGTATCCCAATAGAGTGTTACCGTTTCATCTGTGGCCACTGCGTTAACTATAGGTGGGTCAGGGGCGGAGGGGGTCTTGAAATCATTGTTGAAAACAGCCAGTGCTGCTTCCGCTGTTTTTACAAGTTGCTCTCGTGTGTCGGCAGTGAGGACCGCAATTACCACGGTCTGAGTATCTCTCGGAGCAATTGTAAAATCACCACTAGCCATGACATAAACGATATCTTTGTTTACTTGAGGACTTGGTGAAAAGATGCCTGGCTTCATGTAATCGTATTGAGCCTCATCACGGGATTTGTAAAGAACTCCGCCAGTTTCCCCTGACTGAGGCATTTGGCCGTAGGTAAAAGATTTCCATGATGTCATCCCTAGCAGATTGCCGTCAGAATCGGTGGGTGATTTCAAAAACTGAATTCCAAGATAAGCAAGATCCACCCCTGGCCAACCGGTGTAATTGTTGTCGTAATCATAAGAGACGGCGAGATTGAGGCTGGTAATAAACTCGGCACTGTCATCTCCGTATTCCGTCTCAAGATGAGCTGGATGATCAGGATCTACCAAAATGCCAAAACGGCCGTCGCGAAGAGTTTTTGAAGATTTGTTCACAATATCATACTGGTAAAAAAGAAATCTATTGGTAAGGGTACTGTTACTTTGTATCCCTCTAGAGACGACTTCCAATGCGCCTACTTTTGACTTTCCTTCTCCTCTCAAATCAAAGGCTTCGCTTTCGAAATCGCGCATGATCCAGTAGGATTCCTGAGAGCCGATTGGTTCGTAATTAAATAGAGGCAGTCCAGGCCAGCCGCTGGGCCCCACAGGAATTCCAGCCGGCCAGCTCAAAGGCCATGTGTTGGGATCATCACTCATGGCCACGGAAGGATTGTATCCTCCAGAATTGAGTCCCACAATAGGGTTGAAATTTTTCTCACCGTAATCTTGATAAGTATCACTGGATAGAGGTACGGCATTATTAATGCCGTCATCGGAAGTGTCTACCATGGCACCGATCATGATTCCGATCTGCCAAGCGTAGTATCTCTCTGTATTCGTGGGATATTCAACAGACGGATTAAAATAACCGATTAGGCCATAATTGGTGAAATAGGTAGCAATTTTGCCATCATTGTGAATACCGTAAGCCCTGTCTTCGTATCCTATAGTCCGGAGAAGTTTCTGGATAAGGGTAGGTTTAGGTTGTTTTCTCAGCTCTCCCTTCTGGCCGAAGAGAACGAACGAGAGCATGAAAATGGAAAGAAGAGCTTTTCTCACCACATCACCTCTATCCCCATCATGATCTGCTGTGGGGAGGAATACATGCTAGGATCATTGACGCCGTCAGGTGTTACATCGTGGTAGAGTGATCTATCAGGTAGGCCAGTAGTTGGGTAGACGTAAAGGGCATTTTTTCTGTTCAGGAGGTTATCTATCTGAATAAAAATCCCGAAACTTTCTGCAATAGGAATATCGAAGGCTCGTGAGATATAAACATCCATGTAAAATGTGCTTGGCTGCCGCTCGCTGTTCTGTTCACCAATGCGCATTCCCTGTGTGTTTAGTGGTGTGTAGGGGATACCGCTGCCGTAGTTCCCGATAAGTGAAAAGTTCCAGTTTTTAAGAAAAACACCTCCCAACTGGCTACTGTTAAAATCAACAGTAAAGCTCAATGTCTGGCGTTGGTCCCAATCCAATGGTAAGACCCGTTTGGGTCGAACTCTTGGTGGAAAAGAATAGAGGTCATAAAATGCCTCAAAAATATCTGAACTGTTGCCCTCAGCTCTAGAAAGGGTATAATTCAAAGAGGCTGAAAGGGCTTGTGAAAAGGTATTATTCATTGATATCTCAATACCCCTCACGTTGGAGTAGTCCGTATTAATATACCGGGTATAGTTTATGGCACCCACATAGTTCAGTCTTGATGCGATTAAATTCTGAATGTCTTTGTGGAATGCAGTAACGTCAAGGCTAAAAGATGCACCAATCTGCTGTTCCCACCCGATCTCCATGGCTACAGTTTTCTGAGGCTCCAAATCCGGATCACCCAGTGTTGGATTATGGATTTCGATCTGTTGTGGATCGTAGACATATTCGCCGTCAGATCCCCGGATATTGCTCAAATTCCAGTAAAGATAGGCAAAATCAGGTATCTGGAAGAAATGACCGTAGGCGAAGTGGAGTACTGATCGGTCTGTGATGGGATGAGAAAAACCTAGTCGAGGACTGACCTGCAATTTTGTTTTGGTTTTGGTAGCTTTGCTGTCATCTCCTGCATCACGTGGGTCGACCCAATAGCTAGCACTGGGATCAAAATAATCCAGGCGGACACCTGCGTTCAAGATCAGATTGTTAAACTCCACCTTGTCCTGCAGATAGGCCGATGCTTCTAGTGGAGTGTGGTCATAATATTGATTGACCCAGTCTCCCAACGTCACAAAACCAGCCAGCGCGTCATGGCTATCCCGATGGAGACTATTCTTTATGAACGAAAAACCTGCCTTCAGCAGATTGGATTTATTTACTTGGCTGGTTATACTCCCTTTTACGATTGTTCGTTTGGATTCAGAGTCTATCCACATCCCTTCATAGCCTCCAATTCCAAATTCCTCCGGATCGTCATAAAGTGGTTGAAACACATCTTGACTACCAAAATAAGGACCTTCAGATGCATCGAATTTCCATTCGGAGTTGGCTCCGGAAAAATAGTGATTGGTAAAAAGAGATAAAGATCCTTCAGCAAAAGTTTTTGGCGAAAATTGAAAGGAGAAAGCAGTTGTTATCTGATCGGTGGTTTCAGTCTGATGAGTCTGCCGGTAGGGGAGATATTTCCAGAAATGATCATACTCCCGCCAGTTACTTTTCGCAGTACTGTAGGTAAGAAACATTCTGAGACCCATGGGTGTAGTCACAGCCAGTTTTGTAAAAATCTTTCCAATGGGTGATCCGCCAATACCTGACTCTTTTTCATGTGACTGAGGAAGCCACCCTTTGTCATCCACACCTTCCAGATTCACGGTATAGAAAAGCCTCTTTTTAATGATGGGCCCATTCAAAGAAAGTTCGAACCGTTGAAAATCACCAAACCCTTTGGATAGTTCACTATTGAGCATTTCAAGCTGATCTGAAGCAGAATCCCACTGGCCGTTGTGGTTCCAGTCCCGGTATGATTCACCTGAATCAAAAGCGCTATTATCGTTATCATCATCATAAGGCTCATCCTCGATATAAGGGGGTTCGGTGGTGAGTTTGGTGGAATCGTATTCATAGCCAAAACCTGATAAATCTCCTGGGTCACCTGTGAATAGCCGGAAACGCCCCGTATGTTCATCCCGGCCTGTCTTTGTAACGATATTGACTATGCCGGACATGGCATTTCCGTACTCAGCGTTGTAGGTTCCTGTGACCACCACCATTTCTTCCACTGAGCCGGTAGAAACCATATTCCCTGGTTCTCCGTAAAGCGGATCATTAACTGGTACACCGTCCACCATGTAAACCACTTCATTGCTTCTGCCACCCCGGAAGTGAACATGATCATCATGTCCAACGACGCCAGAAACAGTTTTCAATACATCACCCACGCCCTGGACTGGCATGTTTCGCATGGCTGCGGAACTGACTGTTGTGGTGGTCGATGTCACATCTTTCTGAATGACCGGTTTCTCAGCGGTAACGTTTACTTCTTCACCTGCCAGAACAGTTTCAGCCATTGGAGTATTAACTTGAGTGGTGAGATCTGGGCTCACAGCTACATCAGTGAAGGTCATTGATTGATATCCTATCATCATTATCTTAATTGAGTGGGTTCCGGCGGGAACGTTGATAATAAAGTATTCGCCTTCATTGTCTGTGCTGGCGCCCAGATTCGTTCCTAGGATGATCACATTAGCGCCGATGAGAGGTTCGGAGGTTTCAGAAGAAGTGATTTTTCCGCTGATCTTTCCCGTATTTCCCGCATAGAGAAACCCGGATAAAGTGAAAAGAATAAGTAGGTATTTAAAGTTATGCCACACGTTGGAGTCTGAATATAAGAGTGTAGTTCAGGTTCACAAAATCAAAATGGTCCAATAATAGAAAACCCCGCTGGAAGCGGGGTTTTCTATTATGATAATGGTAATCCGACTTTTATCGCATCAACACCATTTTTTGGCTTTGTGATGTTCCGTTCTGGGTAAGCTTGTAAAAGTATACCCCTGAAGAAACAATCTGGCCGTTCATACCTGTGGCATCCCACTGAACTGTGTGTTGCCCGGCAAGCATTACACCCTGCATCAATGTTTTTATCAATTTTCCATTAATGTCAAAGATATCCAGTTGCCCGCGCCCATCTCGATCCAATTCGAAAGCGATAGTTGTTGTGGGGTTAAACGGATTGGGATAATTGTGCTTCAGATTGAAAGCAGAGGGGAGGGAGACGCTGTTCTCATCCACCTTAAGTCCTGCTGTCCAGCGGTCTGAAGCATCTTTGGAATTGTCGATGATCTCGTCCGCATCTTCACCACCAACAAAAGCAACCACAACACTAGTCTGCGCATCTGCCTCCAAATCACCAAAATAAACGGTGATAAAAGACCCCAAGTCTGTAGCATTACTATCAGCTTCGTAGGTGTCATCGTAATCATAATAACCTTCAAGAAGTTCACTGAACACATCTACGTTAAATGTACCCCATGGATCTTCATAGACGCCTAGGTTCACACTGTCACCACCTGTTACCCAGGACATGCCTGCATAAATGTAATGAGGATCATCGAAATCAGCGGTGCCGTCTTCATTCATATCGACGACGGCTGGATCGAAATATTGGTAGATCAGTCCGGTGGTGTCATATACCCCTGATTTATGCCATAGAAAAGCATCTTCATCTCCGGTACAGTCTTCCCAATCCGCACATTCTTCATCTGGCCACCAACCTCCACCAGCATCATTGTCATTGAAAATAGTTACAGAACCACCGGTGTACTTACTTGTTAAACCGTTATGAACAGTTACTTTTACATACTCATAACCGCGGTGATTCCAGGAATCCCATTGTTCATAGCCAGCCTGGTATTGTGTTACCACAACACTCACACCGCTGTTTTTATCGCCAATTGCGGTCTTAGCCATGAGGTCATATCCTGAGGGACCAACCGTATCTGCAAAGGCACCATCGATCCATAGGCCATCAGAATAGGCTCCGAAATGATAGTTCTCATTATGGGGTTTGTGGAGGTATCCGTTGTAAACAACCCTCTCTTCGGTGTCATCATCGTAATCACCTTCCCAAAGGGATGTGAGTGGAGCTTCCAGTTCGTTGAAATTGACTGATAGATAAACCTCCCAAAAGTTGCAGCACATCTCATAGTTTTCCCCTTCCCAATCGAAGGTGTCAAGATACAAGCATGCATCAAGGGAAGCTTCAGCAGCACCAGGATCGACATAAGCATCGTATCCAGGACCCATTTCCAGCCATGTAACATTCCGCTGGGGGGAGACGGTTTTTGCTTTCAATGCTGCCTCTCTTTTACTTTCGGCGTTGCCAAAAGTAAAAAGCAACAAGAAAGACAGAATTGCTATTATCCTTTTATTCATTAGTATACTCCTGATTCTAGTTTCTTAAATATTCAACTGATACACTGCAGTTGGTTTAGATTAATGTAACAGATTGCATCATATTTAGTCAAAACATTTTTTCCTATGTCCCTAAGGTTGTCTGAGTCCTACATTTCAGCAGTTTTCTTCATGAATCTAAACAAATCAAGCAAGGGAATTTTTGAATAACGCTGATCGCCAGCTCGGTATGAATCGTCCCATTCCGCGTCGGGATTTTCTGAGCGGAGTAGGTATGGCGGTGGCCGCTGGGCTATTGCCTCGTCCACTTATGGCCGCACTGGAGACAGCCCACAACAAGGCTCATTATTATCCCCCGGTCCTCACTGGGATGCGAGGGACGGACGACGGTACCTGGGAAGTGGCTCATGCTCTTGCGAGGGAAGGGAAAACTTGGAATAGACCCGCAACACAATCCGATGAAACCTATGACCTGGTGGTGGTGGGGGGCGGAATTAGTGGATTGTCCGCCGCCTATTTTTTCCGTGATGTATATGGCAAAGATTCGCGGATTCTAATTCTTGAAAATCACGACGATTTTGGGGGCCATGCCAGACGAAACGAATTTAATATTAACGGCCGCACCATTATCGGTTATGGCGGCAGCCAATCCATTCAGGACCCCTCCAAATACAGCAAAGAATCCAAAAGGCTTCTGAGGCGGCTGGGTATTAATCTCAGAAAGTTCTACAGAGCCTTTGACAGGGAACTTTACAATAAATATGGATTGAGGTGGGGTATCTACTTTGATAAGGCCACGTTTGGTAGGGATCATCTCCTTGTACCAGATGAGAAAACAGGACTGGGAGATCTTTTCGCGGAGGCACCCATTGCGCAGAAAGTAAAAAACCAGTTAAAGCATCTTTTCAGTGAAAAAAGTGATTATTTGGAAGGTCTTTCCAATGCCGAAAAAATTGAAAAATTGAAACGGACCAGCTATAGTCAGTTTCTAAAGAAATACGCCGGCGTTGATGAGGAGGTAATCTCCCTTTTTCAGCAGCGCTCTAACAGCCTGTGGGGTGTTGGCACTGACGCTGTTTCATCCATGGATTGTCTTTATATGAGCATACACTACGGAATGATCTTTCCTGGCCTTGAAGGACTTAACATTGATCTTGATGAAGAACCTGAACCGAACTGGCTTGGCACCGAACCATATATTTTTCACTTTCCTGATGGAAATGCTTCAGTGGCCCGGTTGCTGGTAAGGGAGATGATGCCCCATGTTGCACCAGGCAATTCCATGGAAGATGTAGTCACAGATAGATTTCTTTATGAAGAACTTGATATAGAAGGAGCCGAAGTAAGAGTGCGCCTCAATTCAACCGTTGTTAATACGAAACAGATAAGTGGAAACAGAGTGGATATTACTTATATAAATGAAGGTGAAGCGCACCGCGTCAGGGCAAAAAATTGTATTCTAGCCTGCTATAACCGTATTATTCCATGGCTTTGCCCTGACCTACCCGACACTCAGAAGGAAGCGCTACGATACAACGTGAAAGTGCCCTTGGTTTACACCAACGTTCTTATCAGAGATTGGACTTCTTTCCATAAACTTGGGGTACAAAATGTTTTTTCCCCATCAGGATACCACCACTCTGTCTCCCTCGATTTTCCTGTTAGTTTGGGGGATTATTCATTCTCCAGTTCACCTGATGAACCTATGGTTTTGCACTTGGTGCGCGCCCCCTGTGCTCCTGGTTCCGGTATGTCAGCCAGAGAGCAACACCAGATAGGACGTTACGATCTATTGAGGACTACCTTTGATACTTTTGAGCGGGAAATAAGAACCCAACTCGCAGGCATGCTTTCTCAAGGAGGTTTCGATCCAGCCAGGGATATTGAGGGTATCACCGTTAACCGTTGGCCTCACGGTTACTCTTATGAATACAATTCTCTTTTTGATCCAGACTGGGCTCCTGAAGAATTTCCTCATGTCGCTGCCCGCCGAAGGTCCGGAAGAATAGCCATTGCCAATTCCGATGCAGGTGGGTATGCTTATCTAAACAGTGCAATTGATCAGGCTTATAGAGCTGTGGAAGATTTGAATGGCGCCTGATTGGGAGAAATCGAAAACATTTTCACGAGATTTGAAAAACATTAATTTCTTGTTCATAAAATGAATTCTCTGATAACACTGAGCTCTGTGGATATTGCTATCATTGTTGGATACATTGGTGCTGTTATCGTTTTGGGTGTCTGGTTAAGCCGTCGGCATAAAAATTTTGACGACTATTTTCTTGCTGGCCGGGTTCTGACAGCGCCCATCCTTGTCTGCACACTTGTAAGTACTTATTACGGCATAGATGTGTTACTCGGAGACAGTGAACTGGCATATGAAGAGGGAATTGTTGGTTTCTTTGGTTATTCAATGCCCATTTATCTCTTTTATTTGATGGCAGCGTTACTTCTTGCGAAACGATTAAAGAACCAGGGATTCACCAGTCTTCCTGAAATTCTGATGAGGTACTATGGTCCTAAGGCGCAGATGCTTGGGGCTATTGCCAGTTTTCTTTATTCTCTTCCTGCGCTCTCACTTTTCGGTTTTGGCCTGGTGGCTCATGTTGTTCTTGGATGGGAACCAATGGTGGGTGCTGCAATCCTGGGTGGAGCTGCACTTGTTTATACAATATTAGGTGGGTTGTGGGCGGTAGCCATTACGGATGCAATACAATTTTTCATGATGTGCATTACTTTGGCAGTAGCGGTACCTCTTGCCCTTGGTAAAGTAGGCGGTTATGAGTGGCTTGAGGCAAACCTTGATCCCGGATATTTCCAATTCTTTGGCGATTTACCCATTTGGCTTGTGCTTATCTATGTGATGACCGGTTTGAGCGTTTTGGTAGAACCGGCGTTTTATCAGAGGATATTCTCAGCCAAGAGTGCTAAATCTGTACGTAATGCCATGTTGTTTGGTATTGTTCTTTGGGGATCTTATGACTGGGCGGTAACGGCCATTGCCATGGCTGCGAAAGGGGCGGCCCTCCAAGGAATATTACCGATGGATGTTCACCCCAATGAAGCTTTACTCCGGGTTGCTGTTCTGTCATTGCCAACTGGGTTGGTTGGACTCTTTATTGTTGGAGTTCTGGCTGCGGAGATGTCTACTGTTGATTCTTACTGCCTTGTAGCAGGATCCAATCTTTCCTATGATATTTATAAACCGAGAGCCAGGAAAAATGTGACCGATGAACAGTTGATCAAAATGACCCGAATTGGTATCGTGATCTCGTGGGTGCTTGGATACATTGTTGCTTTCTATTTTGATAGAATGCTGGCACTTTGGGTATTCCTCAGTACACTCCTTACCAGCACGGTTCTTGTTCCTATTTTATTGGGAATCTTCTGCCCGGACTGGCGCAAGCCGCTGGCAGGGCTTATGAGCGCGGTGACAGGATTGGTTTCTGCTATTCTGTTCTATGGTATTGTAGAGTGGTTCGGTACTTTTTCAGAAGAAAACGGTACCACTATCCTCACCATCATTACAGAATCCGGTATCCGATACGATATATGGCAGGAGTACGCTATGCTTTTTACATTGCCCTTGTCATTGACCGGATTTTTTGTAGGGCTCCTTTTGGATAGAGGATCAGGAAAACTATGAGCATGAATATATGGCAGGCGGTCTCTATCATCTCGGCATGGCTGTTGGGGTTGAGTGCCACGGCTGTCTTTATCCTGTTCCTCCGTGATATTTTAGTGATCCTGAGAATAAAGGGAAAAAGAGATGATTAACCAGAACTATATCAATAATCAGTGGTGTGATGCCGTTTCAAAGAAACGGTTTGATGTGATCAATCCATTTACCGAAGAACTGATTGAATCGGTTCCTCAAAGCGGTACGGAAGACGTGCAAAAAGCAGTGGAAGCATCCAGGGAAGCTTGGAAAGAATGGCGTTTTATTGCTGGTGGTGATATGAGGGATATGCTGCGGGAAGTAGCTGTTAAATCGAGGAAGCATAGTGAGGAACTAGCAACAATTATGACAGCTGAGATGGGAAAACCCCTTATTGAAAATACTGATGAAGTGGAGTGGATTGCCTCATGCTTCGAATATTATTCAGAACTGGGCCGTGATCAGATCGGTCGAGTAGTGGCACCGACCCAGGACAAACAAATGTCTATTGTTGTCTATGAACCCTACGGTGTGGTGGGGTGCATTGTCCCCTGGAATTATCCTCTTCTCCTTGCAGCATGGAAAATAGCGCCAGCAATAGCTGTGGGGAATACATGTGTTGTCAAGCCATCTGAACTTTCTCCCTTAAGCATTCTCAGGTGGATGGAGACCTGTTTCGACCATTTCCCGCCCGGCGTTGTGAACGTACTAACAGGTTACGGCCAGGAGACCGGCGAGCCCATTGTCACATCCAAAGGGACAAATGTCATTGCCTTTACGGGATCAGTAGAAACAGGGACTCGAATTGCAACACTGGCAGCTGAGCAGTTGAAAAAAACTCACCTTGAATTAGGTGGAAATGACGCACTTATTGTCTGTTCCGATGTGGATGTGGAAGTTGCAGCCAGAGGTGCTTTCTGGGCTGCTACTTTGAACTGTGGACAAGTTTGCACAAGTGCGGAGCGGATCTATGTAGAGAAGCCAGTGGCCAAAGATTTCATTGATGCAGTGGTATCTCAAGCCGAAGAAGTGGAATTGGGAAATCCCATGGGATCTACCACGGATATTGGCCCGATGGTGAGTTCGGAGCAGCGAGATAAAATTGAGAGCAAGATTGCCAACGCCAAGGATCAGGGAGCTAAACTAATGACGGGTGGTAACCGACCTACTCAGTTTACCAAAGGATATTTTCTTGAGCCCACTGTCCTTACCAATATGGACAGTTCCATGGAAATGATGCAGAAAGAATCTTTCGGTCCTGTTGTGCCCATTCAGACCGTTTCCAGTTTTGAAGAAGCTATAAAACTTGCCGATGAATCTGACTACGGTCTTGGATGCTCTTTATATACTAATGACTTGGAGAAAGCGTTTACTGCAGCCCGGGAAGTAAAAGCTGGAAGCTTCTGGATAAACGATCCTCTTACTGATAACGAGGCGGCACCTTTTGGAGGCATGCGTAAGAGCGGCGGTGGTAGGGAATTAGGAATCGAAGGGTTAAATGAATTCAGGGAAGCAAAACACATTCTTATAGACTACAAGGTCCGACAGAAAGATTACTGGTTCCCTTACGATCTTGATAAAGGTAGAAAAACCTGATGGGTACTGTAAACATTCAGACAGATATTCCTGGACCAAAGAGCAAAGAGTTGGCTGAGCGGCGGACGAAAGCGGTGGTAGATGCCCACTCATCAGTGGCACCTGTTTACACAGCGAAAGCTGAAGGAGCAACTATTACTGATGTTGATGGGAATGTCTTCATCGATTTTGCCGGAGGTATCGGTGCTATGAACACCGGGCATGGAAATCCTGTTATCACTGATGAGATCAAAAACCAGGTTGATGACTACCTTCACGTTTGTTTTACCGTAACCCCTTACGAACCTTACGTGGCACTGGCGGAAAAGCTGAACGCCATGACGCCTGGTGATTTCCCGAAAAAAACATTATTGGTCAACAGCGGTGCCGAAGCGCTGGAGAATTCTGTGAAAGTAGCACGGTATTGGACCGAACGTTCCGGAGTTATTGTCTTTGAACACGCTTTCCACGGTCGAAGCCTTATGACCATGGCCCTCACATATAAGGATATGCCTTACAGACATGGATTTGGCCCTTTTCCTGATGTGATCCACAGGCTTCCTTATCCCTATAACAGGGGTAAGAAGGCTATGGAAGAATTTGATTCCTTGCTTTTAGAAAAAGGTGAGGAATCCTTTGCCGCAGTTGTAATTGAGCTTGTAGCGGGGGAGGGCGGTTTTATGCCTGCTGACAAAGATTTTGTAGCCCACATCAGAAAACAATGTTCAGACCATGGGATTGTGTTGGTAGTGGATGAGGTGCAGACCGGTTTTGGCCGAACAGGAAAAATGTTTTCTTGTGACTGGTACGATTTAGAACCGGACATAATTGCCATGGCCAAATCTCTCACTGGCGGTCTCCCATTGTCAGCCATTACCGGTCAGGCTGATATGATGGATAAAGTGCACGTCGGTGGCCTGGGCGGTACATTCGGTGGGAATCCTGCTTCCTGCCGGGCCGGGCTAGCAGCCATCGGTCAACTTGAGCAACTTCAAGCAAGCGGTAGGCTTGATCAGCTGTCAACAGCTATTCCTCAACGACTCCATGCCCTGTCAGAAAAGTCTCCCTTTGTGAACGAGGCACGGGGTATCGGTGCCATGTATTCTCTTGAACTTTGTGATGGAGCTTCTGAGGCGAAACCATCCAAGGAACGGGCATCGGAAGTACTTCAAAATTGTCTCCAGGATGGCCTTATTATGATCCTTTCCGGTACCTACGGAAATGTTATCAGAACACTGATGCCTTTGGTCATTAGTGATGCGGAACTTGATGAAGGGATGGCTATTTTGGAGAAGAACGTTCTTTCTCTCTCGTGAATTTTCCTTCTAATCCGGTTCTAGCAGTTTTTCTCTCACGAATCATAGCTCTCAGTTTATTTACGTTCGCATGTGAACAACCGGTAGAACCTGCTGAGCTTGTTTTACTTAACGGAAAGATCTTGACTGTGGATGAACACAAGCCCGAGGCTGAGGCATTGGCTACGCGCGGTGATATTATCGTGGCGATTGGAAGTAGCAGTGAGATCCGACAATATGTGGGTAAAGAAACAGAAGTCATTGATCTGGAAAAGCATTTGGCCATTCCTGGTTTTATTGAAGGACATGGTCATTACTATTCCCTGGGTGCATCTCTTATGGAGCTTGAACTACGTTATACCAGAAACTGGACGGAAATTGTCAAACTTGTTGCTCAGGCAGCCCGGGAAGCTAGACCGGGCGAATGGATTGTAGGAAGAGGTTGGCATCAGGACAAATGGGATCGCACACCGGAACCGAATATCGAGGGGCTCCCTTTTCACCATGAACTGAGCGTTGTTAGCCCCAAGAACCCTGTCTTTTTGAGCCATACTAGCGGACATGGTGTTTTTGTGAATTCCGCTGCCATGGAAGTTGCCGGTATCACTTCGCGCAACGTGGATCCGCCGGGTGGTGAGATTGTTCGGGATGATAATGGTGATGCTCTGGGGATGTTACGGGAATCAGCTGCACAGCCGGCCCGAGATGCACTGGCAAGGTATAAGGCGGAGAGATCAGAGGATGAAATAGAAATTGATATGAGACGGCAGGTACAAATGGCTGCTCAAAATGCGCTGGAGAACGGCGTCACAAGTTTTCATGACATGGGTTCAACTTGGGAAGAATTGGATCTTTTGAAAGTTATGGCCGAAGAAGGAAATCTCCCGATACGACTCTATATG
>CEPS01026702.1_pt1 | contig 16615 bp, 14 predicted proteins | sample 530401 | NCBI WGS metagenome assembly CEPS01 (sample SAMEA2620035, study PRJEB7988) | marine metagenome | biome: marine biome (ENVO:00000447); feature: mesopelagic zone (ENVO:00000213) & marine oxygen minimum zone (ENVO:01000065); material: "saline water (ENVO:00002010), including plankton... | reverse complement strand
TTCCTAAAGCCCCAACGGCAGCAATCAGTCCGGAAGTTGCAGAGTTTACTGAAATGACATTATCAACCCCAAAATATTCCGCCCATGAATCTTCAAAAGATCGAACGTACTTACCTCCCCAGAATCGATCCACGTTGGATCCATAGAATTCGGACAATACACCGGTATCCAGTATCTCCATGACCACTTTCTTTTCTTCATCCCCGATGGTGTTATATCTTGGGAAAGGTTTTTTACGAACAGGTGTACCACCGATAATTGCGGGCTTGCTTAATTCCATTTTGAAGTATCCAGTTTTGAGGTTGATTCCCTCTCCCGGATCAGGTGATCAAGGAGTTCCGCGGTTTTCAATGCACGGTAATCAACAAAACGCATCCCACTGTCCAACACGTTCGCAATGAAGGAGTACAGATCGAACATGGCCTCTCCAGCTGTCGGGGACAGCGATTTTCCCAACCTCGACAGTTGATACTCATTTGTCAGCGTTGAATTTGATTCACGACCAAACAGCTCGATGCCCCTCCCGCCGTCGGCCAATCGAATCCTTCCCCTCGAACAAAGAATGTCGATTTCGAAAATACGGTAATCGTCATTGGGAATATGGAGCACCGAACCGACGATACCGCTCCGGGTTCCGAATACAAAGTCGATATCCGGATCTTCCCCGGATGCGTGACTGGAAGCGCCGGTCAGTTTTTTTATCCATCCGATCTCACCAAAATATTCCAGAAATAGATGAATCAGGTGCGAGGCCGTATTCTTGACCCCCTTGCCATAATAGCAGCACACCTTCAGCACATCTCCCAGTGTCTTTTCCGCGATCACCCGTTTGACCCACTGGTGAGATCGATCAAAGAAACGCCAGTAGTTTACAAATAGATCCCCGCGGCAGCGGTCCACTATATCAAACACATCCCGTGTTGAAGCGAGATCGGTTGAAACCGGCTTTTCGCAGAGGATGTGACGGATACCGGCGTCCAGGGCGTATCGAATAATATCTGGGTGCGTGCCGGTCGATGTGGCCACGACAGCCAAATCGATGTCGACGTCATTGAAGAGTTTTCGATAGTCGCAGCCGCTGAAGGTGAAATGATAATCGAACCGCGCCTGTTCGACCTTTTGGGGATCGATGTCACAACCGGCAGTCAGCGAAAAGCGCGGATGTGCATCGATGGCCTGACAGTGCGTGCTGTATTTGAAGGATGCAACCATTTTGTCATCTTTTTCATATAAGTATCCCTTGTTGCCCAAACCGACCAGGGCGACCTTGTATATTCTTTTCGTACTAAGTCCGAGGGGAGTGTCTTGACAGTCTATGCACATGGATCTCTCTGGCCTTCTCATCACATCGACTTGTTTATTGTCCAGGCATCGGCCAGGACAATCAATTCTTCGATACTGAAATCATCACGCAATAAATGTTCCGCCAATTCTTCAGCCCTCATGTAATCATCCGGGGTGTCCACCGTGAATGTTGATTCACGATGGATCCATCTTTTTTTCGGTACAATTTTCTTAACGTTGAATCGATTTCTATTTCTGTGGAAATATAAAGTCAGGTGTTCTCGATCTTTTAGGCTAAGTGTTTTATTCCTACATAATTTCCGCATCTGGAGATGGTTATATATTTCGAAATCGATGCCAACCGGGAATTCTCCTTTGGTGCTTGCCAGATCAAAATCTCCCCATTCCTCGCATTTTTTCAGACAGTAGTCGAGGGATTCGGCATTGACGAAAGGGCAATCCCCTGTTACCCGAACAACATACTCTATTCCGAACTTTTCCGCAGCATCAACATATCGCTGCACCAAATCGTCTCGCTTGCCTCTGAACACTTTGATACCTTCTGCCGATACTACAGCAGCCAGTATGTCGTCTTCTGCAAGATTTGTTGTGGCCAGAAATATGCCATCGGCCAGTTTCGTGCCGAGCAACCGGCGAATCAGGAAGACGATCATCGGAAGGCCTTTCAGCGTCAGCAGTGCCTTTCCAGGTAACCGTCTTGATCCCATTCTTGCAGCGATGATGACGCCGTATTTCATTTATTTTGCATCAGGCCCTGGGCAATCTTGAGCCTTTGTTCCGAATTGATAAAAAAGCACTCATCCGTCGGTACGATGTAGTTGATGGTGGACGGTCCCCTGATGGTTCCGGTTCTCTGGTTTTTGTTTTTTGTAACCAAAACGGTGTTCGATTCCCGGTAAATGACATCGAAATCGGTTGAAACCCCTCTGGGCGGGTTAACCGCCTGCAATCCGTATGGAGTCCGTTTGAACAACTGTTCTTTGACCTCTTCCACACCGATTGCACTGTCCACATCGTTTAGTATCAGCGTACAGATTGTTTCTTCCTTGCTTTTTTCCGTTATAAAAGGCGCTTGAAGGTAAGAAATAACCGACAGCCCCTTCAAATCCGGATCCAACGGAGTGATCAGTTTTTCAAGGGTAGACACAAACCCGAGTGAACTGATGGTGTTTTCTGTCCTGCGCTTGTAGAAACTGAGGCGCGGATCGTCAAAAAGTGCGATGACGTCATGTACCGCCGGATTGTCCGAAGCGACAACGATGTGATCGAATATTTGAATTTTCGTGCATTTTTCGATGTCCCATTCCAGAAGGCTTCTGCCTTGGATCTTCCTGCTCCATAAATCCAGACAAAAATCATAATTTTTCCGGGTGGGAATGACTGCGATGATGGGACGAAAGTAGTCTATTTTCTCGGATATTCTGTCGGTAGCGATCCGTTGTCTGGCCACTGCAATATGGCAGGTGTTATTCGTGAGGTTCTGACCGTGCCGACGATAGTAGAAAAGCGGCAGGTTGACGTTGGCCACCTTGTATCTTTCCCGCAATCTAACCCAGAGATCAAAACCGTCCTGAACCCCGAGGTCTTCACGGTATCCCCCAAGGTCCTGGAGGACTTTTTTTTGGATCAGACAACATGCCCCGTTTGCGGGTATGTCCAACACGTGATTATTGGTGTAGAGCTTTTCACGCATTTGGCGCGCATATATCTGACCGAATTCATCCATCAGAAAATAATCCGGAAATACCATCGCACATTCCGGATTGCGCAGCAGGTAGTTGTGGAGAACGAGCAGTATGTTCTCTTCAAAAATATCATCCCCATCCAGCCGGATGAGATATTTACCCTTGGATTCCCGTAACGCCAGGTTGCATACCGCAGGCAGACCGATTCCATCGGTACGAAACAGCCGAACCCGTTCGTCTCCCTGGTAACGGGTCATGATTTCGTCAGTGTTGTCAGTCGAATTGTCATTGATGATGAGCAGTTCCCATCGATCCAGTGTTTGGCGCAACACGCTTTCAATGGCATCTTGAAGAAATCTGCCGTAATTGTGCGATGGTATGTAAATGGTTACATCAGGGGCATTCATATCTATCGACCATTCTTTCCTCAGGTAACGCTTTCGACCCGTGTGTTCTGTGTTGTTTCGAGCTGTGCATATCGAAATATCCGGTATTCATCAAAGGCATCGAGCAATCTCGACCTTGTACCGGTTCAACGTGTTCAGCTCATCCGGTGTCATGCTGCAGCAATGATCAGGTCCAACCATCTCTTTATCCAAGGTGAAATGTTTCTCAACGATTTCAGCGCCCCTCGAAAAAGCCACCAGTGCGGCAGTGATACCGATGGTATGATCGCTGAGGCCTGAGATAATCTCATCGAAGTCGACCTGTGAAAGCTTCAATTCTTCAAATTGTGGTGGATAATGCGATATGCAGTGGAGGAAATGAACCGATGCGCTGGTATTGATTTCGGGCAATTCCGATCCCTTCCACATTCCCAAAGAGACGATCATCGGCTTGCCGGTTCGACCGATGGCCCGGATCAACTCCCTGTCGTTGATGGAACGAGACGCCACTTTGTAGCGGGATACGTTAACCGCCTCAAGCCATTCGATTCGCTGACCATCAAACACAGATGCCATGAATTCGATATCGACGCGGCGGCATTCCTCCACCAACCGTTCCAACTGTTTCCGGCTTATTTCGGTCCTGCAGTTATAATCGTACCATTCATTTCCGGTTTTGGGAAACAAGGCTTTGGCGTCGTAGAGTTGGAATTTTGCCACATCGGCCCCATTCTCTTTGGCGGCACGGATCAGTTCCAGCGCGATTTCCACATCCCCGTTATGGTTTTGTCCGATATCAGCAATGATTTCCATGGACATGCTCCAACCAGAGGTTTAACATGATAAAAGAAAAAAGGGTATGACCGTTCAACCGCTCAGGGTCACACAGCATGCGCTGGACGACAGCCCCACCCTTTTTTTGTATGAGTCCAAGTTTCATTAATTGAGAATTTTCCGAAAATGCCTCCAGCAGCATTTCGCTCCAGTCGTTTTTGAGCCAATGATCGATGGGTACGTTGAATCCATGTTTGGGTCTATGGATCACCGATCCGGGAAGATCAGACGAGAACGCCTGCCGCAATATCCATTTTAATTGGCGGTCACGAATCAATTGGGGATACTCGAGCGTGTCGGCGAGCGCCAAAACGCTAGGGGCCGCAAACGGGGATCGCCCTTCGACTGAAAATGCCATGGTCATACGATCGATTTTCCGCAACATTTCATACGGAAAATAGAATTCTCGATCCTGCTGGATGAAATCTTCCGGCCGCCAGTCGGCATCCGGCTTAAACGCATAAAAATGACGCAGGGAAGAATCAACCGAGCCGAAAATATCCGGATTGAACAGTCTGACTTTCTCGTCTTCCGAAGCGTAATAATGCCAGGCCCAAGCGCGTTTTTGAGGCGGGTAGGTTCCCAGTATGGTCAATCGTTTCTCGATTGGAAGACCGAAATTTTGGAAGGTAACCTCGCCTTCCTTCACTTCCTCTCCCATTGTTCCGGGAATCGAATCGTTCAAGTGAAAATACCAAGAATATCCTCCGAAACACTCATCAGCCCCATCCCCTGAGAGAAGCACTTTAATCCCTTCTTCCTGAGCTGCTTTCGCAATCATCAAGATCCCTATGCCCGATGACACTGAAAACGGTTGGTCGCCGTGGATGCAGAACTTGATTAAGTGATCCCGGAAATCCTCGGCCGTGACATGTATGGTGCGATGATCGGTCCCGAGGTATCTGGCATATTCTTCAGCCTCTTTCGATTCGTCGGACATTCCGTGATACGGATCCGCCATGTTCTCGAACCCGAGGGTGAAGGTGCTGAGCTTGGGCAAGGCCCGTGATGCGACCGCAGCAATGATGGAACTGTCCAAGCCGCTGCTGAGATAGGCGCCCACCGGGACATCGGAAAGCAGACGGGACTCTATGACTTCGGTGATCGTGCGTCGGGTTTTTTCAACGACGTCCGCTGTATCCAACGGCACATGGCTGTCTTTAAACCTGTTCCGATAGGCACGAATTCGGATACCAGTGCGATCTGCAACCAGAAGGTGGTTCCGCTGAAGGGCGGTAACATTTTTATATACCGTGGCGGGTTCCGGAATCCAAAGAAAGGTTGGAAAGTCCCATAGCGCCTGGTAATCCAGTTCGAGATCAAGATCCGGAAATAGGATAATGCTCTTTATTTCAGATGCGAAGACGATTTCTGTTTCAGATAACTTTGCGTAATAGAGCGGTTTTTCTCCGGGTATGTCTCGAGCCAGGATCAGCTTTTTCTCCCGTTCGACCCAGAGCGCGACGGCGAACATGCCGTCGAGATGCTCAAAAAGGTCCTCGCCATGCGCATCGTAAAGATGGCAGATGACTTCACCGTCCGAATTTGTGCGAAACCGGTACCCCAGTCTTTCGAGTTTCTTTCTCAATACCGGATAGTTGTATATTTCACCGTTGTACAAGAGGGCAACCGATCGATCGGCATTGAACAACGGCTGATCGCCGGTTTCAAGATCGTTGATGCGCAACCGTCGCATTCCGGCCTGGAAGCCGTCCGTCCGATAGTATCCGGAAGCGTCCGGGCCGCGATGGTAAAGCGCCTCGACCATCCGGTGCAAAACCGTAACGTCCATGTCGCAGGCGATCTTATATCCCGCAATTCCGCACATTACAGATTATCTGCCGATCGCTTCGAGAATGAATAGTGTCGCCTCATGCTTGTACGCGGTCGATTACCGAGTTACCCCTCTTGCACCGTTTTTCGTCTTATGTGGGTGTTGATGTTCCGCAAATCGGGGCGATGTTTCATCAACATCACGATATCTTCTGCCGAGAAATCCTCTTTTTCCGGAAGGAGTTCTTCATATATTTTGTTCAACAGTTCATAGTCCTCCGGTTCGTCAAGGGTTAACGCGAGTTCCGGCCAGTTCAGATCCCCCTCGGCCCTCCAGCCAACAAGTCTGAATTGCTCGGGATGCGAATATATATAATAACTGACGTGTGCACGATCGATGGGGTCATCAGTCAATCGGTCGATTCGTTTCAGAACCGACAGGGGAAAAATCTGGACGTCGAACCCGATAGGAAGAGAGTGTTCCAGGATGTTTGAAGCGTGGTCATAATCACCGGAGTAAAACAGCTCAATAGTTTTATCCACATGGCGATGATCGATCATAGGACAGTCCCCGGTGATTTCGACGATGAGATCCGCATCATGGTGCTCGGCCGCTTGCAGCACCCGTCCCAGCACATCATCTTCACTGCCACGAAAATATCGGCATGCAATCTTTTTGCAGAACTCGGCAATTACGTCATCCGCCTGGTTTTCTGTGGTTGCCACAACGATATCATCAATAGAGTGACTTCGCCGCAACCGCCCTACCAGTCTTTCGAGATTGGGTTTCCCGGCAAGAGGCATCAAGACTTTACCCGGCAATCGGGCAGAAGACATCCGGGCCTCTATGGTACAAACGATTTTTTCGGATTTATTTTTAAACATTTAATCAATTTGCGGCCGGGGACGCGTTTCTAGCTAAAAACCTGTCAGGTAATGCATCAGGAACTCACACGCTTCCTGTTCATATAGCTTTTTTGCTAACATTCGTCGAATGTCAGCGAAATTCCGAGAGAAAATAATCATTCGATAAATTTATTGCTGTCGTTGATCCGTTCCTCGAAATTTTTTTTTGTTGTCACTTGGGATTTTGCCGTATAGTAAGCCTGTAATATGCATATCGACAATTCCATGTCGATATCATCGCCTGAGGTTGCCGGGCAGTTGCTCATAAATCGAACAGGGTTGATTCTGGTTCAGTGCTCGCCCATGCTTTCTTTTCAAAACGACGGAAAGGATAAACTGTTCGGGTTCTTTACCGCTGAAATGAACGTATTTACCGAAACCGCTTTGATAGGCCGCGATTTCCATTTTCTCCAGTCGATCCGAAAAACCCATGATCCCTTCTTTAAAAATACTGTAGTTCAGGACGATGATGGGCCCCTTTCGTCCGCTGTAATCCGCCCAGCAAACATTTTCATCCCATATCTCTTTTTCAACGTTGGCAACACGAATATCAAACATCACGTACTTTTGGGCTTTGAAAATCATTTTCCCGATTAACTCGCGCCAGTTTTGAAACGATTTGATAACAGACCAACTCATTACCCCGTCAAAATGGGAGCAGGTGGATATAAAGTCCATCAGGTCCGCAGCATGAAACGTTGCAGGCGGGAAAAGTTCCTTGGCTTCGTTCATCAACTTTTCCTGATGATCAACACCGGTGTATTCAATCGTTGATGATATCTGCTGGATAATCTTGGCCATGGCGCCGTTTCCGCAACCCAGGTCCAGTACGGTACGGCAATCCGGAATTATCCGGTAAAGACACCAGGCCTCCGAAGGATAGAGTTTGTGAATTTCCGTTCTGTAAAGCTCTTTGGTCCTTTTCTCAAATTCTTCCGTGTCCCATCGATGCGTATCATTCATGCGATTACTCTCCGCCTATATCATTCTTTTTCCGTTAACAAAAAGATCGTTGAAGCCATTGGTCCAAATTAACCAGGTCCCACAATTTCAGGTAATGGTTCTCTTTGTTCTCCATGTGATGCTTCACGATAGACTGTACTCCGCCGAAATCGGCATATTCAAATATCGGATTTTCCTTATCCGAGAGGTGGCCGGTTATCCATGCTTTCAATTCTCTTCTCATCCAGATATCGATCGGCAGATTCAGACCGATCTTACGCGCATCGGTTAGACGATCTGCTTGCACGTAATTGTTCAGAACGGATCGAAGTATATATTTGGACACCGCCCCTTTGATCTTGTGGGTCGGATTCAGGGACAATCCCAATTCGATGATGCGATAATCGAGAAAAGGGTGTCGAGTTTCTATTCCCTGGGACATGTAGAAACGATCATCCATCTTGAGGGCGTATGGCAAGGTGAATCGGGTGATGTCCAGCAGTTGTTTTGAATGAATATTGTATTCTGGCGCGTCAAAGACTCCTAAGGTATCCTTACGATCTTTCAGGAATATCGATTTGAGGCAACGCGTATAATCATAATTGTTACTTCTGGAAAGAAAATCGGGGCTGTTCATGTATTGCCTTGTGGATAAATAGCGGCAAAAGCGTTTGAACAAATCAGGCGATCGGTGTTGTGTTTCAACCCATTTCGTCAGCTCTTCCGAAAATGATGGGTGATGCGACATTTTCAAAAAATGAAGAAAGAACAGAAAATGATCGTGATAACCGAGAAATGCCTCGTCACCACCGACTCCGTTGAAAACCACCTTGTATTTTTTTCGAGCGATTGACCGGGCCAACAGTAAGTGCAGTATCCCGTTTGGCGTCGGGATATTTTCGTCGAAGATATCGATCAAAACCGGCAGGAGCTCACAAATACTCCGTGATGTCACATCGATGAAATTTGCTTCGGCACCAAGGAATCTCACCGTCTCTTTGATTTCTCGGATTTCATTGTATCGGGGATCGGGAAGATTAAGGCTGAATGTTTCGATGTTCCGATGATATTTTTTTACCGCGATACCGGCTATCCCAGAAGAATCTATACCCCCACTCAATAAAAAGCTCGGTTCGCAATCTCCGCGCAATCGAATTTTAACTGCATTTTCCAAGAGGGATTGGAGCAATTCCTTTGCTTCGTCAAACGTATATCTTGTATATTCGGGGTTTATTCCTAGAGTCCAATACGACTTGGATCGCTTTTTCACCTTAGCATCAATTTCGATGTAACTGCCAGGTTGTACTTGGAAAATGTTCGCATAAAGGGTGTTCTCACCGTTATCATGCAATTTATATGGCAGCCCGATGACGTTCTTTATTTTGTCCGGATTGACTCTTTTTTCCACAATCGGAACGGAGAGCAGGGATTTAATCTCCGTGGCAAAGAGAAACACCGAATCGTGTTTGTACCAGAAAAGCGGTTTTATCCCCAACCGGTCACGGGCAATAATCAGTTTATAACTAGCTAAATCATAAATGCCAATACCAAAGGGCCCGTTAAAATGGTTGAAGCAATCCGTGCCCCATTGCTCGTATGCATGGCAGATGACTTCGGTATCCGTAGCTGTTCTGAAGCAGTGTCCCAGCGCTTCCAGTTCGGCTCTCAGTTCGACAAAATTATAGATTTCTCCGTTTAATACGGACCAGATTCGGTCTTTTTCATTAGCAAGGGGCTGAAGCCCTTTATCGGACAGGTCGACAATGGCAAGACGGCTGCAGCCCAGCGAAGCTTTGAGGCCGTCTCCATTTATATACGGACCTTCCAGACGATTCCAGGTAAAGGCACCATCCTGATTCAGTGCCATCCAGGATGTGCCATCCGGACCTCGCGACCTCATTTTGGAAAGCATCACCCGGATTGAGGTTTGCGTCAAATTTTGGAAGGATGTATTGATGAAACCGGCAATACCGCACATAAGTGGATCAATCCTTCACCTGATAAGGAAAGCGGGTACCAAGATCGGCACCACAGTTCCCTGTCGCTTCGTTTTGTTGACGAATGGCCTCCTCGTGTATATACTGATAGATCCGAAAGACAAAGCCTTCGTCGAGGTTCATCGCTTTTCCCATTGCCGTGCGGCTACTCACAATCTGTTTCCATCGGTCGGGTTGCAGAATGGATATGTTCATCTGTTTTTTATGCTCACCGATTTCTTTTGCGATGTTCATTCGCCTGGCAATCATTTCGATAATCCGTAGGTCGATGTCATCGATTTTCTGTCGCAAATTGATCATCTGCCGCTGGAACTGCGAATCATCCACCCCTTCTGTTTTATATTTGAGCGTTTTTAACAACACCCCGATATCCTCTGGGGCTAACTGCTGGTTCGCATCGCTAAGCGCTGTGTGCGGTTCGATGTGAGATTCGATCATTAATCCGTCAAAAAGAAGGTCGAAGGCCTTCTGGGATACGAAAGAAATCATCTTGCGGTTTCCGCAAATGTGGCTGGGATCGCAAATGAGGGGAATCGATGGATACCGTCTGCGTAACTCGATGGGTATCACCCAATTAGGTTGGTTCCGGTATTCATCGCTGACAAATGATGAGAACCCCCTGTGGACAGCCGCTATTTTACTGATTCCGGCCCGGTTCAATCGTTCCATGGCGCCGATCCATAATTCCAGATCCGGGCTAATCGGATTTTTGACCATTACCGGTGTGTCCAAACCTTCCAACGCGTCGGCAATGGCCTGCACCGCAAATGGATTCGTAGTGGTTCTGGCACCTACCCAAAGGACATCTATGCCGTGAGACAGGGATGCCTTCACATGACTCGGATTTGCAACTTCCACTGCCATCGGCAGGTTTGTCAATTCCTTTGCCTTTGTCAGCCATTTCAATCCTTCCACTCCCACTCCCTGAAAGGAGTCCGGACGTGTCCGTGGTTTCCAGATCCCGGATCGAAAAAGGTTGACCTTATGCTTGGCAAGTCCCAATGCGGTATGAATGACTTGGTGTTCGTTCTCCGCACTGCACGGTCCCGAAACAATAAGCTTATCCGCAAACGGGATGCCCCAGTCTGAAAGTGGGGTGACGTTGAGTCCAGCACTCGTCATTTTATGGCCAAGAATCCTTCAAAGCAGACGTATTTCATTATCGTCATCATATCAACGAATCCAGCCCGTTTGAGCAAATCCAGATTTCCTTGGGGGGTAAACGGTTTCATTGCCCCTTTTAAACTTTGCGCCTTGTTGATAATCTCTTCAGGCGAAAATCCATTTCTTAGTTTGAAATCGTGATACAGGGAAGTGACGATATCATGGAACCTGGCATCCGGCCCCCGTACCTTTTCAAAAAAAACAAAGGCTCCCCCCCAATTAAGTCTTTCATAGATCTTATTGAACAGGTCCTGTCGGTGTCTCTCCGGGATAAACTGGATGGTGTAGTAGGAAACAATCATGTCCGCTTTCTCATAACTGAAAAGCAGAACATCTTCGTGGTGCAATTCGATATTGTCAACCTCGCTGCAATGCTCCCGGGCTTTTTTTATCATTTTTTCCTCATTGTCTATTCCGATCCATTTCGTTTCCGGCTTATGCTGGTTGTAACCAGCCAGTTTCTTTATTAATTCTCCTGTGGAAACACCCAACTCATAACAGGTGCTGTCTCTTAAAATAAAATAGTCACTGAGATAGCATATCAATTCATGACCTTCGGCGTAGAAGGGAACGGATTTAGCAATATGTTCAACAAAATGATCTGGCGTATTGCCGCCGAAATCCCAATTTGCCCTCCCTATTGTTATACCATCTCCAACTTTCATCACGGACCTCGCTTTTATTGATCTTTATGATTATTTAGATTCTTGTAAATAGCTCCGCCTGGTCAATCCGCTAAGATTTTTAGCTTAACTTACTGTTTTATTTAGTCATTATTTACATATTGGGGTTGACACGGATCGTCATATCCGGATCAGGATTGATTCGCCTCCCAGATCATCACTTTGGGCCTTTTGTTGATTTCAGGAAGGAGCCCCTCATACTCCTCCCGGTTAACGACGAGCGGACGAATCTTTCTCTTAATATATCGTTCAGTTTTTCTGCTCAAATCATTGAGTTGATAATGATTAATGTCTCCGACAAACACGAGATCAATAATCCCCGTATCCTTGCCTTCGGCATAATCCCCGATCAGGTAAGCACATTCTAAGTTGCCGAGTCGTCGAATGATATCGTCTATCACCCGGTCGATTCCGATCACTTTGCCCACCATAGATTTAAGTTCTGGAAATAACGGATGATTTTTATTTGCCCGATAAACAACGAGACGACCGTTTTTTTCTTTTGTCAACAAATTTGTCTTTTTGAGCTGATTTAGCTCTTCTCGAACTGCGTTGCTTGAAATATTGAAATCTTTAGCCAACTCTCTCAGATAAGCCTTGGTTTCAGGGTTAAAGAAAAACCTGACCAAGAGTTTGATCCTTGTTTTGGATGAAATAAGTCCTTCGAATAGGCTGGCCATAGCAAATTTCTTTTTGAGTAGTTTAACTACTCATATCATCACAATTAATAACTGTCAAATTATTTTATTCGGGTGTGATTACATATTATTATAAGAACCTGAGGTGTTTTTGATTCGAATAAAGCCCGTTTGATACCTTCTTCATGTTTTGGCCATACGCATAACTTTAAGCGTTGCAAAGCCAACATCGTGAGAGCAAAGATACATCCTCATATTATTTTCATTATTTCTTCAGCGGCTTGTTCGGCACCATCGAGCGGTGCGGGTACTTGCGCATATGCTGCGCGAAACTGATCGAGCCGTTGCAGTGCAGTTACCATGGCCGATTCCAGTTCTTGTTCCTGCGCCAAGATCCCAACGCCCAAGTGAGCAATCATCCGGGCATTAATCCACTGCTCGGCATGCCGCGCAACAGGAACGACAACCATCGGTACTCTAAGCCAAAACGCCTCACTGACCGCACTAAACCCGCCATTAATCACTAACAAATCCGCATCATTCAATATTTGTTGCGTATTCAGGATTTTTCCATGAAAAACAATTCTAGAATTTAACGATCCACCTTCAGGGGCATCTCGCCCAACAACATCGATGTGAACACCATAATCTCTCCGACTGAATTTAACCGGTGAACCAAAGGTCGAACCGCTCAACATCACGACCACCCGTTTTGGAGTTGAATAAGAGATTTTAGGGAAAAACCCTTGGCGTACAATCACGTCGGTAACCTTAAATTGGTTAGTGTTTAAAGGTAGTTTGCTATCGAGAGAAGGAGCAAGCACCAGATCAGGTATGAAAAAATGAAATAAATAATCCATGTATTCGATTAGGTGGAACTGTGCCCATATAGATCGAGGGCGGTCCGCAAACCGATGATAAAGAAATCGAACCACATTCGCGTTGTTAAGTGCGATAATGGGTATCTTAAATCGCTTCATGGGCTTAAAACTGTAGTCGGAGTCGGTAATAACGGCATCCGGTTTCAACTTTTTAATCAGTGCGGCAATACGCTTTTCATTATTTTTTGCTATTCTCCAATAATGAAGTACTGATTTTGCCGTTCCGAACATACTGATTTGACCATTATTGGATCCATAATTAAATGATTGGTTTTCATGAACCATGTCAACATCCTGGTATTGTCGAAAATACCACAGCCCATTTCCTGATGTAAAAACCTGAATTCCCACGCCACGTTTTCGCAGACGCTGTATCACAGCATGACAACGGGTAGAATTTCCTAAACCAAGTCCATTTACAAGAAACAATATGTTTTTAGTCACAATTCTTCAAAGAGATAATTAGTGAAAATGGGAAAACAATACAATACTCAATGACTTTCCAACCGGCAGTTTCAGCAATTTGAACTAATTCGCAGTTATCAAATAAGCGAATGTTTATCTCATGCCGACGATGAAACAATTGATATCCTCGTCCTATTAGATTGTTCACCGGCACAAGCAAAACCATCTTTGTTTGCATTGCAGCAAGGTGAAATGCATTCCGCAATACAAAAACAGGATCATCGACAAACTCAAGTAATCCAGCGCATATTATACGGCTGAATTTTTCATTTAAACAGATCTTACCAGCTTCAGCCAATACGGGTGACACTCTGCTATCGGGTAACTGCTTCAGCATAGATCCACAACAGTCTACAGCAAACACTCCGGCTGCCGAACGCCTTAAAAAAAACCGCGTGTAAAAACCGGCGCCACACCCCAAATCCAGTATCATACATCCTGAGACGTCTCCCATCATTTTTTCTACCGCTCTGCTTTCACGATGACGGAGCCATGCCCAAGGCCAAGAAGTGCTCTTTCGATGATACTCAACGGCTTGTTCGTTAAAATATGCGACAATATTTTCAGATTTCATGGTATAGTATTGCTATGCTCCGGAAATATTTTACAAAAACGTAATCACATCCGGTCCTTGATGCTAATGTTTATGGGGTAAAAATAAAAAACGGTTTCAAAATCGCTCTTTATCCCTTTGTGGAAATTTTAAAATCAGTGAGATTATTGTTGTGTCTATTCTCAACTCACTTTGTAGTGAAATGTCAATGGGATCTTGGTATTCGGGTAAGAAGCCTCCATATTGTCAGAAGGATTATAGTTGATACCAATAGGTCCAAACTCCAACAAGATGGTATATTCACCGGGTAGAATCTTTAAAGGAGCAGCCGTCCATGGTGTTTTAAAAGAACGGCCGCCACCAAGTACACCATCAAACAATAAATGTTCTATTCGTTTACCCGTATCATTGTTTGTCAGAACTAATTTAGGGGAAATGATATATGCCTGTGCCCAATAACCATAAACTTGAGTCGAATTCCGCATTTTCTTTGAATGAAACACGATATTTAGTTCATTTCCACGATTATGTATCGACACCATTATGTCGATCGGAAATATAGAGTTTTCGATTTTATGTTTGATAATGAAACAGGTTGTCTTCTGATCGCATTTTACCTCTACGGCTTTATCAGGTTGTTTCGGCAAATTAGATAGTATCCATTTATCCGTATCGAAAAATGAATAGTCGTTTGTTAATGATTTTGGACATCCTCCTGTTGGCAATCTTACGGCAAACAGGCTATAATTCTCTCGGTGAATGAGCTTTTCAAGTTCAACGTTTTGGACGTTTATACTCGAACCAGAGTTCACCATAGTGATGCCTTCCGTTCCGGTAATCTGTTCAGCCAGTTTTTCAATATTTCCTCTATCGGTTTCTGAAAATGGTTTTATCGGTAACTCTCCGGTGGTCACTACGAATACACATCCGTTAAAATTTCTATCGGTATTGTTTTTGAAATCGAGTTGATTCAAAAGATATTGAGAAGGGGTGTCACGTAAATACCACTGATGCGCATCGGATGAATACCGAAATACAATACTTACTCTTTCAATAAGTTCCTGGCGGTCAAATCCAAAGGTTTGCTTTACATCTTCAAGCATTTCCAATTTTGTTGTGTAGGTGTCGAAAGGCTCAAACCTACTCCGATATTTTACAAAAGTCACATAATTGTATCCCACCATAAGTATTTTTAATGAAGCAAAAATTAAGATCACATAAATCAGAAGGCTTACATATTTTTTCTGATGCAACGCTAAGTACTTTATTAATGAGGAAAGGCTTATACCGCAGATAAAGGCTATAAGCGGCGCAATGCACACGTAATATCGATTAGTATGAAAACCAATGGCGGGGTATTTTTCTTCCCAAAATGTGAATGTTATCCCAATTATCAACAACCAAATACTTACAAATATCAATAATGCTATAATGATATTTCGTTCGAGAGCATATTCTCTATTCAACTTTTGCTTGCTTATTCCGGCTAAAATGAGAGAAATGATTACAGGTGCAATTGAAAAAAACGGCAGGCGAAGCAAGATTTGTTGTGGTTCATTAAAAGAAAAATTTGCAATCGATTTAACTACAGTATATTTTGCAAACTGTATGAAGTCGTATGGAGTTTTTGATGTTTCTTCTATGAGAATGATCGGAACAGTTCCAAAAAAACCGAAAATGTTGTGCAACAACCAAGGAGAGTACAAAATCATATTGAAGAATAAAGCGTATCCGATATGTTTAAAACGGACTCCGCAGGGTATTATTGTAATCGTTATAATCAGAGCAAGTAACACAGCAAGATACGACAAGTGCATTTGTGCTGCAATGCAAAAAAAGGAAATCGCAACAATAAAATACTTCGGTCTATGGGTTTCTATCAGTCGGATGGAAAAAAAATATCCAAATATTGCGAGCGACAAACCGAATAGCGGGTTCCATAGCTGTGCGGTAATTTGGTTCAGAGAACTGCTTAGAAAAGCTGATGCTGTAACGACCCCGGCAAAAGGACCAGAAATTTCCCATGATTTATGCGTGATCATTCCCATGCCGAGAACCCAAACCGTAAAGAATACGATATATAAAAATAATGGGGATTCGTTTACTTTCATTAACAAAAAAAGGAAATAATACATTGCCCCACCGGGAACGCGGGCACCGCTTTTTTTGTAAAGTTCAGCACCTGAAACTTGAAATACACGATCGAGTTCAGATGCTCTGATTAAATCACGATCTGACCAGATGGTGTATGAAAAATGCTCGGCAAAGAAAAATTTAAGGACGAAGAGTATAGCAATGAGTCCGAAAATTAAGAAAATGTAATACCGTATCGTTTTTGGCATCATCATAAGACAAAACTTTCAATGTATTTTTTCCAGTCTTTTTTACAATACATTTGTAATG
>CEPS01188310.1_pt1 | contig 16862 bp, 16 predicted proteins | sample 530401 | NCBI WGS metagenome assembly CEPS01 (sample SAMEA2620035, study PRJEB7988) | marine metagenome | biome: marine biome (ENVO:00000447); feature: mesopelagic zone (ENVO:00000213) & marine oxygen minimum zone (ENVO:01000065); material: "saline water (ENVO:00002010), including plankton... | reverse complement strand
CCCCGACCGGTCGGCGGGTTGCGATCGTTGGCGGCGGCCCTGCTGGTCTCGCCGCAGCTCACGATCTGTCAATACTCGGTCATAGTGTCACTATCTACGAGCGCGAGGTCCGGGCCGGCGGTATGCTGCGCTACGGCATCCCCCAGTTCCGTCTGCCGCGCGATATTCTGGATATTGAGGTGCAAAACGCCACCCGGATGGGGGTAACAGTGCAGACCGGTGTCACTGTGGGCAACGGTGAAGGTGAGGTGCCACTTTCTGACCTGAGGAGCCAGTTTGACGCCGTGCTGCTTGCCACAGGCTGCATGGCAGCCATGCCGTTGCCGCTACGTGACCAGGACACCGATCAGGACCTCGTGGCACAACTGCCAAACGCGGAATATGGCCTGGATTTCCTGCTCGACCTGCACCGGGGTAAAACAAAGACTGTGGGGCAGCGGGTGGCCGTAGTGGGTGCCGGCTTCACCGCGCTGGACTGCGCCCGGGTCGCTCGGCGCCTGGGTGCTGAGACCGTCAGTATCCATATACGCACCAGCGAGAATTACATCCCGGTTATGGACGAGGAGATTCTAGAAGCCAAGCGTGAGGGGATTCCGATCCGTGGCCTGCGCACCCCGGTCGCACTACAGATCGATGACAATGGCGTAGGCACCGGTATCTGTTTCGTTCAGAACCGGCTTGGCGGCTGGCGGGCCAGCGGCCGGCGCGAGGCGATCCCGATTCCCGGCTCCGAATTCACCGAGCCCTTCGACACACTGCTGGTTGCCGTCGGTCAGCGCACGGTAAACGACTACCTCGACGTGCCCGTTGAACTTGATCGCTGGGGCAATATTCATATCGGTGAAGACGACATGAGTTCAGTCAAAGGCCTTTTTGCTACCGGTGATTTTGTCAGCGGTGCATCTACCGTGATTGAGGCCATCGGTCACGGACGAGAGACTGCAGTCAAGCTGGACAATTGGCTCATGGGGCGGGTACGCCAACATAAGGTGGTGCGTATCGAGCCCGTAGACAAACCTGTGCGCGAGCGCCAGTTCGACTTTATCGAGCGACAGGACATGCCTACCGCTGCCGTTAGCGACCGCTTCGACCAAATGAGCACTGAGGTTGAGCAGGGACTCGATGCCGACCACAGCCTCGAGGAAGCCAAGCGCTGTTACCTGTGTTACCTAAAGTACGAGATTGATGTCGATAATTGCATCTATTGCCGTGCCTGTATTGAGGTAGCGCCAAGGGACTGTATCAAGCTGGTCGAGGGCGTAGCGATCAACGATGACGGCACCTACGGAGAGCTGGAGGAGACTGGGGTGTGGCGTGATGCGGCAGCAATCTGGATAGACAACGACGAGTGCATCCGTTGTGGAGCCTGCTATACGGTCTGCCCGACTCGCTGCATATCAATCACTAAGAACGAGATCATCACCCAGGATATCTGATCCATGCCCTCATCCACGCATCACGTAGTCCTGGGGAATGGCATCGCGGGTAACCACGCAGCCAGTGTGATTCGTGAGCGGGAGCCCGATTCACGGATTACTATCGTTTCGGCCGGTGCATTGCTCTTTTACAACCGCTACGATCTACCGAACGTCTTCCGTGGCCGCCAACACTGGGTTGACTACCTGGTTCACCCACCCGAGTACTACGAATCAAGGAACATCACCCTGCGACGCAAAACCCAGGTAACCGAACTCGACACGCGTACCCAGACCCTGTCTCTGGCACACCGGGAAACACTGCACTACGACAAATTACTGATCGCAACCGGCGGTCACGCCTACATTCCAGAGCGGCTACTCGACTACACCAAGTTGATGCTCGGCTTTCACAATTTCATCGTCGCCATGCAGGCCCAAAAGTCAGTGCGCAAAGGGGGTACCGTGATCATGCTTGGTGGGGATGTCATGGGTATTGATCTTGCCCGCACTGTTATTGCTACTGGCCATCGCGTGATCCTGGTGCTGGATTCGCGCACGTTCTGGCCACACGAAGTCACTCCAAGCGAGCGGGTGAAATACCTGCAAGCACTCACAAACATGGGGGTGGAGGTACAGGATTCCGGCAGGGTCGAGCGCATCGAGATGATTAGCGGAACGGGGTCCGCCCGGCGGGTCTTTCTCGAGAACGGCGAACATATCCGCGGCGATGTTGTCATGCCTTTTTACGGCCTTGTACCCACGGTCGATTTTCTGGCTACCTCCGGTATTGACATGGAGCGTGGCATCCTGGTCAACCCGCAGTTGCAGACTGTCCGGGACAATATCTGGGCCGCTGGCGACGTCTGTCAGATCTGGTCTGCCAAACACAATGCGTATCGTTTCTTCTACGGGTATCGTAACGTCAAGGCTATGGGCGAAGTAGCCGCCCACAACATGACCGGCAAAAAGGCGACCTTCACCTCCACGGTAAGTGAAGAACTGGTAATCAACCGCGACGGCACGCTGTACTCACCATACTGGGAGTACGACTGACGTGGCCTACGATACCGACATCCAAATCTCGATCTGTGGCTCTGCCGGCGACGGCACCATTGCCGTGGGCGATATCTTCAAGCGGGCTATGGCGCATATCGGCTACCGGGTCATCGCCTTTGACCAGTATCCGGCTGAAATTCGTGGTTTCGGCAAATGCATCGCACGTACCCGCGTAGCGACCAGCCGGGTGTACTCAATGAAAGGGTATTCCGATGTGCTGGTATCGCTCAATGACCTGCATGCCATTCCGCACGTCGGTGAAGTCCGCAATTACGGGGCGCTCATTTACGATTCCGCACCGATGAGCGCGGTTGCTGAGGGCGCCCATATCTCCGGCCACCTGAAACCGGGGCACATACCCTATGCGCTTCCCATGCGGGAGGTGTCAGAGTTGGCTACCGGGGCCAATCGATCGCGTAACTTTGTCGCACTGGGCTTTGTCGCCGGCCTCTATCAACTGCCGCAGGATGCTTTCCACCATGCCATCGCTGCCAAGTTCGAATCCAAGGCAGCCGCGGTGACCAAGAGCGCGCTGGCTGCGTTCGATTCGGGTTTTGAGGCCGGGGCAGCCAGTTACCAGTTCGATGACGTACGCATAGACGCGCCAAGGGGGCGAAAAAGCACTCACGAAGCGCGTATGATGACGGGTAACGGTGCCATCGTACAGGGCTGTCTGGATGCGGGTATCGAAACCTTTTTTGGCTACCCGATTACCCCAGCCACCGGGATCATGGAACACCTCGCCGTGGAAATGCCCCGACACGGCGGGCGGCTAGTACAGACCGAAGACGAGATTGCGGCGATTTCGGCGGCCATCGGTGCCGGTTACGCCGGGTCCCGGGCCGCTACCGCCACCTCCGGACCTGGCCTGTCTTTGATGACAGAGATGATGGGACTGGGGGTAATGGCTGAGGTGCCGGTGGTGATCTTTGTTTCCCAGCGCGGTGGACCCAGCACCGGCTTGCCAACCAAGACTGAGCAGTCCGATCTCAACCTTGCGGTGTGGGGTGGCCACGGAGATGCCAGACGGATCGTACTCGCGCCCACCAACGTTGAAGGCTGCCGCCGCTGTGCCGGACGCGCTTTTGAGATAGCCGAGCAATTTCAGGTCCCGGTCATCGTTCTGGTCGATCTATACCTCTCGAATCGCTACGAGACTGTATTCCTGCAGGATGAGAATGAGTTTCTGCCCAAGAACTGGAAACCTGCAACGACCCCCGGGGCCGGGTACCGCCGCTATGAACTCACGACCGATGGCGTCAGCCCACGCTGCATTCCAGGCGAGGCGGGCGGTATCCATACCGCCACCGGGCTGGAGCATGATGAATACGGCAACCCCAGTGACAATTCCGGCACGCACAGCCTGATGACTCAGAAAAGGCACGAAAAACTGCAGGCGGCGATTAAGCACCCTGGCATCAACTTCACTAAGCGTTTCGGGGACAGCGGCAAAGTTGAGGTCGGCCTGTTGACCTGGGGATCGAGCTTCGGTGAGGCGCTCGAAGCGATGCTGCTGGCGCAACAAGAAGGCATCCGCTGTGCGGCGATGAAAGTCGTGATGCTGTCACCCTTCCCGGTTCGGTCAGTACTGCGCTTTTACAAAGACTGCCAGCAGATTCTCGTTCCTGAGCTGAACTATACCGGCCAATTCGCTAAGCTGCTCACCAGTGAAATCGCTTTACCAGTCACCCGGATCAGTCATGCCACCGGTGCACCCCTTGACGTCGCCAACCTGGTCGAAGCGATCCGCAGGGCTGCCCGAAAACACCGGCGTCGCCATAACGCAGCCTGACACCCAGCCGAGACCAAACACCATGATTCCCCAACAGCCTGTATACCTCGAAGACAAGGTTGACGAAATCCGTCAAAGTGGGCGCCTGGACTATCGTTCCCAGGCACTGCCGACCTGGTGCCCGGGCTGCGGCTACTACAGCGTAACTGAGGGACTGGCTAACGCCCTCAATGACCTGCAGATCGAAAAAGAGAATACCGTTGTCGTGTCTGGCATCGGCTGCGCGTCACGCTTTCCTTTCTTTATGGACACTTACGGTTTTCACACCCTGCATGGCCGCGCACTCCCGGTTGCCACCGGCATCAAGGTAGCTAACGAGAAACTCACGGTTGTTGCTATCGGCGGTGACGGCGACGGATTCGCCATCGGCGGTGGGCACATTCCTCACGCTGCCCGGCGCAACGTTGACATCACCTATATTCTGTTTGATAACGGTATCTACGGCCTGACCAAGGGTCAGGTATCTCCGACCTCGGCCATCGGTTTTAAAACCTCAACCTCGCCTTTTGAAAACCGCGATGCTCCACTTAACCCGCTATTGATGCTGTTGTCCTATGGTGCAAGCTGGGTCGGTCAAACCTATGCCGGCTGGCCGCATCATCTCGCCGGCCTGGTCCAACAGGCACTCGAACATCCGGGCTTTTCCTATCTGCACGTGCTGTCACCCTGCGTCACTTTCGACAAAACCGACCGCACCTACCAGAATCTCGACTTGACCGTGCGCGAGCTGGATAGTGACCACGACAGCTCTGATCTAGCGCTTGCCATGCAGGCTGCTAGCGATACCCGTTCCCCGGCACTCGGCCTGTATTACACCAGCCAGCGAGAAACTCTGGGGCAAGCACTGGATCAGGTTGCACTCCGGGCAGGCGCAGGCGGGTAGACCACACGGCCTTCATCGAGTGCCTGGCGGTAATCCGCCACCATAGCTTCGTTTTGCGTCTTGCTGATAGTCCCTTCAGCAATCAGCTTTTCGGCATAGCGTTGACGCATCGTCGGCAGGGCACGGATCATCCGGTATATCGAGGGCTGGGTGATTGAGGGCTCATCCGCCTCGTTGTGACCCAAGCGGCGGTAGCAGAAGATCTCTTGAGTTGTTCAGCGCGTCCCGGTGTGTCCGAAGCCGCCAATGGCCCGATCGCTCTCGTCGAAGGCATTGACGACATCAAAGCGGCACTGTACGACAGGCACCACGACGAGTTGTGCAATGCGGTCACCGGGTTGTATCTCAAAGGATGCGCTGCCCCTGTTCCAGCAGGAAATCTTCACTTCTCCCTGGTAGTCGCTGTCGATGAGGCCGACCAGGTTCCCAAGCACGATTCCGTGCTTGTGACCAAGCCCGGATCTTGGCAGCAGCACGGCAGCGAGGGAAGGGTCGGCAATGTGCATCGCAATCCCGCTCGGGATCAGTTCGCACTGACCCGGATCAACGGTGAGAGGAGTATCGAGACAGGCCACCAGGTCGACGCCGGCTGAACCCGATGTCGCATAGTCAGGGAAGACAAACTCCTTTCCCAGGCGCTGGTCGAGAACCTTAAGCTGAATGCGGGCCATGGTATCGGTGGGCTATCTCTGAGATCAGTTGTTCTGCGAGCGCTGATTTACTGTCACGGCCAAGATCTATCTCATCGTTCTTGCTGATCAGTACCAGGCGGTTCTGATCACTGCCGAAAGGGTTGTTGGCCTCGTCGATCTGGTTGACGGCGATCAGGTCGAGACCCTTGTTATGCAGTTTCTCGCGGGCATATGCGATGGGCTGATCTGTTTCCGCAGCAAAGCCGACCGTAAAGGGGCGCTTTTGCTGCTGTGCCACCCGGGCGAGAATATCGGGATTGCGAACCAGTTCCAGGGTAACTGATTCGGCGTTCTTTTTAATCTTGGAATTTTCGGACTGCGCAGGCCGGTAGTCGGCGACTGCGGCGACGCCGATGAATACATCACAGGCTTCGATATCCTGTTCTACAGCAGCCAGCATCTCCTCGGCTGACCGAACCGGCCGATACTGAATGCCTGGTGGTGGATCCAGTGCCGTGGGGCCGCTGACAAGGGTAACGGCGGCACCTGCAGCTGCAGCTGCCGCAGCGACGGCATATCCCATCTTGCCGGAACTGTGATTGGACAGGCCGCGGACGGGGTCAATGGCTTCCCATGTCGGCCCCGCTGTGATCGTAACATGGGTGCCATCCAGCGCTTTCGCCTGTCCAGAGTGCGTGAGGTGGCTGATGATTTCCCCAGGCTCAAGCATTCTTCCCGGCCCAACATCGCCACAGGCCTGTTCTCCGGAGGCAGGTCCGAGAATGGTGACACCGTCGGCTTTGAGGGTCGCAATATTCCGCTGTGTTGCTGATTTGCGCCACATGCCCTGGTTCATTGCCGGCGCCAGAACAACCGGTGCCGAAGTGGCGAGGCATACGGCAGCCAGAAGGTCTGATGCCATTCCGCCGGCGAGTCGGGCAATAAAGTCGGCGCTGGCGGGTGCCACCACCAGGTGGTCGGCCCAGCGGGCAATTTCAATATGGCCCATGCCGGACTCCGCTGAAGGATCCAGCAGGGTGTCACGGACCGCTCGACCGCTGAGTGCCTGCAGGGTGAGTGGGGCGATAAATGCCTTGGCGGCATCGGTCATGACCACCTGGACCTGGGCCCCGTGATCCATCAGCCGGCGGGTGAGTTCCGCAGACTTGTATGCCGCGATGCCCCCGGTGATGCCCAGGACAATGTGCTGATCGGCGAGGGAAGGCATGATAGCGGAGTCTAACGGTTGCCCGGGTTGCGGGGAAATCCTGGCCGATCGGTCAGAATGGCACACCCTACGGCTGGAAAGTGTGTCGCCCTAGGAAATAGGCCCAAAATCTGGTATAAATCGCGCCCTTCGGATTGATTGCATTTAGGGTTAACGCCATGGCCAGAGTCTGCCAGGTAACAGGAAAGCGGGCGATGTCGGGCAACAATGTCTCGCACGCCAACAACAGGACCAAGCGGGTCTTCAAGCCGAATATCCATGACCGGCGGTTCTGGGTTCCAAGTGAGAACCGCTGGGTGAAGTTGCGGGTCTCCCACCAGGGCTTAAGAATCATCGATAAAAAGGGTATTGACGCCGTGCTCGCGGACCTACGCGGCCGTGGTGCCAAGGTATGATCAGGCACAGGAGTAGATCATGAGAGACAAAATCAAACTGGTGTCTTCAGCGGGAACCGGTCACTACTACACGACCACCAAAAACAAGCGCAATCAGCCTGAGAAGATGGAAATCCGGAAATATGATCCGGTGGTGCGCAAACACGTGGCCTACAAGGAGTCCAAGATCAAGTAAGGTGTTCCGGAGGGTTCTTCCCCGTCTTTGGAAAGCGATCGCAAAACAGACAGCACCGGCTTAGGCCGGGAATCCAACCCCCGCACCGCGGGGGTTTTTTATGGGGTCAGCGGGCCCGGTAGGTAATCCGACCCTTGCTGAGATCATAGGGGGTCAGTTGAACAGTAACCTTGTCACCGCGAAGGATACGGATATAGTGTTTTCGCATCTTGCCGGAGATGTGTGCAGTGACCACATGTCCGTTTTCCAGTTCTACCCGAAACTGGGTGTTCGGCAGGTTCTCAAGAACCGTGCCTTCCATTTCAATATGTTCTTCTTTTGCCACTCGATAATTTGGGCCTCCGCCCGATGATCGGATACGAGCGCGGAGTATACCGAACTTTGGTATCCTCGACGAAAATCCGGCGATTAGCACGGGCATGTCGGCGCGCAATCTAAGGTCCGATCTGCCCTGATCGGAATCTCCCCCGCAACAACACCGATAACATGATTGAACTATTTTTCTGGCCTACGCCCAATGGCATGAAGCCCCTGATCTTTCTGCACGAAACCGGCATTGAGTACCAGTTGACGCCCGTTGATATCAATCAGGGCGAACAGTTTGCGCATCGGTTTCTCGAAATTGCGCCTAATGGCCGCATTCCGGCCATCGTTGATGATGCGCCACCGGGCGGGGGCGAGCCTGTGTCGGTTTTCGAATCCGGGGCCATCCTGATTTATCTTGCCGAAAAGGCCGACGCATTGCTCCCGCGATTCCTGACGGCACGCACCGAGGTGCTCGAGTGGCTGATGTGGCAGATGGCGGGGCTGGGACCCATGCTGGGACAGAACCATCACTTCAATGTCTATGCACCGGAGAAGGTCCTGTACGCCATTCGCCGGTATAACGAGGAAGCCTCCCGCCTTTATGCTGTTCTGGACCTGCGTCTGGCGAAGCGCGAATTTATCTGTGAGGATTACTCCATCAGTGATATCGCCTGTTACCCCTGGATTGCCCGTCACCAACGGCACCAGATTGATCTTGAAGACTTCCCTAACATCAAACGCTGGTTTGACGAGATCGGCGAGAGACCAGCCGTGGTTGAGGCTTACCGTCAGGCGAAGACGGTTAACGTCGGGACGCCGGTAACGGAAGGGTCCCGTAGCGTTCTGTTCGGGCAGACGGCTGAGACTGTGCGAAAGGCAGCAGCAGAAAAGCCGTAGTCGATCAGCAGACCCGTGACCGGCATCCTGATCGACAGGGGCGATGCTGCAGATGACTCCTTTAGACCGGCAGTTCTTCAGGGGCGCAGGGCAGTGCCAGTTCGACACATAGTCCCGGATGGTTATCGTGAAGGGTAAGTTTTGCGTTATGCAGCTTGGCGACCGCCCGCACCAGAGACAATCCAAGCCCGTTGCCTGGGGTTGAGCGGCTGACGTCGGTTCGATAGAAACGCTGGAAAACTTTTTCTCTTTCGCCGGGCGCGATCCCGGGACCGCTGTCACAAACAGTGATACGGGCCTCGCCCTTTTCTGCCGAAACCATGAGGTTGATGTTGCCCCCCAGCGGTGTGTATTTAGCCGCGTTATCAACGAGATTAGCCAGCGCCTGAAAGAGCATGTCCCGATCGGCCATAATCACCACTGCATCTTCAGCGCTAACCGTCAGGTTCTGATGCTTCTCATCGGCCAGCGGTTCGTAAAACTCCGCGACGTCATTGGCAAGCTCGGATAGCGGCAGGCGCTGCATGACGGTTTTGGTCGATTCCGACTCAATACGCGCAATCCGCAGCAGCGCGTTGAAGAGATTCAGCAGCCGGTCTGCCTCGGCGAGGGCATCTTCCAGTTCTTCCCTATGGCCCGCATCCGATGACGGTCTACCAGTAAGTGACTCGAGTTTCTGCCGAAGGCGAAAGAGCGGCGTTTTTAAATCATGGGCAATGTTGTCACTGACCTGACGGATCCCGTCCATGAGTTCCTGAATCTGGTCGAGCATCTGGTTGAGATTGCCGGACAGGCGATCAAACTCATCGCCCCGGGCACTCACGGGAACCCGATGCTTCAGTTCGCCTGCAATGATCCGCTGGCTGGTTTCGTTGATCACCTCGAGTCTGGCCAGCATTTTGCGGCTGATGAAGAACCCGCCTGCGAGCCCCAACAGGACCGTCAGGATGACGCCCCAGCTGAGTGCAATGATCACTCGCCGCTGGGCTGCTTTGAGTTCCTGAATATCCTGTCCGACCAGTAGCTGGAAGCCCCCGGTCAGTTGGAAGCGTCGGGCCCGGGCGGGATGCAGGCCGGGGTCATCCCGGTCTCTGGCATCCAGATTGAAGTTAAGCCAGCCATCATCGGGGATGACTTGCGGCCAGCGGCTGATATTGCCGACGATCGGCCTACCCAGGGGATCCGACAACAGGTAGAGCGACGAGCCGGTGGGTTGTTGCCGGGTGATACGGTCGAGGATGAGTCGACGCAGACCCGGAACGCCTCGGCTCTCGTAGCGTTCCGCAAGGGTGGCGATCTCTGAGCGGATTGCGGCGTCCGACTGGGTCCCCATGTAGCGCGCACTCGACCAGTAGATGAAGCTGAACAGGACCAGTACCGACACGGTAAAAAGAATGACGTACAGCAGGGCCAGCCGAAAGGTCGAACTGGCAAGAAAACTATTCTGGTTCACGTAGCATGTACCCGGCACCGCGGACAGTGTGCAGTAGCGGTTTCTCGAATCCCCGGTCGATCTTGGACCGCAACCGGCTTACATGAACGTCAATGACATTGGTCTGGGGATCAAAATGATAATCCCAGACGTTCTCCAGGAGCATCGTTCGGGTGACCACCTGCCCGCTGTGCCGCATCAGGTATTCGAGCAGGCGAAACTCCCGCGGCTGCAGGTTAACAGACTGGCTGGCCCGTTGTACTTTTCGAGCGAGGACATCCATTTCCAGGTCCGAGACCTTGAGGTGGGTCGTTACCGCGCCCTGGTTTGACCGTCGACCCAGCGCCTCAACCCGTGCGAGCAGTTCCTCAAAGGCAAAAGGCTTGGGCAGATAGTCATCACCGCCGGCCCGCAAACCCGACACGCGGTCTTCCAGGTCACCCAGCGCGCTCAGAATCAGGACGGGAACGTGGTTATCCTGCTCGCGCAGCGACTCAACAATGGATAAACCGTCCATCGACGGCAGCATCCGGTCGACAACCAGGACGTCATAGTCCTCATGGGAGGCCATCGCCAGGCCATCGGAGCCGTTGTCCGCCACGGCAATAACATGACCTGCCTCGCGCAGGCCCCGGGAGATGTAGCGGGAGGCTTGGGGATCGTCCTCTATCAGAAGAATGCGCACGACAATGATTCTACCGTTGCCTTCGCTGCTGACAAACCGGGATCAAAAAAAAATCCAGCCGGGACAAATCGTCCCGGCTGGACAGTAAGCACCCTAAGTCAGCCAGTCTTTACCGCAACATACCGCTGGCGACCATCGCGCTGCACCAGCAGCAAGACCGATTTCCTTTTTGAGTGAATCTTTTTAACTTCGCTGACAACATCCTTCGGGGCGCGGACCGCTACGCTGCCCACCTTGAGAATGATGTCACCCGCCCTGAGTCCCTGACGGGCCGCGGGGCTCGAGGGCATGACTTCCTCGATCAGCACCCCATCTCCCTCGTGGCCGAGTTCACTACGTGTGTCCTCGTCAAGGGCCGACAGGCGAAGTCCGAGCCGACCGCCCGATGGCGCAGCCTCGCGGGTTTTCTTGGCCTGTTGGGATTCGGGCATGGGCTCCAGGGTAGTTTCGATACCGAGTTCGTTTCCATCGCGCAAGACGATGACCGTGGCTTTTTCTCCGACCGGGGCTTTTGCCACCATGCGCGGAAGCTGCCGGGTGTTTTCTACCTTCTGCCCGTTAAATCCGACGATAACGTCACCGGTTTGCAGTTCACTCTGGGCAGCCGGGCTGTTTGGCGTGATTTTCGAGATCAGGGCCCCATGCGCCTCATCCAGGGACAGGCCTTGGGCAATCTCAGGCGTGACAGATTGAATCTCAACACCCAGCCAGGCCCGGGCGACCCGGCCGTCGTCACGTAACTGGTCGATCACACTTTGTGCAACCGAAGCCGGTATGGCGAAGCCGATACCGACACTGCCGCCGTTTGGCGAAAAGATTGCCGTATTGACACCGATGACCTCACCAACGTCATTGAACAGGGGTCCGCCGGAATTGCCGCGGTTGATCGAGGCATCGATCTGGATGTAATCCACATAGGGTCCGTTGTTGATATCGCGACCCCGTGCCGAAACGATGCCCGAGGTTGTGGTGCCTCCAAGACCAAAGGGATTTCCGATGGCGATTACCCAGTCTCCTACCCGTGCTGTGTCAGAGTCGCCAAAGCTGACGTAGGGCAGCGGCTCGTCGGTCTTGACCTCGAGCAGAGCAAGGTCCGTCCTCCGGTCAACGCCCCGGACGGCTGCGGGCAGCGATTCACCGTTATCGAGAATGACTTCGATTTCATCAGCACCCCGGATCACATGATGATTGGTCACGACCAGTCCCGATGCATCAATGATGAAGCCCGAACCCAGGGAACGGCTGTCCATCGGCCCTCGAGGCCCCTGCGGCAATGACTTGCCGAAAAAGCGCTCCATGAAGCGGCGCATCTCCGGCGGACCGTCAAACTCGAACTGTCTCCTGTCATGGCGCCGCCCCGGCCAGCCGTGGTCCATGTGTTTTTCCCGTACAGCGGCGGGTTGCACCGTCCGGGTAGATATATTGACAACGGCTGGGCGGACCGCCTCGACCAGGTCAGCAAATCCGTTGGCCGGCCGGATGATTGCGGCATCGGCGGTTTGCGGGATGGCAGTGACTGCTGTGCCTGCGTAGAGTACCGCGCCGATGGCGGTTACACCGGCAACGGCGGCAACTCTTGGGCCAAAACGGCGCAGGCTTCGAATGTATAGATTCATCGGTGTCCTCGCGATAAGTGGCTGTTACATGGGCCACCTTAGGACACCGCACGTTACCGGGAGGTAACTAACAGATTACCGTTTGTTAATGAACCCGGCCGGTGCGCTCAGGATTCAAGTCAGAAGGCGATCCAGTACCTTCTCGTAGATGTTTGACAGGGTATCGAGATCGTCGGCATTGACGACTTCGTCCACCTGATGGATGGTCCGGTTAAGCGGACCCAGTTCAACGACCTCGGCCCCTGTTGGCGCGATAAAACGCCCGTCCGAGGTTCCGCCATCGGTCGAAAGCTGTGGCGCATAACCGGTGACCGCTTTCACGCTGTCTTCAACCGCTGATAAAAGCGTACCTGGCAGTGTCTGGTAGGGCGCGCCCAATGGGCTCCAGTCGATCTCAAAGCGGTCTGCGTGATCCCTGCAGATCGATTCAATCCGCTCTTTCAGCGATGAAGCCGGGCTGTCGGGACAAAAACGCAGGTTGAACTCAGCCTTCGCCTCACCCGGGATCACGTTCGTCGCCCCGGTCCCACCCTGGATATTGGACACCTGAAAAGTGGTGGCAGGGAAGTATTCGTTTCCGGTATCCCAGTGCGCTGCCGATAGTTCACGGACGATGGCGGCGAGCCTGTGAATGGGGTTATCCGCAAGGTGAGGGTAGGCCACGTGCCCCTGGGTTCCCCTGACTGACAACGTTCCGCCGAGAGAGCCGCGCCGGCCGTTTTTGACAGTATCACCGAGTTTTTCTGAACTGGTGGGCTCTCCAACCAGGCACCAGTCGATCGTTTCGTTTTGACCGCTTAAGGTTTCGGTCACCCGGACGGTGCCGTCGACAGCCGGCCCCTCTTCATCGCTGGTCAGCAGCAATGCGATCGAACCCCGGTGGTCCGGGTGTGCCTGGACGAAGCGCTGGCAGGCCGTAACCATTGCGGCGAGGCTGCCTTTCATGTCGGCGGCACCCCGGCCATGCAGTATCCCGTCAATCATTTCACCCGAGAACGGCGGGTGGACCCAGTTCTCCTCGGGACCGGTCGGCACGACGTCAGTATGCCCGGCAAAAACAAAAAGGGGTGCCTGCGTTCCACGCCGAAGCCACAGGTTCCGCACTTCGCCAAAGTTCATGAACTGCGGGGTGAAGCCATCGGGAATCAACTGATCCGCAATCAAATCCTGACAGCCTTTGTCGTCAGGCGTTACCGAGGGCCTGCGGATCAGATCCTGGGCGATGCGTAAAGTCGCTGTCATGAAACTTTTTGTGAAAAACTGCGGTTCAGGAATCGATCATGGCAATCTTGATCATCCTTCCACCGTCGTGCGTGCCCGGAGGTGCCCCAGCCAGTGTTGTTCCCAGATGCGAAAGCCCCTGCTGATAATGAATACCAGTGCCATGTAAAACAGCATGGCGGTTATGAAGCCCTCGTAGGCGAGGTAATAACGCCCGTTCAGCCATCGGCCGACGCCGAGTATATCCTGAAGGGTAATGGTGCTGAGGACCACGGAACTGTGCAGCATAAAGATCACTTCGTTGGAATACGCAGGCAGGGCACGCCGGAATGCGCTGGGCAGTACGATGCGTCGCATCATCCTGGCGGGAGACATGCCACAGGCCCGCGCCGCTTCAATCTCACCCTTCGCAGTATTTTCAATGGCGCCGCGCAGAAACTCTGTCGTATAGGCAGCCGTATTGAGGCTGAAGGTAATGAGTGCGCACCACCAGGGGCTTGAAAGGATCGGTCCCCAAAGAAAACTCTCACGGACAAAGTCAAACTGAGCCAGGCCGTAATAGACCAGATAGGTCTGAACGAGCAGAGGCGTACCGCGAAAAAAATAAGTAAACCCGAATATGGGTCCATTCCACCATCGATGGCGGTAGGCGCGGGCAATCGCCAGCGGGATCGCCATGACGCCCCCGATCAGCAATGCCAGCAAGGTGATCTCGATCGTGAGCAGGGTGCCATAAAAGAACTTGTCTATGTGATCGGCAACGAGCATGAAGTCCAGTGGTGAGTGATTCTCGCTCACGTAGACCAGGTAGTCGAAGAATGTGCGGTCGGTTTCTGCCATGAGGCTAGGCTCTATCCACTCCCACGTTGTAGCGCCGGTCCAGCCAGCGCAGCCCGACGTCGGAGCAGGCCGTCAGAATGAGATAGATGATCAGCACGGCAAACATGAAGGTGAAGGGTTCACGTACCGAGCGCCCGGCAGTGGAGGCATTCCACACCAGGTCATGAAGACCAATGACTGAGACCAGGGCGGTTGCCTTGATCAGCACCAGCCAGTTATTGGTAAACGAGGGCAGAGCATGGCGGACCATCTGCGGCCAGGTGATCCGCCGGAAAATCAGAAACGGTGTCATGCCGCAGGCGATGCCGGCCTCGATCTGACCGCGCGGAATAGCGAGAATCGCGCCGCGGAAAGTCTCTGTCATATAGGCGCCAAAGACAAAGCCGATTGACCACACGCCGGCGATGAACTGGTTGATCTCGACGTAGTCCCACCAGCCGGTCATGCTGCCGAGATCATTGGCAATCTGCTGACCCCCATAAAAGAGCAGCATCATCAGCACCAGGTCCGGCACCCCACGTACCAGCGTGGTGTAGGCGCCGGCGATTTTCTGTGAGACCGGGTTGGCGGCCAGTTTGGCGGCAGCGCCGACAAGGCCCAGCAGTACGGAAAAGGCCAGTGAGGCGAGCGCGAGTTGAACGGTGACCGCGGTTCCCGCCAGCAGCAGGTTTCGGTATTCCCAGACGGAATCCATCGGTGGGTCAGAAAAGGAACGGGCCCGCGTCGGGCCCGTTCAGGTCATACAGAATGAAACGGAAGTATCTTAGTTGCCGTAGATATCGACAGCGAAGTACTTATCGTTCATGGTCTTGTAGGTGCCGTCAGCGCGGATATCGAGAATGATCTGGCTGAGTGCATCACGCAGAGCTGTGTCCTCCTTTCGAACTGCAAAGCCGGCACCGACACCCTGGCACTCGATGTCATCGATGGCGTCGCCCAGAAAGTCAAAGCCCTGGCCTGCATCAAGTGCAAGGAAGCCTTCATAGGCCTGCAGTGAGTCAGAGAGTTGGGCATCCAGACGGCCGGCAGCAAGATCCTGCCAGACTTCTTCCTGGGTTGCGTACAGAGCGAGTTCAGCACCCGGGAACAGTTTTTCCGCCGAACACTGGTGCGTGGTGGCGCGCTGCACACCCAGACGCTTGCCGTTAAGGCCCGCAGCAGTGCCGTCGAAACCGGCGTCTTTCTTCGCGACCAGCTTGGCAGGGGTGTTGTAGTACTTCACCGTGAAGTCGATTTTTTTCTTGCGTTCTTCTGTGATCGACATGGAGGCAATAATCGTGTCGAATTTCTTGGCCAGTAGGGCGGGAATCATGCCATCCCATTCCTGCTCAACCAGCACACACTCACGGTTAAGTCGTTTGCAGACCTCCATCGACATGTCGATGTCGAAGCCTTTGAGCGAGCCGTCTGCCTCTTTCCACGAGAACGGCGGGTAGGCGCCTTCCACACCGACCCGCAACGGGTCGCCCGCAGTCGCGGTTCCGGTGACCAGGGCAAGCAGGCCCGCAAGGCCGAGCAGTGTCAGTTTCTTTTTCATCATCTCTCTTCTCCCTTCGGTTATTGGAAAATCCAGCCTGTTAATACTACACGGAGTACACAGGGTTTGCCGGCAGCCCTCGGCTAATGCAGGGCATTTGCCAAAAACTGGCGAAAACGTGCTGACGTGGGGTTGTCGAACATCTCAGCAGGGGTGCCTTCAGATTCAATCGCCCCTTCGTGCAGAAAGATCACCTTGTTGGATACGTCCCGCGCAAACCCGATTTCATGGGTCACGACGATCATGGTTCTGCCCTCGTCGGCGAGCGTTCTCATGACTTTGAGTACCTCACCGACCAGTTCAGGGTCGAGTGCAGAGGTGGGCTCATCAAACAGCATCACATCCGGCTCCATGGCAAGGGCCCGGGCAATAGCTGCACGCTGCTGCTGGCCCCCGGAGATATGCGCCGGGTAATAGTCTTTGCGGTCCAGCATGCCAACCTTGTCCAACGTCTCGCAGCCGCGGTCGTGCGCGTCGGATTTGGGCATCTTCAGCACATGAATCAAGGCTTCGGTCACGTTCTCAAGGACCGTCATGTGCTGCCACAGATTGAAACTTTGGAAGACCATGCCAAGGCGTGCCCGCAGCCGGATCACCTGGGCCATATCGGCGGGAACCGGACCGCCGGACCGGTTAACCGTCATCCCAATGGTTTCGCCCTGTACCGTGACAGAACCGCTGTCGGGAACCTCCAGAAGATTGATGCAGCGGAGAAAGGTGCTCTTGCCCGAGCCCGATGCACCCAGCAT
>CEPS01025648.1_pt1 | contig 17193 bp, 27 predicted proteins | sample 530401 | NCBI WGS metagenome assembly CEPS01 (sample SAMEA2620035, study PRJEB7988) | marine metagenome | biome: marine biome (ENVO:00000447); feature: mesopelagic zone (ENVO:00000213) & marine oxygen minimum zone (ENVO:01000065); material: "saline water (ENVO:00002010), including plankton... | reverse complement strand
AATATTGAGCCACTAACTCGCGGGGCCTATCTTAGAACAAAACTTCAATTCTCCTTATCATCATACCCTAATATACAACAGCCAATCGACAAAGTCAAGCCTTTTTTTAACTATTTTCTATAAATAATCCACAATAAAGTGTACCAAACTCAAGAAAGTGCTTGACTTTTACGATAAAATGTCGTAAATTATAGTGTATACGCTGTTCATGGCTTAAAATAGTCGTTCTCCTCATACTACTAATATACGAAATAATAACCTAAAAGTCAAGCCTTTTTTTGAAATAATTGATAATTCGGGCCGTTAATCAATCCAAGCCCTCACTATGACAATATGACATAAAAAATATTTAGGATTCGGATACGGGCTAACTATGACAAAATGACAGATATGGCGTATCAACTACGGGCCGTGGAAAAAATGGCCTAAAGACACACGAACAGTGTTTTTTGAAGAATTTGGAATACTTCAAAATGGGTATAAATTATATTAGAGTGTTACAAAGTGGGTAGTAGTGGGTTAAAGTGGGAAATTTAGAGTATCAAATTGTGTTTCACGTGAAACATATTAAATCATTTGTCTTTTCGTATCTTGTGGAATATAAACCAGATTAGTAGTATTAAATTGATCTCAATCATTAAATCAACAAAATTTGTGTATTCCATTTAAATCTCAATTAGTCAAGAAACATCAATCGGTAGTAATAAATATAGTAAAATTAAAAAGGACTTCCGCTAAGAAGTCCTTTTTTATACGGTGGGTTTCGTGTTAACCATGAAGGAGTAGATTATCATTATCCGCCCGTTGTAAATTTTGTCGGTAAGCTCTTTATCACAATTTCATAAAGAATATGAGCCCCCCTATAATGAAATATACAGTTAAAGTTATAATAAAAAATGTAAGGTATTGACCTAATACTTTATTCTTTTTAGAACAAGAAGAGTGAGGAAACATCCAGCACCGTTTAATATTCCCATTACAGCTATTACAATTCAGTGTAGGTCTATTGTCTTTCTGAGTTGGGTTAGAGGGAAACTCAAATCCATTTTTTTCAAAATAGTTTTGCCGTTCACAGTCTTGGTCTTTTGCGGGTATTAATTTTCTTATAGAGTCTCTTCTCATGACTTTTTTTGTTTAGTGAAGCGTTCTATAATTACACCCCAGGGATGAATAGATATTCCATTACCTTTATATTTTTCATTCAAGATTTTAATTTTGGATTTGAGGATTTCTTTACTTAAGTGCCCCCAATATTTGAATGTATTTTTAGTCATCCCAATTTCCCCATAGTAGCCAATAGAGGCCCATTCCCACTATGGCTGTAAACATTAACAATATTAATATATTACTCATCATAATCTTCTACTTAATTTTTTCCAAAACTTCACCTCTTCTTTTAGTTCTTTTATTTGTTTTACTAAGGCTGAGACTTTATGTGCGTCATCTACTCCTTGTGTATATATATTACCTTCGTTTGTCTTTACCATTCTTTTACTTACTTTTGTTTTATATACATTTTTCAATTCTTTTAATCTCACTATTTTCTTACACAATTAGAATTCTTACTTACACGTTTCATCGATTGGATCTTCTATCGGCTCAAAGGTTTTAGTACTTATGTTTTTATGATGGGGGCCGTATCTTATATAGGTCCATCCTAATTTAATGAGTACTATTATTAGGGTCCCGATATTTTGTATTAATTTACTCCAACTTGCTTTAGGAGATAGTCTATCCATTTTGATATCTTCTTGTCTATGTTCCACTTCAAGATAACCAGAATAAGCAGTAGTGGGATCATATACATTGCCAGGGGACTTTTCGATATGATATGTCCGGCCATTATGCTTCCTATTAGTTGTAGTGTTATTATTATTTGTTTCCGCATCAGGGTTTCTCATTGTATTGAGTATATCTCTATTTGTTTTGGTTCTCATATATCTCGGGATGTTCATTCCGGTTTTTTGGAAGGATTACATAACCGAGGCCTGAGGGTGAAACTGGGGGAGTGTGACTCGTATTTGTCGGGAGTCGTCTTTCCGTTCCACTCTCTATTATTAAGTATAACGGAATTATTTTTTTAGAAGGTTTTTAATGAGATTGTGAAGCGTATTTAAGAAAAACCCCCTAACTCGGGGGGGAATTAGGGGGCGGGAAAGGGGAGCTGGTAAAAGGGGTATATGGTATATTAGCTCCCCTCAATTATATATTACATTTATCAGCTAAACATATCGTATATATGTTTTACGAACAGGCCAATCACACCAGTGCCAAGTACAGTACGCCACTTTTTAGTATCTTGTCTAAATCGGGTATTCTGTTTAGCTTCTGCCCATAGGCCTTGGTGTGGATTGAACAGATTTTCTTTAATAAATTTGATATCTGTATGCATATCATCTCTATCTTTATCTGCCTGTTCCATTCGTTCCAAAATCACATTTAAGTCTTTTCTATCTTGACCATTCATACTCTTCTCTCTTAGTTTTTTCCATTGTTCTTCTTTTTGAAGTTTCTTTTGTCTAAGTCTTTCCAAGTTACTATTGGTCAATTTAGATCTCCTACTTAATATTTGTTATTTGGTATATTTTCGGTAATAAATATAATATATATAGGTTTTATTTTCTTTTAGTTCGATTAAACCTCTTTTTTCTTGGTTTAGGTTTTGCGTGTCTTTGGTCTTTCAACAATTCTTCTTTTAACAATCTACGTTGTGTTCTTAAGTCTTGAATCTCAGAATCCAAATCGGATACTTTGCTCACTGTTAAAGCTGTGCAACCTATCCATCCAATTGGAGCTCCAATAAGTACACCTACTAATATCCACAATACTTCAGTCATCGTCTTTCTCCTAACCTACTTGACTGCTACCGACTTCAAAGGTTGCCACGACATTCTTAGCCACGGGACCTTTTTGTCCTTCGCCAACTTCAAATGTCACTTCTTGGCCATCTCTCAGAGTTTTATATCCTTCGCTCTGAATTTCTGAATAGTGAACGAAATAATCTCTATTATCTCCTTCAACAAATCCATAGCCTTTCTTATGGTCAAACCATTTTACTTTACCGTCCATCTTACTTTCTCCTATTTTTCGCTTTGCGTTTTATCTGTACAGCCACATCACCCAATTTCTTATCTTCACCATCGAGCAATGGGCTATCTTCATGAACTTCTATTACACTTCCACTCGGCATATCAGATGGATTCCGTTCATAATCTAATCTCATCTGTATCGCTTCTGCCTCTATTTCGGCAGAAATCCGAGTCAATTCTTTTTTCATTTCGCTATCAGTCATCTATGCTTCTGCTAGTTGTATCTCTGGGTTATCGTATCTAAATTCCCAATAAAATCTTACTAAATCTGCCAACTTCTCTAGATACTCTTCATCTAAAACTTTGACATCATGCATGAATTGAATTATTGCTGGATAGGTCATTTAAAAATCTTTTTTCCAACTTTACTTTCTTTAATTGTATCCAATGTATTAGACACTTCTTCAAGTTGTTTATAAAGAGAATCAACTTTATCATACATAACACCCAATTCTTTCTTTATTTCTACTTCACTCTTAATTACACTATCCTTAGCATAGTTCTTAACATTACCTTCCACGTCCAATAACATATGTTTTATTTCCACAATACTGGACTTAATTTCTTCTGTTAACTCTGAAATCCTTTTATTAGCTTCGTCTATATCCTTTGAAATCACATTCAAATCATTTTCAACAGAATTTTCAACTGAAGTTCTTATCTTATCAATCTTTCTATCAATACTCTTTTTAGATGTAAAACTCTTTACTTCAGATAACACTTCATCTGCTGTACTTGTTATTTCTTGAACATCACTTACTACTGAGTCTAATAATATATTTGATGCGTACCATGCTCCACCACCATATCCAGCCACCCCAACAATCACACACAACAAAGTAGTTCCGAGTGCACTTAACCAATTCATTTTCTTTTTCTCCTTAGTTCTTCTTTTTTTATCATCTACCATAGCTACCCACATACCACCTATCCACAAATAGATTAATATTGGAATACACCAAATCACTATATTGGCAAATTCTTTTGTCATTCTACGTCCCCGATAATTTACTTAATACAATAAATAAAAATATTAAACTAACCAGTACAATATGTAAATATCTTTGAGTTTTAAATTTCATTTTTTATTTTTTCAACTTCATATAACTCTCTAAATTCTTTTTTATTTAAATTTTTAGATAGTCCAAACATAATTTCTGCTAATCTAATCTTATCTGTGTCTAATTTTCTAATAGTTATTGTTTCTTTTGTAAGTTTATTTATGAGGGCAAATTTATTTCCCAACACTATTACTCTTCCCCTTTTTTTGAGAAAGCTTTCTGTATCGTCGCTCGTAGTCTATTTGTATTTTTTGGTGAATTCGGTGGAGTTCCACCATCTTTCAATACATAATAACAATTATAACATAACAATCTTAGATTATCAAGTTTCATATTGTGCATATCACCATCCAAAAAATCTAACAATAGAGGACTTCTGGAATCACTCGTTCTGTATTCATCGTATCCACAATTACTGCACTGTTGTAACAAATATCCTTTTCTTGTAAGTTTATCCTGTAATTTCCAATGTGGATAATTTGGATGTTTTCCATTAAAAATATCATTAAGATAAATTCCAAATCTACCGGATCCATCTCTTGATATTCCAATTCCAGATTGATTTGTTTTCCATAAATCATATCTTTGTGCATACTTCTTAAATGTATTGTATGCAACATTACACTCTCTTGCGGCCGCCCTCATAGATAGTGTCTTATCTATTGCACTTTGAATAACCGTTTTCGGTATCGGTCTTCCTCTGAATGGATTAATCCCCTGTTTTGCCATCTTCTATATACTCCCCCCCTGATGTTAAACTAACATTCGGTAGTAAATTGCCATCTTCATCGAATGGAAAATTATATTCACCAGCCTCTTCATCTTCTGCTTTCCATATCTTCTTTAGTGTTTCCTCAATAGACTCCAATTTGTCAGTTATAGAATCTAATTTTTCCCATACTGTTCCAACGTAAATTAGAGTATTTTTATCTTTATATTTATCATACGGCATAGTTTACGTTTCCTCTACATATAAAAACGGAAACTCTTTATTATCATTACAAATATGTATTTTCATTCTTTAAATTCCTTTTGATATAAGGTGATACATATACCTATTTCAAATATAAGTATATGTCAAAAATAGAAAACGATTATATTATTATTAGTCTAATACAACCTTAAAATACTCTTCGGCGAGTGAAGCATCATTGTTATAAAATCCTACCCAAACTGTAACGGTGTCTGATTTCATCGACCATACTGGTGCAAACATGGTGTTTACTTCTCCATCAGCGTTACTGTAACTTGCTGAGTTAATTGTAGGAACTTCAAATCCATTGAATCCAACTATATAAGATGTATCCCTTGAAACATACTGACCTTCATCATTTACTCCACGATTGACTATATAGCCAAGTGTATCTGTTAAATACCAATAATGACTTGATGCCCAACCAAATTTAACTACATCAACTGGCTGTCCTTCTGAATCAGTAACAGTACCAGAAAATCTATGTAGTGTTTGCCAACTACCCTGAGATAATGTCAAATGATAATATCCATTTGAATCTTCCGTTAATCGGGTATCTAAGTCAAAATACAATAGGTCATCATCTGTACTGCCTAACGGGCTATCCCCCAGGCTACATCCTACGAATAGTATTAATGTTGATATAAAAAATAATAGTTTCTTCATTTCCTTTTATCTTGTCTCCTTTTATTTTGTTGCTGTTTTAGAACGGCTACTTTACGTTTTTTACCGCTCCTTTTAGTTCTTTTATCTTCTTGGAGTTGTTTCCAAGTTTTCTTGTCCTTCTTGGGTTTAGTTTTCTTTATCGGTGAAAAACCATCATTTCTGGTATACTCATTTTCTAAGTCTTCCCAGACTTCCCAATCTTCAATTTTAATTTTCGTCATATTTCTTTCTCAATGACAACTATAATATACAACAAAAAAATGTAAAAGTCAAGCTTTTTTTATCTTCCATTGTTCTAATTTGTCCAAAAATGATGTTATTGTGTGTGAATTTCCCTGATCGTCTATTATTTTAACAGATTCTACTACATCTGGGGTTTGATCTACTATTCTCTGTAATATCATAAAGCCAACTGACGGATAAAACGTTCCAAAACTCTCGTCTCCCAAAACATTTGTTTCATAAATGGAGTCCTTTTCTGTAACTCCACTCAATAATAAATAGTATTTCATCAGTTTTTACACACTACCAGATCCTTCTCAAATCTCTCTTTTTTGTGGATTGTCAATCTAAATATATCATATTTCATCTGGCCAACCTCTCCACTTTCATCTATAATATCTCCTAGTCTCGTCAAAAACTGAAAATTGTTTTGGTTCAATTTCGTGGCGTCAAATTCAATTGTTATATCATTTATATCTGAATCCTCAACGCCTTCAGTTGGTATGGGTCTTATCTTATTTGTTAAATTGTATAATGTATTAGATTGTTCTTCCTTTTGATATCTTTTTACGTTCTCATAAGAACAGTCTGAATAAAATCTATCACACCAAGGCTCCAATATACTTAAACTTTCTAATCCACAATTTTCAACAACAAATCCTATATCAAATCGTGGAGATACAATCGGGTTCATAAGAGGATCGTGTTGTACATTAGTTCCCCACTTCCTAGCAAAGTTTCTCATATTTTTAGAATTAGACCATTTCCATTCTTCACTATCCTTTCCAACTCCATCTCTAAATCTACTTCCTCGACTTGTTAAATGGTATACAAGTCCAGCCCAAGTCTGAATGAACTTAAATCCAGCCACACTAAATCTATTAAATACATCACTATCTTCTCTTGATTGTGGAGCAAATAGTGGGTCGTGGCCACCAATATCCCAATAGTCTTGTTTCATTACTGCCCAGGGTGCAAATATTCCGTTTGTAATTTTACTACTTTTATTGTAATCTACAAACTTAAGAAATTCTTGTTCTTTAAAATCTTCAGGTTCAAAACCAAAATCCTCTACTATCTTTTCGGGACCCTCTGGATGTAATGGTGGTTCTATTCTTGTTGCACATACTGCAACCTTTTTGTCTAAATATCTATTTACCTCTTCATCTAAACCTGGGGCAGCATACATATCTGCATGAAAGAACATAATTCTATCATTAGTAGAAAAGTCGTCAACCAATAAATCATATAGTATTGTTAAACCCATTCTGTGTGGGCCTGGATTGTGATATATCTTTACATGCTTGTCTTTACTCGCAACTTCCTCCAACCAAGTCCAAGTTCCATCAGATGATGCATCATCAGCCATAATTATTTCGTGTTGATGTAAATTCTTTCTAATAGAGGCATAAGCCCATTTCAAGTATTTTAGATTGTCTCGAGCTGGGATAATAAAACTTATTGGTTTCATAGTTCAACCACCGCAAAAAAGACCCAACAACTATCTAAATCTTCTATTATATCAGTTCCCCATTGTCCGTATGGCAGTTGAACTTCATCTAATCCTACTGCTGAAATATCAGCTCCCTCAAAATTTTTGTAAAGAATTTCAGTAAATTCTTCACTGTTATATTCATATAAATGTGTACCACCTTGATATTGCCATACCGGCATTCTTCGTCTGGGGGTGGTTATAATGACAACCTGAGAGGTAACATACTTTAAACTCTGTAAGTATTCATCCATTCTGTCTGGGGGCAAATGTTCAAATGTTTCTATTGATGTGCAAACTTGGAACTCATTTTCCTTAAAATGACTATCCAACTCAAATATATCACACTCAATAAATCTACAATTTGGAGATAAGAACCTATTGTTTGCTTCCTTTATTCCTTCCTTATCAATATCTATACCAACTACACTTTCTGCTCCAAGTGATAATAAAATCCCAGCACCATATCCCTTACCAGTAGCAGCATCAATTACAGTCTTTCCTTTAGTCCAACGGTTTGCCAAAACATACCTATCTATCATAGTAGATATTGCTGGTTTTGTAAATCTATCTAATTCATCAAGTGGTGTATTATCTGTTGTTTTCAATCTTCCATCTCCTTTTCCAAGCAGTTTCAGTATAGTGTAGTTTAAATCTTCTTTTTGCTGTTACGCTGCATAATTCATAAAAATTGTCGTCTTTTAATTTCTCTGCAATCCAAACTGCTTTTTCCAAATCACCGACTTTTACTGTTGTAAGTGGATGAAGTATTTCTTGTGTATCAAGTCCACGAAAACCAATACAGGGAATACCATGCCAAGCACAATTCATAGCAAATGTTCCAGCAGCGTGTGTTCTCATCATATGAATTCCTACCCTGTACGAATCAAGATGTTTAATCCACTCTTTCCATTTCAAATAAGGTATATAAAGTATATCGTCTATTTGATCTTCTAATTCTTGTTTTCTTCCCATTGAAACACAATATATCTTCATATCCAATTGTCGTGCAACCATATAAGAATCAAACCCACCATACCAACTTACAAAGTTCCCACCTAACAGTACTCCATCTCGATTTTCTTTATTAGACTCAACTCCATCTACAATCATCAAACTCCGCATTACTCTTACATCTTTACAACCCAGCCCCTTATAATAATTCACATCACTTTCATTATGACAATATACCCAATCGGCCTCCATTAAAGTATTATAGTAATGAAACTGTTTATCTATCTGATAATCTTGGAAATACCAGTGTGGGCCTTCCTGCATTACTGCTACTTTATCACAACATTTTCTTATGAATTCCAAGTCCACTCCCGCTGGATTTAACTTCGGAATTAAAACAATACCTAAATCAAAGTGGTCGTCTGGTAATACACTCAAACTACACATTGGTGCATTTAGTGCAATTGCCCAAGCTACTTCTGTACGTGCATTATCGAAGTCTCTTGGATAATGTTGATTACTTCCAGTTTCAGAAAAAAATGCTACTTTCACCAACTAACTTCCCAATCCTTAAATTCAGCAGCTATACAATCTACTTTATAATCTTTCCTACCACCTACTACTTCCATTATCTTATTGATAGCAGTATTTCTAATTCCATTTAATCCATGAGTTAACATAAGATTATCTGACCCCTTTTCACCCTTACGAACCTGTGATTCATTATACCATATATGTGCGTTCATTTGTGCCAAAACAATTATTGCCCTTAAAACTTCACCTGTTAATTTAACATCATTCTCTTTCAAAATCATATCAATATCGTGAACCATATCGTCCATTTCTTTTGCATAATTATCTTTATTCTCAGGTATAAAAACTTCCTTTAACTGATGAATACTTAACCTATCTATTAACTCACCTAAAGTTGGTAGCCATTTTCTCTCTGTCATATTTACTCCCAAATTCCTATAGCGTGTTTGTAAAAATATTCCTTGACCCAATATATAACATAATCAATGTCCTCTTCTGTCATTCTATTATGACAAGGTAAGCTAATCAATTTCAACCACTCGTCATCTGCAACAGGATACTTTCTACGCTGTTTGAGAATTTCATATTTGTGTAGTGGTTTAAAATGAACTGAAGTGTGAATGTTTTTATCAGCTAAATAATCGATTATATCATCTCTTAAATTTTTTGGAAATCTGGCACAATAATACTGTATGGTATCTGAATATTCAGGTGGAGTAAAAAACCCCCCTGGATGTTTACTGGTCGAGGCTGTTAATTGAGATAACTCTGCATTATATCTCTTTTGAATATGTCTCCGTTGTTCTAAATTTTTAGGAAGTTTCTTCATCTGTTCTAAACAAATTGCTGCAATAATATCAATCATATAATATTTGTAACCAAGAATATCAACTTCATAATCCCACGAATATCCAGGTTTTCCACCTAATCCTTTTTGAGATCTACTCCAAGTTGAAGATACACCAAACCACGTCATTTCTCTACACTTATCTGCTAACATTTTATCGTCTGTAGTAATCATTCCACCATCACCACAAGGCATAGTTTTTACTGCTTGAAAAGACCACACTGCTACATTTCCACCCAAACCGGCTCCCTCTGTATAACAACTATGTGCAGCATCCTCTATAATAAATCCACCAAACACTTTTCGTAAACCTTCATAATCACAGGGGATCCCAGCCATATTTACCGCTATAAGAACTTCACTATTAGGTTTTTGCCATTTGAGCACTTCTTCAGGTGTCATACATAAAGTCCTTCTATTTACATCTACTATATTGGAAGTACAATCATTCCACAAAGGTACAATTGCCGTGGCAATAAATGATATAGTTGGATTAATAACATCAACTCCTTTAAATCCCATTGCTTTCATTACCAAATCTTGACCGTGAGAATTACTTGTAACTGCTACTGCATATTTATGTCCAACCATCTCGGCGAACCTCTCTTCAAACTCTTGTACCTTTGGTCCCTTTCCCCACCAACCACTTTCTATAACTTCTTGTAAAGCTTTTAATTCTTCATCACCACCCGAAGGTCCAAGTACTGGCAATGTACTCTCTCTTATTTTCATCCTTCTTCTCCTCGTGCACATTCGTGTATGTACATTGAATTTCTATATTGTTTATCCAACCAAGTTATAGAATTCAAACCAAAAACTTTATTTACTTTGTAAACTGTCAAATTAGGAAACAGATTGCCAAAAACACTTAATCCACCATATCTAGTATTTGTCAAATGTTCAGATCCTCTGTAATAAGCATTTCCGCCCTCATCTACCATCGGTGAAACATAACACTCCTCTCTTGGTTCAAATCCACCAATTGCTTTTACAGTTTCATACTGCAAACTCCAAAAACTTGCTCTCGCCATTTCCACTTTCATTTTCCCTTCAAATAAATGTTTATTTTCATCTTTCACATAATCTATTCCCATTTTGCCATCAAACTCTGGTTTTATGCCATACTCGGTTACATAAAATGGGTCATATGATTCAAATCCTGGATTAAATCCATTGCCGACTAACTTAAAATCTTGATTTAATAAATTAATACAAGCTCCCACGAATTCCCAACTCCTAATCACCAAGTCATCGTGCATAAAAAAACAATAAGTATCATCATCCAAATCTAAATAATCAACTGCCTGTTGGTACGCTCCACATTCCTCTGCTCCGTTGTAAAATTCCTTACAATTAAAATTGTCTTTAATTCTGTCTGGAGGTGTTCTATGACATGACCAAAAAACATCTATCTCTACTCTATCATACGACCCAAGATTCATCCCAATTGGTCTCTGTAATAATTTCAATCCGTCAATTAACGAATCCTGATCCATATGCCATCCACAAATAACAAATTGTATTTTCATCTTTCTATTTCCTTGACCTTATAAAACCGGCCTTGTTTTCCTCCCAGTAGATTTCTATTGTAATCAGATATCTGTTGGACTTTTGCCCACTTTTCGTTTTTCTTTCTCCTATCTCCAATTCCCTCCTTATCATCTTCATCTAATACATACATTCGTTTCTTGGGATGTTTTCTATTATGAACTTTCAATACATTTTTTACTATAAATTGAATAAAGGACTCTCCCATCAATTGCATACAATTAATCATAAATCCTGTATCTTCTCCGTGTGCCCAACAAGCATGTGGAACGTTAGCACCATTGTAGATCAAATCTGAAGATATTATCAATCCACTACCATCAAACTTTGGACTCTGTATTGCCGTCAGTTCAATATTTCCTGTGTATCCATCGTCTTCCAGCTGAGCCCAAGACACGCTTTCAGAATTAATTTCATTCATCTCCTCTTGTGACATAGTATATTTCAAACTCCACCAATTATCAAAATCATTTTCTATAAATGGTTTATCAGTAAAATAAGGATGTTCTAAAACCTTCCAAGATTCATCCCACATTTTACAAACTGAAAAAGTAACCACATATTTGGATATATTATTTTCATCTGCTACTGCTGAAACGTGTTCGAGACATGGAAACATTTCTTTTGGCATTAAACAATCTGATTCTCCCCAAATAACAAAATCATATTCTTCACAATTAAGGTAGTTTAAGTCTCTTCGATAATGCCCGATATTATAAAACTTCTCATCATTTTCATATATTGTATATTTTACATCACATCCAGATTCACCTATATATTCTATTTCCTTCATAAACCTATCAATCAATTCTTCTTTTGTTATTCTTGATTCATCAATTCTCTCGAATAATTGTGATAGATTAAATAACAATTCTACTCTAACATTTTCTTTGTTTTCTACTGACTCTAATGCCTGTTTTATACTTTCAAGAAATTCTCTCAGTATTTCTATCTCATAAAAAACTACATGAGTTCCTATAATATATTTATTTTTAATCTTCATATAATAACCTATATGTTTTTTGCATCCAATCAAAGGTTTTCTCGTAATCATTTTGATTTGGAATGGCATTAAAATGATACATCCATCCAATTTTAGTAAAAGTCAATTCATTATCCAAAATTTCTTTTCTCATCATATCTTGCATATTAAATTCATATGGAAATAACTTCACATCTATATTTTCAAGATATAACATAAAATTCAATGGAGTTTGATCCGTCCCTACAAAAAATGTCTTCTGTAATGTCTGAAAATTTTCTTTATGTGCCTGATATAATTGAACCATTGTTTCAAAAAATTGTCTATGATTAGAATTGACTATCTGAAATCCCCCATTTATGTATTTCCAAAATGGAACAATAGTCCCACCAAAAATATATTTTGAGTAAATCTCTATACTTCGTAAAATCCAATCATAACTCCCTTCACATGGAACTCCACAATATTTTCTTTCTGTCATATCAAAAAAATTAGGACAATCTGGGTGAACAATTGTATCTGCATCTACCATTAAAACTTGGTCATACTCTATTTCATTTTGTTCAAGTATATCAAACAAATAATACCGTTGCCAACATATTCCCATTTCTTCATTTGAAAAAGGTAACTCATCTAACAAAAAAACTTCACAATCTTTATTGGACGCCCAATTCTTCCAACTTTTAACTGAATATTTATATGGTCCACTTCGAGATAGAGAATATCGCCCCTCTTCGTTTAATTTGGCATCTATAATAAAAATAATATTCTTCATCTTAAATTACAAATACATCCTTCCACATCAATAAATTTTGTTCCACCTGCATGTTCTAAATTTTCAGGCAACTCCCCAATGTACTTATCTATTTTAAGTTTGCCCTCAGATTCCTTATCCTTAATAGCTCTCTTTACTTCTCCGGGTGGTAATCCATAATCATCAAATATAAAAATAGGATCTCCAAAGTTACTTAACGAATTCTCAATATCACTAATTACAGATTGATAAACATGATCACAATCAATAAAAACTACTTCAGAATTAGGGAAATCCCACGTTCCACCATAAACATCTTTCTGAGAAAATTCTATGTTATCTCTGCCCGCACAATGTTTTTTAGCCTGTTCCAAATTCCAAGTGTCCCAATCAACTGCATAAACTTTATTGAAAATATAACTTAAAACCCTTGTTGTCATTCCCTGTGAGCATCCAAGTTCTAATACAGACATTTCTTTGTATTTTTCATCACTGAACGTATTTAACAAATCATATTTGAACTTTCTACTTGTTGTATATTTAGCTGTATCTTTATGTTTGACTTCATCTAATATCTTTGTAAATTCAATATTACTTTCTTTATAATAATCCTTTGTAGCATTCCAAGTATTCATCATTATATTTGTTCTTTGGTCTTTTGGTATCCCATTAAAAAACCATATATAACCATACTTTATAAAAAATGGAGTAGGATCTTCTTTTAATTGCCAATTGCTTCCTAAAAGGTCTTTTCTATGAAGATGAGTTAATTTAAATGGTAGAGGCAAATTTGTTTTTACATCTATATTCTTCATCTGTAACCAATAGTTTAATGGAGTTTGTTCAGTTCCTTTCATAACTATTTTGTCTTGCATTTCCATTAAGGGCTCTCTGTTATCATAATATAATTGTTTAAACGAGTTGATAAAATCTTTGTGGCTTTCATTGAAAATAATACACCCTGAATTTATATATTTACTTATATCCAACTCATAATCAAAAAAGTCCTTATACCCCATAACACTGTCATAAATCCATTTCAAATTGTCCATATCTCTCCACCCAACAAATTTTCGTTCTGTTAGTTTAAAGAAATTTGGAGTATCCCACCTAATCATAGAAGAACTGTCCATTAATGCAATCTGGTCATACTCTATTCCTCTTCGTTCTAACTCATCAAACACAAAAATAGACTTTTGCCAATTCACCCTGAACTTATGTAAATCCTTTTCGATTGGTTCTTCAAATGGAACAAATAAAACATCATTTCTATTACACCAAGCTTCCCACGAATTTCTTGAATACTTAAAGTAGTCATATCCACCATATTTATCATCGTGTTCTGGGTTTATAACCGCAGGCCACCAAACTACATTCTTTTTACTCATCTCCTAATATCCCTTTAAGTTTATCAGTATTCATAGAAGTGTCGGGTGGTAAATTAACATCTTTTATGTCTTTTAAATAAATCCTCTCAACTTCAGGATTATATTTCTTAGCAAAATCATAAACAGACAATGGTTCTCCACCTAAATTAACTATCCCTTTCTCATCCAAAAGTCTTAAAGTTATTTTGGCGGCTTCATCATCAAATATATGACTTCTCTTAAAATCTACTAATGCCTTTTCGTGAGAAAATGGTCTATTGTTCATAGCAACTCTTATAATCAAAGAATTATCATACATCCTAACTGCACACTCACCACCTAATTTAGACCACCCATAATTATTAAACGGCCTCACAGGAGAATTCTCATCGTAATTACCTTCCTCTCCTGAATAAACATAATCCGTTGAAATGTAAATCAATTTTACTTTATACTGAATACATGCTAAGACTACATTAGAAGTTCCCAATATATTAATTCTTATACTTTTTTGTGGAATATGTTCGTGAACCATTAATGGTTTTGTGAGTGCACCCGCATGAATAAAATAATCAGGTTTAAATTCTCTTATTTTCTCTTGAACATTTCTAAAATTTGAAACATCCATTTCATATTCAGTAGGATCATAAATTTCAAAATCTTTATTGTAATTTACTAACTGTGTGGCAAACCTGCCAGTTCCTCCTGAAAGTAAAACCCCTTTCTTCATTTGTTTTCTCTTTCCCACACTTCCCCAAAATTTCCAACTTCAACTCTCACTTCATCTTCTGGATCATATTTTTCTGTTACATAATACATTAAAATAGTTCCTGGTTCTAATGCCTTATATCCGTGCCAAACTCCTGGTGGTATTTCTAACACTCGGAAATTTTTATCTGATAGATATTCAAATTTCACATTAACTTCATTTGAATTTCCCTCCGGAACAGTATAACCCAATCCAACTTTCATTGACCCCTTCAAACACACCCAATAATCAGTTTGTTTAAAATGTCTATGCCAAGCAACTATATGTTCAGTAGAGTTTATAAAGGAAACATTAACTTGACCTGGTAAAATTTCAAATACATCAATTAATCTTTGAGCTCTGTCATCTTCATTATAAAACATATTTATTCCTCCAATATTTTATCATTTCATCCAACATACTTTCAAAGGTATAAGTTTTTTCCCAACCCAAAGTAGTTTTCAATTTACTACTGTCACCTTTCAAAACATTCAACTCTTCTGGCCTGTAATATTTCATATCGTGCCCAACATAATCATTGTAATTCATATTAAGTCTCGAAAAAACATACTCACACAAATCTCTAACTGTATGAGAAACTCCAGTTGCACAAACAAAATCATCTGGAGTATCGTGTTGTAAAATCATCCACATTGCTTTTACATAATCTTTTGCATGACCCCAATCTCGTGCGGCATCTAAATTTCCGAGTTTCAATTCTTCCTTCATTCCCCTTGCTATTTCTACTGCTGTTTTAACAACTTTATTAGTTACAAAGTTAGTCCCTCGTCTTGGACTTTCGTGATTAAACAAAATTCCATTTGATACGAATAGATTATAAGATGAACGATAATTCCTAACTATATTATATCCATAAACCTTTGCACATCCATACGGACTTGTCGGAATCATCGGTGTGGTTTCTCTCTGAAATCCATCATCATCAATAGAATTTCCAAACATTTCTGATGAACTTGCCTGATACATCTTTGCCTTAGGACAGGTAAGTTTTATTGCCTCTAATAAATTTAATGTTCCAACTGCAACTGTTTGTAAAGTATAAATTGGTTGGTCAAAACTAATCCTAACATGAGATTGTGCTGCCAAATTGTAAATCTCATCAGGTTCACATTTTTGTAAAACTCCAACAAGTGAGGCCATATCCAACATATCTGCATAAAATAAATTATCTTTTATTACCCAATATATATCATCCAATCTAGCAGTCTGATTTTCTGCTACTGAATTTCGTTTCAAAATACCATATACTATATAACCCCTTTCAAGTAATAATTCAGCAAGATAACTACCATCTTGACCATTAATACCTGTTATCAATGCACTCTTACTCAAACTCGGGCACTCCGATAATTTTCAGTAAACCATTCTACTGTTTCTTGTAATCCAACTTCTATTGGAGTAAACTTAAAATCTGGAAGATAAGACATTAACTTTGAATTATCACTTGGTTTTCTAAATTGTCCATCTGGCTTGTCTGTATCAAAAATAACCTTACCTTTAAAACCTACGTATTCTACTATCAAATCTACAACTTCCTTAATTGAAATTTCTTCTGATGTTGAAAATATAATTGGTTCTTCTTCATCATAATTTTTTAACGCCCACTCTGTTAGTAACGCCACATCTTTAGCATATATAAATTCTCGTAGTGGGTTTCCAGTCCCCCACACTACAAAATCCTCATTATCTATTTTAGCAAGATAACATTTATGAATTAATGAAGGTAAAACGTGTCCATTTTCAAAATCAAAATTATCATGTTTACCATAAATATTAGTTGGAATTACAGAAACGTAATTTATTTCTTCATACTGTTCTCTGTACGCTCTTATTTGAACATCCACCATTCTCTTGGCATATGCATACGCATAATTTGAAGAGTGTGGTTCTCCTAAATGTATTTTCTTTTCTGTTAATGGATATTCAACTTCATCT
>CEPS01001396.1_pt1 | contig 17194 bp, 14 predicted proteins | sample 530401 | NCBI WGS metagenome assembly CEPS01 (sample SAMEA2620035, study PRJEB7988) | marine metagenome | biome: marine biome (ENVO:00000447); feature: mesopelagic zone (ENVO:00000213) & marine oxygen minimum zone (ENVO:01000065); material: "saline water (ENVO:00002010), including plankton... | reverse complement strand
GCTATCCGATGCGGAAAAAGTAGGCTGCCATATCGCCCTGACACCCACATGGAATGAGACAGCTTTTTTCGCCGATTATGTTTTGCCCATGGGGCACGCTTCTGAGCGTCATGATATTAATTCTTATGAGACCCAGGCCGGCGTTTGGATTGCGTTTCGTCAGCCGGTGTTGAGAGAAAAAGCCCGTCGCGATGGAAAGGAAGTGGAATTCACGTATGAAGTGAATCCCGGAGAAGTGTGGGAAGAAGATGAATTTTGGATTGAATTGTCTTGGCGAATTGATAGGGATGGTGACTTAGGAATCCGCGAACATTTTATAAGTCCCTATCGCGACGGCCAAAAAATTAATATTGATGAGTATTACCAATATATTTTTGAACATACGAACGGTTTGTCAGAAGCAGCAGAAAAAGAAGAATTATCGCCTTTAGAATACATGCGGAAATTTGGGGCATTTTTGGTAGATCCGGAAGTGTATGTGAAAAATGAAGCCACCATTTCTGGCGATGAAATGAATGGCGCCACCGTTAAGGACAATGGCCAAGTTGAAAAAGATGGAAATATTGTTGGAATTCAGGTGGATGGAAAGAATCATAGCGGATTTCCAACTCCATCCAAACGACAAGAAATTTATTCACAAACGATGGTGGATTTTGGATATCCGGAGCATGCCACACCTGGATATAGAATTAAGAGCCATGTTCATTTGGATGAAATGGATCAAAGTAATAACGATTGTGTGTTGTTACCGAATTTCAGGTTGCCGACACATATTCATTCCCGGTCAGCCAATGCTAAATGGTTGACTGAAATTGCCCATCGAAACCCGATCTGGATCCACACGAAAGATGCAGAACGGCTCGGCGTGGATAATGGAGATTTGCTGAAAGTCACCACAGAGATCGGCTGGTTTGTAGATAAAGTTTGGGTGACGGAAGCCATCAAACCGGGCGTTGTGGCCTGCTCCCATCATATTGGCAGATGGCGCCGTCAGCAGGATGAAGGGAACCGCTTTATGACCAATACGGTTGATATTAAAAATATTGGCAATGGGAAGTGGAAAATGGAAACAGTCAAAGGGGTTGAATCCTGGAAAACGGACGATCCTGATACCAATCGCATCTGGTGGCGGGATGGAGGTGTGCATCAGAATATTACCCATGCGGCTAATCCCGATCCTATTTCCGGTGCCCACTGCTGGCTGCAAAAAGTGAGTATATCTCTACCAAATCCAGATGAGAAATATGGCGATATTTTTGTAGATACGAATAAATCCTTCGACCATTTCAAGAAATGGAATGAATGGGCCAAGGAGAAAGAAACCCATCCTAATGGGTTGCGCCGACCCCTGTGGATGGCCAGGCCATTGGCGCCTCCCAAAGACCAGTTTTATATAAAATAAATTATTTCTCCCCTATAATCCATTGAATTACTTCTTGGACCGGATCATTACTTGCCTTTTATTGGTATGGCTAAAGTAAACAATTGGTCTAATCGAAAATTGGTTTCTATAATTGGGATTTGCGGATTTGGACATATTTCGTATATTTAGACCAATGTGTCTTATTTAATATTATGCACGAAATGTCTATAGCAATAAATATTGTGGAAATCGCCTGCGAAACAGCAGAAAATAATGGTTCAGGCAAAATCAATGCTATTGATGTAGTAGTTGGAAAACTTGCCGGTGTTTTGGAGGATTCGCTGGCTTTTTGTTTTGAGGCCGCCCGGAATAATACGGCGGCGGAAGAGGCGGAACTCAACATCATTTCCATCCCCGGCGAAGGACATTGCAACAGTTGCGATAAATCGTTTGAAACAGACACCTTTTTTACTCTCTGCCCTTTTTGCCAGGGATTGGCCTTAGATATTGTTGCGGGGAAAGATTTGAAGATCCAGTCTATTCATGTTGACTAAAGGAAACTGATATGTGTGATACCTGTGGCTGCGGCCAGCCAGAAGAACAGACCACTATCCGTAAACCGGGCGAAGCTGAACACCACCATGATAATCACCATGACCACAAACATGATCATGGTCATGAAATCGAGGTGCAGCAGGATATCCTGACCCGGAATAACCTGCTGGCGGAACGGAACCGCGGTTTTTTCCAAGCCAAGGATATCCTGACCCTGAATCTGGTTAGTTCCCCGGGGTCAGGGAAAACCACTATCCTGGAAAAAACAATCAAGGTTCTCGGTGGAGCATTCATGGCCGTGATAGAAGGAGATCAGCAGACCATGCGGGACGCGGACCGGATCGAAAAAACCGGCGTTCCCGTAGTACAAGTGAACACCGGCACCGGCTGCCACTTGGATGCTCATATGATCCAGCATGCCATCAAGAAACTGGATCTACAAAATCACACGACTCTTTTCATTGAAAATGTTGGTAACCTAGTCTGCCCTGCCATGTTTGACTTGGGGGAAGCGATGAAAATTGTGATCATCAGTGTTACGGAGGGGGATGACAAACCCCAAAAATATCCACATATGTTTGATGCCGCGGACATGTGTATCATCAATAAAACAGACCTCCTGCCATATGTTGATTTTGATCTTGACCTATGTAAGCAGACTGCTTTGGAAGTTAATTATAATCTAAAATTTTTTGAACTATCCGCCAAAACCGGTAAAGGCATGCATCCCTGGATCGCATGGCTGAAACAACAACAAAAATCCTAACTCGAAAACCTTCAGAAATTATTCGTAAACAATTTCGAATAAATGGAATTGTTCAAGGTGTTGGCTTCCGACCGTTTATATATAATCTGGCGAATAAATTCAATCTAACAGGAACTGTTTCCAATTCGTCTGAAGGCGTCATTATTGAAGCTCAGGGAACGTCCGCAAATGTCCATAATTTCATCAATGTCATTCAAACAGACGCTCCTCCTCTTTCTATGATTTCAGCATTGGAAACAAACGACATTCCCAACAAGGATGAAACTAGTTTTATCATCAAAACATCAGAAAAGTCCTCAACCATTTCCACCATGATCTCTCCTGATGTAGCTGTTTGCGATGATTGTTTAGATGAATTGTTTAATCCGAAAGACAGGCGATTTCTCTATCCGTTTATTAATTGCACAAACTGCGGTCCTCGATATACTATTATCGAAAATATTCCTTACGACCGTCCTTTTACTTCCATGCGTCATTTTGAATTGTGTACGAATTGCCAAGAAGAATATGATGATCCAAATAATCGACGATTCCATGCACAACCCAATGCTTGTCCCGATTGTGGCCCTAAAGTTCAATTGCATGATGGGGGTGGAAAACCGGTTAGATCTGACAATCCAATCAGAGACACAGTCGAACTTATTAAGCAAGGAAGGATTGCCGCCATCAAAGGATTGGGCGGATTTCATCTGGCTGTAGATGCAACCAATTCCGAAGCCGTCAAGACACTCCGCAAACGAAAAGGACGTGAAGAAAAACCCTTAGCCATCATGGTAAAATCTATGGAAGATGCAAAAAGTATTTGCCATATTAATCGAGATGAAGCAAATGAATTGAGGTCGATTCAAAGTCCAATCGTTCTGCTGAAGAAAAGAGAAGATATTCCAATTGCTAATGACATAGCGCCGGGGAATGACCGAATCGGGATCATGCTTCCTTACACTCCATTACATCATCTTCTATTTTATGATGACGCACCGTCTCTTGTCATGACCAGCGCCAACCTGTCCGAAGAACCGATTTGCATTGAAAATAATGAAGCAGTAAATCGTCTTCTCAATATAGCGGATATCTTTTTGGTACATAATCGAAAAATTCTTACTCGCACCGATGATTCAGTACTCATGTTCCATAATAAAAAACGCTCATTTTTACGTAGGTCTCGCGGGTTCGTACCCATGCCGATACAACTCCCTTTTTCTGTACCTTCAGTTTTAGCATTAGGGGCATTTTTGAAAAATACCATCTGTGTTACCCGCGGAAACCAAGCATTTTTATCGCAGCATATTGGGGATTTGGACAATGCACTAGCTTGTCACTTTTTTGATGAAACGATAAAATATGTTCTCGACATACATCAAGTAAAACCTCAGGCGGTTATTCATGATTACCATCCGGATTTTTATTCTACCAAAGCAACAGAACGATTTACCTTACCTGCGATTCAGGTACAGCACCACCATGCACATTTGGCGGCAACCATGGCAGAACATCACATAAAAGGACCTGTTCTTGGATTAGCATTGGATGGTTTCGGTCTTTCAGAAAAAAACGAAACCTGGGGCGGTGAAATACTTTTAGTTGATGACACCTCTTACCGTCGATTAGGGCATTTCTATCCTTTACCCCACCTCGGTGGCGATTCTGCTTCCCATCAATCATGGCGTATGGGTGCTGCCGTTCTGCACAGTATTGGAAAAGAAAATAGAATTCAATCATTCTTCCCGAGTATTCCAAACATAGACAAAATCATGGAATTATTAAGTACACCAAATCTATTTTCATTTACAACCGGCTGTGGAAGATGGTTCGATGCTGCTGCGGCTATTTTGGGCATTTCTACCGTTCAAAAATACGAAGGACAAGCACCCATACTCCTTGAATCTCTGGTCACCAAACCTGAAATATTAGAGAAGGGCTGGAAGATTGAAAATAATATTTTGGATTTTAGACCACTGATGGAATATCTATTGAATTGCGACCCGGTTTCAGGCGCCAATATTTTTCATGGTACGTTGGCTGCCGGACTGGCAGATTGGGTAAAGCGCGTGGGTTTGGAGCATGGAATAAAAACAGTTATATCAGGCGGTGGTTGCTTTCATAATAAGGTCTTGGTGGAGTTGCTTGATGGTCACGTCCGTAAGATTGGGTTTCATTCATATTTCCCTGAGCAAGTACCCCCGGGAGATGGAGGGATTAGTCTCGGACAAGCTTGGGTTGGTGCATTAAAATTGATGGAACAATCGTGAAATATATTTCGGAATTCAGAAATGCAGCTATAGCACGGGAATTATCCATAAAAATTCATGATGAGGTCCAGCCAGGAAAAAATTATCATATTATGGAATTTTGCGGCAGTCATACCCATGCCATTTTTCGCCACGGAATACAAGACTTACTACCAAAATCAATCCGATTAATTCACGGTCCCGGTTGTCCTGTTTGCGTTCTGCCCATTAACCGATTAAACATGGCGATTCATCTGGCTAAAAAACCCCATGTTATTTTATGTTCTTACGGTGATATGATTCGAGTTCCGGGAAAGGATGGGATTTCATTACAATCCGTACAGGCGGATGGCGATGATGTACGGATTGTATATTCAGTCATGGATGCGTTGGATACGGCTCGAACACATCCCAAGAAAGACGTTGTTTTCTTTGCCATTGGTTTTGAAACTACAACCCCGCCCACTGCCTTAGCATTGCAAATTGCCAAAACAGAATCGCTCAAAAACTTTTTTGTTTTCTGCAACCATGTTCTCACTCCCGGGGCAATTGCGGGGATTTTGGACAATCCGGAAATTCGTTCCTTGGGGTCGATTCCCATTGATGGCTTTATCGGACCCGCCCATGTTAGCGCTGTCATTGGTAGTCAACCTTACGAATTTTTTGCAGAGGAATATCAAAAACCGGTGGTCATTGCAGGCTTCGAACCTTTGGATATTCTGCAAGCGATTCGGATGCTCATAAAACAAATGAACGAGGGGCAATCAAAAGTGGAAAATGAATATAGCCGCGCTGTAAAGCGGTATGGAAATATAACATCAAAACAACGAGTAGCAGATGTATTTGAATTACGCAAAATGTTTCAATGGCGAGGATTGGGATCCATACCCTACAGCGGTTTAAAAATTAAATCTGAATTTTCCCCATGGGATGCTGAAATTCAGTTTAAAATTCCGGATCAAAATATTCCGGATCATAAAGCCTGTGACTGCGCAGCCGTTTTACGGGGGGTAAAAAAACCTACGGAATGTAAAGTTTTTGGGTTATCGTGTACCCCGGAAACTCCATTAGGAAGCTGCATGGTTTCAGCAGAAGGTGCATGTGCTGCTTATTATACCTATGGACGGTTTAGGGAAAACGGGAAATCATTATGAAAATGAAAAAAAAACATATTCGTTTTCCGAAACGATTGAATTTTAATAATGGAAAAGTAGAAATGAGCCATGGTAGCGGTGGAAGAGCTATGTCCCAGTTAATTGAAGAATTATTCCAAGATGCATTTACAAACTCATATTTAAGGAAAAATAATGACCAAGCTGTTCTGCCTGTGGATAAAGGGAAAATCGCATTTACCACAGACAGTTTTGTCATAAATCCGTTATTTTTCCCCGGTGGAAATATCGGAAGTCTCGCTGTTCATGGGACTATAAACGACCTTTCCATGTCCGGAGCGGAACCACTGTATTTATCTGCTGGATTAATTTTGGAAGAAGGATTCCCCCTTTCTGATTTGAAAAAAATAATAGATTCCATGGCCAAGACGGCTGAAAATGCAGATGTAAAAATAGTTACCGGTGATACTAAGGTGGTTCATCGAGGTCAAGCTGACGGATTGTATATTAATACAACAGGTATCGGAGTTATTCCAAACAATATTAACATTTCGGCTGAACGAGCTCTCCCCGGTGATGCCATACTTATTTCCGGTCCGATTGGAGATCATGGCATTGCAGTCATGGCGGAAAGAGAGGGGCTTTCCTATTCTACTTCATTAGTTTCGGATGCTGCTTCATTAAACGGCTTGGTGAAGTCCATGGTGGAAGCAGTTGAAGACATTCACGTTATGAGGGATTTAACCCGAGGAGGTCTTGCAGCAGCAATGAATGAAATTTCAACTACAGCCGGAGTTGGTATGCTCATAGAAGAATCTGCAATTCCCGTTCGACCGGAAGTTCTGGCAGCATGCGAAATTTTTGGCTACGATCCACTCAATGTGGCAAATGAAGGGAAATTAATGGCAATCTGTCCCTCAGCAACATCAGAGATTTTACTGGGAGCTATGACGAACCATCCTTTGGGCGCACAATCGTCAATTATCGGAAAAGTGATTGAAGACGAACATTCATTTGTGGAAATGAAAACACAATTGGGAGGAAGAAGATTGGTTGACTGGATATCGGGAGTTCAACTTCCGAGAATTTGTTGAGCTATGCGAATTTTACTTTTAACCCACAGTTTCAATTCTCTGGCACAAAAACTTTATACTGTCCTTGAAGATTTAGGTCATGATATTTCTGTGGAATTTGATATCCATGATTCGGTTACGATTGAAGCAGTGAATTTGTTTAAGCCTGATATAATCATCGCTCCTTATTTGCGTCGAAAAATTCCCAAAGAAATCACAGCAAAGGTTTTATGCTGGATTATTCATCCGGGACCTCCCGGAGATAGGGGACCATCGGCCTTGGATTGGGCCATACTTAATGGAGAAACAAACTGGGGTGTAACGATTATTGAAGCCACAGATGAATATGATGCAGGCCCGGTTTGGGTAACAAAATCCTTTGCCATGCGTGAGGCATCAAAAAGTTCCATTTACGGAAGAGAAGTTTCAACTGCTGCAGTCTATTGCGTAATTGAAGCTTTGGATCAATATGAAACCTATGGAAGGATTAATGAACCATTAAATAAAGGTAAATTCCGTCCAAAAATACTCCAAGATGATCGAAAAATAATTTGGAAAACAGATTCCACTAAAACTATCCTGCGAAAAATCCGGTCTGCTGATGGCAGTCCGGGTGTATTGGACGACATTAACGGAATACCATTCTTTTTATACGATGCAGAAAATGCAGTGGATTTATCAGGAAATCCGGGGGAAATATTGGGCATTAATTCAGAAGCTGTCTGTAAGGCAACGGCTGATGGTGCTGTATGGATTAAACATCTTCGTCCACCAAATAATGATGAAGGTAGAGGAATTAAATTACCGGCAAAACAATGGTTAAAATTTTTTGGTATAAGGCTTACGAAGTTAGAACAGTCCCCATCTCCGGAAATATATTTTGAATCAAAGGATGGTATTGGAATTTTTCATTTTCCCTTTTACAATGGTGCAATGAGTACGGATCAATGTAAAAAATTGCAGACTGAAATAATTTCCCAAAAAAAGGGTAAGGAAAATATATGGGTTCTCGCCGGTGGACCAGACTATTGGTCTAACGGAATTCATCTCGGGCAAATTGAACAAGCGGAAAGCCCGGCAGATGAATCTATGAGAAATATTGAAGCAATGAATGATTTAGTGCATACAATAGTGAATTGTACGGATAAATTTATTATAGCTGCTATAAGGGCGAATGCAGCAGCCGGCGGCGTATTCCTTGCTCTGTCAGCAGATAGAATAATTGCAAATGATAGTATCGTTTTAAATCCCCATTATCGTAATATGGGTAATCTCTATGGTTCGGAATATTGGACCTACCTCCTACCCAAAAGATTATCTAAAAAACATTCTAAAAAATTGATGCAAAGACGATTGCCCATACGTGCGGGAAGGGCAAAAAATATTGGATTAATTGATGAAGTTTTTCCTGTAAACGGTTCTAATTCCTTGGAAGTAATTTATGAATATGCTTTATATTTAAATCAAAAGGTTAATTTCTCCCAATACTCAAAAGATAAAGCAAAAATGTTAGGTTTAGATAGTGAGAAAAAATCTTTAGAATCATATCGCACGGAAGAAATGGAAAAAATGAAATTAAATTTTTATGGATTTGATCCAAGTTATCATGTGTCAAGGTATAATTTCATCCGCAAGAGACTCGTGAGTTGGACTCCTCTTTACTTGGCAAAACATCGTACATTGGAGAAAAATATTTCATCATTTAATCAAACAGAAAGACAATAGTCAATGTGTTTAGCCATACCGGGAAAAGTAGTTGAAATTTTTAATAAAAATGGGCTTTTAATGGGTCGTGTTGATTATGGTGGTACCAGTCATGAAACGTGTTTGGAATATGTTCCGGAAGTTAACGTTGGTCAATATGCCATTGTTCATGCCGGATTTGCTCTTTCAATCCTCGATGAAGAAGAAGCAAAAAAAACATTAGACACATGGTCGGAGATGGTGGATGCAGTTGAAAAGGAAGGATTAGATATTTTTGGTAATCCCATAGAAAACAAACCCAATGATTGAAAGCAATATACTGTTTCTGACTGCCGCTTCAATTGGATTTGTTCATACAATTATCGGGCCGGATCATTATTTACCATTTATCATGATTGGGAAAGCACGGTCCTGGACATTACAAAAGACAACAGTAATAACTTTTTTATGCGGTGTCGGTCATGTAATCGGTTCAGTTCTACTCGGGCTAATAGGAATTGCACTAGGTATTACTGTTGGTTTTTTAGAAGAAATTGAATCTACTCGGGGTGATTTTGCAAGTTGGTTACTCATTGGTTTTGGAATAGCCTATGCGGCGTGGGGATTACGGATTGGGTTCAGGGCAAAAGAACATTCTCATGGACATGATCATAATGAAAAATTTCACCATCACTCACATCATCATCTCAGTAGGCATACCCATATTCACGGTAATGAGAAATCCATAACACCCTGGGCATTATTTGTTATTTTTGTACTGGGACCTTGCGAACCACTTATTCCTGTTTTAATGTATCCCGCAGCACAAGGTGATTGGCAAAGTTTGATAGGTGTTACGCTTGTATTTGGTTTTGTTACCATATCAACCATGACATTCATTGTTATGATTTCATACAAAAATATTATCAACTTGAAACTCGGATTTTTGGAAAAATACACTCATGCTTTGGCAGGGTTGATCATTGCCATTTCGGGATTAACCATTCAACTCATAGATCTTTAAATGGAAATAACCCTCCATCTTTGGTCCTATTTTTTCCTCTTAGTTCTTCCAAATAGGGTACTAATCGTCGACAAACTGCACACCGTAATGATACAACATAATAAAAGCGATTGAGGTGGACGATCCCATTCCATAAAACCAATTTTTGATCCGTCCAGAAGTTCAGCATAAAAACCAGGTGCAGGTCTTCCAAGTCTAGCACCCTGTTTTGAATAATATATTACAGCGTTTATAAAAAAACCCCAATAGAATTGATACAATAACAAGAACAATTATACCAAGAACGCTCATTTTTCAAGCCAATGCATGATGATTTCTTTACCTTTTTCTACAGCTTTTGGAACTAAATTTTGTACTTCTTTAGTTAAGCCTACATTTATATCTATATTTTTTGGAGGGATTCCAATGAGAGCAACTTCCTTTGGTACTTTGCCATGAAGTTTTGCAATGGATAACAATTCACTTAATCCAATTTGGTGAGAGGACATTTTTCTATGTATAAAAGATGGCAGGTTTTCTTTTTGATATACATATACTTTAAAATCATAATCTTGGGGGATAATTGCATCGAAAATTAATAGGCTATCAGCTGATTCAATATAATCCAGCAAATATACACCCTGTGTTCCTCCGTCAATAATGTTTACATTGGCAGGAAAGTCACTATTTGCTTCTAATAAACGAACTGCTTCTACACCAAATGCCTCATCACCCAAAATGATGTTCCCCAATCCGAGGACATTTATTTTTTGTTCAATAGAACTTTTAATCCTCGAAACAGATGATTGAAATATTACCCAACTAAATCAGATATTTAATCAGCGTATTCGGGGCATTCCTCAACTTTATGTTTATACCCTGTTACAATGGATGATGTAACACCCGCACTAATTACCGCGTAAATGTGCAGAATCAAATATACCGGGAAAACCCATGCAATTAAATGATGCATAGTATGCATGCTTTGGCTGCTACCAAAAATAAGCACTACCCATCCAAACGACGAATCAGTAAAACCACCCGGATTATTTTCTCCATACATTGCTAACCCTGTTAACACCATAAAACAGGACCCACAAAAAATAAAGAGAAAATTAGTCAATGCAGCTAGAGGATTGTGTCCATAATAGTTAGGTTCTTTTTTATTAAGAAACAAATATGCTCTCAGTTGATCCTTAAACGGCTGGCCCCACCAAATTGGTGACCAAGGTTTAAATCCAGCAAAGCGTCCATATTTGTCATTTCCAAACAACGCCCAGTATAATCTGAACAGAAAGTTGGCAATAAATACAAATGCTGTTGCAAAATGTATATATCTAAACCAGGCCATTTGATGATACCAAACTGCTTCTCCTATACTTGGACTTAAAATGGGTGAAGCAATGTATAAACCCGTAATAAACAATACAGTCATACACAGTGCGTTTACCCAGTGGTAAACTCGAACGGGCATTCTCCAAACATATTGTTCTTCGTATAATTGTCCCATATTTACCTCCTACGATATTTTCACAGCTGTGATTTCATTACCATTCATATCCAATATATGAGAAGCACACGCTAGACATGGATCAAAAGAGTGAATTGTACGGAGAATTTCGAGTGGTTGTTCTGGATCAGCCATGGGAGTTCCCTTCAATGCGGCTTCGTAAGCACCCGATTTTCCATTTCCATCTCTGGGAGAGGCGTTCCACGTGGATGGAACTACAATTTGGTAATCTTCGATTTTTCCTTCTTTTATGTGTATCCAATGCCCTAAAGCTCCCCTTGGAGCTTCAGTATAACCGACTCCCTTACAATCAGACGGCCAACGATCCGGATCCCACTTTTCATTATTAAACACCTGTGTGTCACCGGCTTTAACATTGGCTACTAATCGATCATAATAGTGGGTCATGAAACCAGCAGTCTGCTTACACTCAATTCCCCTGGCGGCTGTTCGTCCTAAAGTAGAAAAGAGTGCTTCCGGTCCTACGTTGAGAGTTTTTAATACGTAGTTAACTGTTTCCACTATCATTGGGTCTTTTTTAGCGTAAGCCACAAGCACTCGTGCTAGTGGACCAACTTCCATTGGATTGTTATTCCATCTGGGGGTTTTGAGCCAACTGTATTTTCCTTCTGTATCAAGATGCTTATAAGGCATCTTAGGTACAGCTTCAGGTTTTGGTGTTGTTTCACCTTCCCAAGGGTGCAATCCAGCCCCGTCTCCGCCAGCATATGAGTACCATGAATGACTTACTTCTTCCTTGATCTGCATCATATCTCGTGGATCTACATCATGTATCGTACTTAGATCTTTGTTTAATATGGCTCCCCTAGGCCAAAGCAAAGAACTGGTGTCATCAACATGAGTTTCAGGAAAGTCACCATAAGACAAGTAGTTACCTAACCCACCCCCATGGAGCCAGCCTTTATAAAAACCGGCAATTGCAATTAGATCAGGAATGTATACTTGATCAATGAAAGCATTCGTATCATCAATAATCTTCTTGACTCTATTAAGCTGTTCAATGTTGATTGCTGTATCACTATCAGGGTCAATTGCGCAGGCCATACCACCAACCAAATAATTTGGGTGTGGGTTTTTTCCGCCAAAGATGGCGTGGATTTTGACTATCTCTTTTTGAAAATCAAGCGCTTCCAGATAATGAGCCACTGCCATAAGATTCGCTTCCGGAGGCAGGAGATATCCCTTATGTCCCCAATAGGCATTGGAAAATATTCCCAATTGGCCACTTTCTACAAATGTAGTCAAGCGAGTTTTTAAGTCCTTAAAATAGCCAACAGATGATTTCGGCCAAGACGGACTAACTGCTTGAGCCAGATCTGATGTGGCTTTAGGATCTGCACTCAATGCTGAAACTACATCTACCCAATCAAGGGCATGAAGATGGTAGAAATGGATCAAATGGTCTTGTGTTTGCTGTGTAGCATTCATTAAGTTGCGTATGATGCGGGCATTGGTTGGTATATCAACTCCAATCGCATCTTCAACACACCGAATAGACGCCAATGCATGTACTGTAGTACAAACACCACAAATCCTTTGAGTAAATGCCCATGCATCTCTAGGATCTCGTCCTTTTAGTATAAGTTCAAGTCCTCGCCACATAGTTCCACTGCTAAAGGCATCTTTAATAGTATTATTTCCATCTAGTACAGCTTCAATCCGTAAATGTCCTTCTATTCTTGGAATTGGATCAACAACGATTCGTTTTGCCATGATTTAGCCTTCCTCTTTTTTTGCGGTCTCATCTTTAAGAATATTCTTCTGGATTGCTGTACCCACAGCATGGGCCGCCATACCTGCTGCTGCTGCACCCACCGCGACCATTCCAATCTTATCAGCATTTGTATTTGTTCCTAAAAATGAAACATCAGCTAATCGCGTATAAAACGGTCCATTATCCCAGAATCCCGGCTCCGAACATCCGAGACACGGATATCCAGCTTGGATAGGATAACTTGTTCCTTCATTCCATTTAACAGTTGAACATGAGTTGAACGTGGTTGGCCCTTTGCAGCCCATTTTGTATAAACACCAGCCTTTTTTTGCTCCTTCGTCATCAAAATTTTCAACAAACATACCAGCATCGAAATAGGGTCTGCGGTAGCATTTATCATGGATTCGTGTACCGTAAAATGCTTTCGGGCGTTTAAGTCTATCCAGTTCAGGAAGTTTCCCAAAAGTGAGTAAATGTGTAATTACACCAGTCATCACTTCTGCAATTGGCGGACAGCCCGGAACATTCACAACAGGTTTATCCTTGATGAGTTTATGTACCGGGGTTGCTCCAGTGGGATTTGGTTTCGCATTTTGCACACAACCAAAGGAAGCACATGAACCCCAAGCAATCACTGCCATGGCATCTGCTGCTGTTTCTTTCAAAATACTTGTAAAGGATTCACCATTTACCATACAATAAACACCATCATCTTTTGTTGGTGCATTCCCTTCTACGGCAAGGATGTATTTACCTTTGTATTCTTTCATTATTTGTTTACGTATGGCCTCTAGTTGATGACCGGCAGCTGCGCTAAGTGTATCATCGTAATCCAAAGAAATCATATTTAAAACAATATCAGCTGCGATTGGATGAGATGATCGAATGAAAGACTCACTACAACATGTACATTCTAGACCATGCAGCCAAATAACTGGAATGCGTGGTTGTGTTTCCATTGCTCGCACTATTTTTGGAACCAATGTTGATGAGAATCCAAGGTAAACCGACATAAGGCTGCAGAATTGTAGAAAATCCCGACGGTTTACACCCCTTGCTTCTAAAATGTCCTTATAGGTTGTCTTTTTGTTCATGTTAACTCCCTTTTATTATTATTTTAACTGCTAATTACGTATGATAAGTGATTACAACATTAATCACTAGTAGTGTAGTTTCGATGAAAGGCAGTAGTAAAAAATAATTTTTTTGGGAGAGGTAAATAGTGGAGATTGCCTAATTCAAGTATGTTTATAAATAAAATTTTTAAGGATACAGATTTATTATATATTGTGTTCAATCTTTCCAACTTTATCATTTATTATTATTTGATTTTTGGAAAGTAATTATCATATAGATAATTTCCAAGAATTATATAGGATATTTATACCTTATGATACAATTATCTTAATATATTACTATTACATGACAGGCATAATTCAATTATAATTAAAACATTTATCATTATTTATTTTACATTTTTTCTCTTAATTAGGTAGTTTGGCCATCCGTGGCACAGTGAATGTGGCTATGTGCGGCGTCATACCATCGCCATTATGGCTGGGCCAAGCAACGGGAAACTCATCCTGATGGATTAAGAAGACCACTGTGGATGGCTTACCCTCTAACGCCGAAAAAAGAACAGTTTTATATAAAATAATTGAATTAATTTGATTGTGATTCTTTTAGCTGAATTACCTACGTTTGATTTAATCAAGTAAGGTAACCAGCCGGTACGGTGATGTTGGAAACAACATCATTTGCTCCCGATTCTTACATGATTGTGGGATGAATTGGAATGAGAATGGAAAAAACAACACACACGCAAACCTCCTTTTTTCGCGACGAACAGTCCGCGAATTCCCTCATTAGTGATCGATTCGGCAGAACCTTTAATTACCTCCGCCTTTCTGTTAATGAATATTGCAACCTCCGGTGCATTTACTGTATGCCGGAAGAAGGGGTTCCATTTCGCAGTCAGGATAAGCTACTGACAACCGATGAAATTTGTCGTTTAATTGAAACCACGTCACAAATGGGCGTTTCCAAAATACGCTTTACGGGTGGGGAACCCCTGCTGAGAAAAGATCTGTTGGAACTCATTCAACTTGTACACGAAATAGATGGTATTGATTCCATTCATTTGACGACAAATGGAACATTGCTTTCCAAACAAATAAACTCTTTGAAAGATGCCGGTTTGACGGGAATCAATATCAGCCTGGATACGCTGAACCCTGAAAAATTCAATAGCATCACACGAGGGGAAGGGTTGGATTTGGTTTTGGATGGACTTGAAAAAGCGAATCAATCGGGAATTTCATCCATCAAGGTGAATGTGGTGGTCATGCGGGATTTCAATAATGATGAACTATTGGATTTTATTCAATTAACAAAAGAAAATGACGTCACCGTACGCTTCATTGAACTTATGCCATTTGATGCTCACCAGATATGGAAGACGGGAAAGTTTTATCGGGCTGAACAGATTATATCAGATTTGAAAAAGCAAGTAGATGAATTGGTTCCTGTAAATGGTTCTAGAACAGAGCATCATATTTTTCGGAAGAATGGTTACAAAGGAAAAGTAGCGGTAATCCCTTCCTATACCAGAAACCTGTGTGGAGAGTGTAATCGTATTCGCATCACGGCGGATGGAAAACTCATGAATTGTCTCTATAGCCAGAATGAAACGAATCTTCGCGATGCCATGCGCAATGGATCATCGAATGAAGAAATTGGGAGTTTTATTCTTGATGCAATGATGAAAAAACATAAAGATGGTTGGGATGCTCAAAATCAAGGTAATGACAACCGGGAATCCATGACCCAAATAGGGGGATAATATGAATAAATTTTCACATTTAGATAAAAAAGGAAACGTCAAAATGGTGGATGTGACGAATAAGGTCAGCACTGTTCGAATGGCAAAAGCTGAAGGAAAAATATCCATGCTTCCAGGAACCATTATGGCGATTCAGGATGATGCACTTCCTAAGGGAAATGTGCTGACCACGGCGAAAATTGCTGGCGTTCAGGCAGCCAAAAAAACAGCTGAACTCATTCCTATGTGCCACCAGCTGAACCTGTCTTTTGTGGATATTGAATTTGATGTTCAAACGGAAAGTATTGTGATAAAGTCCATCGTAAAAACGAAGGAAGCCACGGGCGTGGAAATGGAAGCGCTGACGGCTGTGTCTGTTACCGCATTGACTATTTACGACATGTGCAAGGCCGTGGATAAAACCATGGTTATTAGCTCAATAAACTTGGTGGATAAACTTGGTGGAAAATCCGATTATGCCACGGAATATCGCCCACAGGTTGGTGTCATCACGATCAGTGACAGTGTGTCATCGGGAAAAAGTGAAGATAAGTCAGGTCCCTTATTAATTTCGGGGTTTTCCGATTCAGGCTGTTCTGTCGAACATAAGAAAGTTCTTCCTGACGGTTCCGATGAATTGATGCCCACAATTCAAAACTGGATTGAAGAGGGAGTGGAATTAATTATTACCACCGGCGGGACAGGGCTGGGGCCCAGAGACCTAACCATTGAAACGTTGGAAGAAATTTTCAATTCCAAATTGCCCGGAATCGAACAGGCGCTACATGCTTATGGACGTGGAAAAGTGAAAACGGCCATGCTGTCCCGGTTAACAGCTGGCGTTGTCAAGGGGGCTATCGTAATCTGTTTACCAGGTAGTCCTGGCGCTGCAAAAGATGCGCTAAACGTATTGATTCCGACTATTTTTCATTCATTTCACATGATGAAGGGTGAAAAGCATTGATGGAATATCTCTTGCCCATTCTGTTCTTGTTTGTTGCATTCATTTATTCCAGTGTGGGGTTGGGCGGCGGCTCATCCTATACAGCACTCATGGCTATTTTCGGAATTAGTTATCTTATCATTCCCACCACATCATTAGCCTTAAACCTGATTGTTACCTCTATCGGTGTGATCAACTTCTGGCGTAACGGCCATGGTCGGCTGGGACTAATTGGACCGTTTATACTGACGTCCATTCCCATGGCCTATTTAGCGGGGACATTGCCATTGTCCGAGAACATATTTCAGCTGTTATTATTAATAACACTCATGCTAGTGGTAATAAGAATTTATTTCTTTAACAACCTACAGTTTTCATTCCAATTATCTGGAGTAAAAAAGT
>CEPS01020412.1_pt1 | contig 17477 bp, 17 predicted proteins | sample 530401 | NCBI WGS metagenome assembly CEPS01 (sample SAMEA2620035, study PRJEB7988) | marine metagenome | biome: marine biome (ENVO:00000447); feature: mesopelagic zone (ENVO:00000213) & marine oxygen minimum zone (ENVO:01000065); material: "saline water (ENVO:00002010), including plankton... | reverse complement strand
CATACAGAAATAAACAGGATTGTCCAAACAGAGACACAGAAAATTTTTACAAATATACAGCATCCAGGGAGTCAATATTGGTTGGAATAAAACTGAGATCCACAGTTGTTTCGCAAGTCGGTTACCGAGGTCGAACTACTGCAGGCGGAAGAGGCTTCTGGACTGTTTTTATGGGAAGTCTCGATTTTTAGAGAGGTGATGGTGCCACTATAATCATTGATACATTCATCCAAACTATTTTTTACATAAGTTTCATCGCCTGAGGTGTCAATGATTTTTGGGAAATCACTACAAGCTGAGGTGCCGTTGATTTGAACATCGAGAATTTCGACTTTGGCACTGAGGACGGCTTTTTTCTGATCATTAAAAATGGCGCAGCCTTTGGGAGTGGGGTCGGCAAGGCAGGCGCGCTTTAGGGTCAAGGTGATGTTTGCCGCATTAGCTTCGTCAACCTCTTTGTAAACCTGGGTGTCTATGGCATAATACTGCATCGCATCCTGGTATTCGGTTGTTCCAAGATCTTCCAGACTGCCGCGAGTTTTTGAAAGCCCTACCGCAAAAAGCTGCCATCCGTCACTGACGCCGGGGACTTCGATTTCCAAATAATCTCCACTGGTAGGAAGGCTGATGATTTTGATGTACTGGGAAGTATTGGGCAGGTCATTTTTCAGATGTTCTTGAATGCTATCATTGATCGGTTCCTGGGGGTCATAGGCCTTCCCATGACTGGAGAAAGTCAGTGGCCCCAACACCAGAGCGCTGATGGCATCCCGTGTTGGATCGCTTGAATTCGGCCCCGTAAACGCAGAAGTCCGATTTTGAACGGGGATCGATTTCAAGAGGGAACTCAGGTCGATACCGATTGTAGACTTTTCAGAAGGCAGATCCCCCCGGCAACTGAGTAATCCCAGTGCTAGAACTAGGCTTAGAATCAATAAATTGATGAGGCGTTTGAAATTTTTCCAGCACATGTTTTTTCTTTTCAAAAGGCTCCTTGAAGTTCTATGCCCTGGATGATCCGCACTGTAGGAACCTTATTCGAGAGATTTACCCCGTAACGGAGGTGGTAGTGGGTGGACCAGCCCTCCATGAATTTCCATCCCAGTGCCGTTGAAAAGCGGAACTGCAGGTCAGTCCTTTTTTCCCCAAGCGGAGTCTTTGTGCTGAGGGGAATCTGGTTCGGATAACGGCGGTTGGCAAATCCGAATCCAATGTCATACAGAACTCCGTTTTTCCACTGGTTCTTCCAGTCAAAGTCGAAACTCAAAAAGTCCTGGATGCTCTCCCGGGTGCCCTCATCGGCACGTCCCAATGAAATCAGGCTCCGGTAACGGTCCAGTTGATCTGCATCCATGCTGTTGTATTCCCAACTGAAAGCAGGTTGCCCCCCATCTTTCGAGGAACTCTCAGAAAAATCTTTGTAAGTGAATTCAAGGCGGTACTGATGTCTGCTGTTACCGGTTTCTTTATTCTCATTTCCGAGTTGATAACCAAGTTTCAAAAGATGATGGAAGGCGTATTTGGTCCCGCCTGTAGTGATGTCCAGCATACGCCATGCGCCGAGCCAGCCATCCTGGGTAAATTTCGGGGTACTGCCTGTTTCTGCAAAAATCACCTGTGACTTAAGTTTTTTTGTATAGGGATTTACTGTAACCGGTCTGGTTCACGCCGATAAAAGCATTGATAGTTCCGTAACTGAGAAGAGCGAGTAGGTTTTGGCTGATGCGGGTATCTGCCTGCTGGCTGTCATCGATGACTCCCTGGATTTCAATGTCGCCAATTTTCACAGGAATCCCTATGTCCTGGCTGGGGTTGCTGTCATTTTCATATTTGAGACCGGCTACGATTTTCCATGAAAATTTTGGTATATCTTTTTTATGATCCTCCTCGTGTGGTAATGGAGATTCAGGGGCCTGCCCCAGTTCTTTGGCATAAAGTACAAGATAACGCCGGGTGCGCAGATTCTGTTCGGAGTCGGTGGCGGTGACGCTGATCAGGTTTTTCCCAGGTTTGAGGTTCAGCAGGCGGTTGATGACTACCGTCTGAGATTTTGCAAATTTTACAGGCTTGCCGTTGATTAGAATCTCCTGGATTAAATCGTCATCGTAAATCACCCAGCTTACAGGCAGTTGAACCTCATTGCTGGTCTGGCGCCGTTTAAGATCGGTGGTTAATATCTGGGGTGCCTCCTGTGAGGCCAAAGGATCCTGGGCTGAAACTGAAACAGAAGGAATCCATAATCCAAGGCTTATCAGGACGAGTTTAAACCCGCATTTAATGCCGGAAATCGGGAGAAGGTTAGAGAGCAACATTCCTCAGTTCTCCACCTCGATCAGGATTTTTACTTTTTCTTCTCTAGCGGTCGCCGCAGCATCAGCAGTCTCTTCCACCTGTACGTTGAGATCTTCAATCAGATAGATCTGGGACAGATTTTCCTGAGCTTCTTCCCTATCGCTGACCTCCGGGACTACGTCCCCTTCGGAGTCACTCACTGGTTCGATGCTTTGCAGAGAGACTTCCGTAATGCCCACACTGAGATCCGGGTTTTTTGTATCTGTCGTGTTCAGTGTTTCAGGTGCTTGGGTTTCCCGTTCATCGGCAGAAAGGTCTGGATCAAAATTTGGGATGGCCGCCAGACCGCTTAGTCCTTCGAGTTGGTCATCCAGTTTGAAACCCGCCTCGCCAAAAGGGATTTCCTCCCCGGCTATCGTCATATCACCATCAAGGTTGGCGAGGTTGGTAAAATCCGAACCGGTGTTGCCTTCACCTAGTGAGCCCCGAATTCCCACAATCGTCGTGGTTGTCCGTATGCTCATGACTCTGCGCTTGTTACCATCCATAGTACGAGCCCGAAATTTACCAAAAAGCATACGCAGATTTCCTTTTCGTTGACCTTTGAACCATCTTCGAACCTGAAGGATGGCATTTGACCCAAGAGTTATTCGGTCTCAAGATCGAAAATTAAGACGAAGATTTCCCTTCAAACCAACTCGAATCAAATCTCCTTCTTGAATCTCTACTGGGGAATCTGATGAATTGAAAATTAGATTTTCCGCATTCCTAACAATTACCACGCTTCCTGAATAGATTGTTGCTGAACCATGGAATTGCTCAGTTTGGGTTGCCTCCAAAAATGTTCCTGATGTCAAAAAAAACATCGATATCAGGAAAAAGATTTTTTGGGGGGGTAGGATAGTGTTGAAACATAGATTAAAGTGCTCGACAAAAAGGGACTTAGTTGATGATGAACTTTAGAGATCCTTTATAAGCTATTAAAATGCAGGATGACTATTCGTAATTTTACTAGCATTAAAAAGTTTCAAAAATAGGAATTGAGACTAAACTGGAAAACTTTTAAACAAACTTTGAGTTAGAAATAACATAATTTTATGAAGCAAATATAGAACGTGCTTTCGCAAAAAAAACTTCTGTTTTTGATTCAAGAGTTGAAGGTCATAAAGAAAAGATTTCTACGGATTCAACTGGACTAGGGATGAGCAGTCCTGCAAGTTATACCATTATCAAATTTGGAATTTTTTCTCTTTTCTTGAAATGCTCCTCAAACTTTTTCTGGCTTTTACTCTCATTCCGTTGGTAGAGATTTATCTACTGATCAAACTGGGGCAGAATTTCGGGGCCATCACCTCGATCCTGCTCGTGATTTTTACAGGGATTCTAGGAGCCTACCTGGCCAAGATGGAGGGTTTACGCACACTGTTCCGATTGCAGGAGACTCTACGTGAAGGAGGAATGCCAGGAGAGGAACTGTTGGATGCACTCCTGATCGCTTTGGCCGGGCTGGTATTGATCACTCCAGGATTCATCACCGATGCCGTCGGTTTTCTGCTACTGGTTCCATTCACCCGGATGCTGGTGAAAAACTGGCTGAAAGAACGTTTGAGAGCAAAATCAACAATCAGGGATGACGACGATGTCATCATTCATCAATGATACAATAAATGTCCCCGAGCAATTGGATTTCAACGAATGATTGATTGAACAACTTGCCCTTTTCCCTGGAATTATTCAGAATTTCTAGGTTTACCTGATTCAAAATCCTATTTTTCAGGATCTTACCTTCTTCTACTTTTTTAATGAGCAGTCAACTAAGTTTTGAAATTAACGGCCGGACAGCAGATCTTCCACTCATTTCTGGGTCGGAGGGTGAAACAGCAATTGATATTTCAAAATTAAGATCCGAGACAGGAACTATCACGCTAGACCCCGGTTATGTCAACACCGGAGCCTGTACCAGTGGTATCACCTTCCTCAATGGGGAAAAAGGGATTCTCAGATACCGGGGTTATCCCATTGAACAGCTTGCCGAGAATTCCAACTTTTTAGAGGTCAGCTACCTTCTGATTCATGGTGAACTTCCAAACGCTGGAGAATTGGAAGATTTTGAAAGAAACATCACCCGCCACACCTTGCTCCATGAAGATCTGCGCCACATTTATCAGGCCTTTCCCAAAGGGGCACATCCGATGGCAATGCTTTCCTGTGTCGTCAATGCTCTTTCGACCTTTTATCCTGATTTCAGTTCTACCGATCAAAAAGGTGTGGACTTGGCTATTTGGAGGTTGTTGGGAAAGATGCCAACGATTGCTTCGTGGGCTTTCAAGAAAAACATCGGACAGCCTTTCATTTATCCAAGTAATAAACTCAATTACTGCGCGAATTTCCTGAGTATGATGTTCCGGGTCCCGGCGGTGGACTATGAACCTGCGGAGGAGTTCGTCAAGGCACTCAATGTGCTGTTCATCCTCCATGCCGATCATGAGCAGAACTGCTCTACCTCTACAGTCAGGCTCGTTGGCAGCAGCCAAGCCAATCTTTTTGCCTCTATCGCTTCGGGAATTGCCGCATTATGGGGCCCTCTCCATGGAGGAGCCAACCAGGCTGTTCTCGAGATGCTGATGATGATTCATAACGATGGAGGCAATGTCGGGAAGTTTGTTGAAATGGCGAAGGATAAGGACTCCGGTTTCCGTCTGATGGGATTTGGTCACCGAGTATACAAGAACTTCGACCCACGTGCGTTGATCATCAAAAACTATTGTGACCAGATTCTTGAGAAAGTGGGACTTCATGACCCCTTGCTGGAAATCGCGAAACAGTTGGAACAGGTGGCGCTCGAAGATGATTTCTTCAAGGAGCGTAAACTCTATCCAAATGTCGATTTTTACAGTGGCATCATCTACAAAGCCCTGGGGTTTCCTGTTGACATGTTCACAGTGCTTTTCGCACTTGGTCGACTTCCGGGCTGGATTGCTCACTGGGCCGAGATGCGTCAGAGCCCTCCAAAAATTGGTCGACCCCGGCAGATCTACACAGGAGCAATCGAACGTCCTTTTCTTCCTTTGGAAGCAAGGGGTTAAATAATTTTTGAGGAGAAAAGCGCTTGCGCAGCCTTAGCCTCAGAGAACAACTGTTAATCGCCCTGATGGTGCTGATTGCCGTGGCACTTGGCATCTTCCTTGTTTTTCAAAATCATAGACAAACCGAAAAGAAGCTTTCCAGCCAGTTAGAAGGGCAAAAACTTCAACTGGAGCAGCTTCAATTGCTGGCCGGGGAGTGGGAAATACTCCAGCAGGAACCAAGTGCTCCGGTGATGAAGCAACCTCTCAGTTCTTTCATCGAAAACGTAGCCCGCTCTTTTGCCATTCAGGACAATCTCCAACTCAATGTCCTCCAACAGGTGGAGGAGGAGATAGAGGGGGTTCAGGTTCGGCTGGACCGTTTGAAACTGGACCAGTTGACCGATATGCTCTATCAGCTTGAGAATCACAGACCGGTGCTCAGGCTTTCACAATTGAATATCAGCATCAGTCCTGGCAATCGGCTGGTACGTGCTAGTTTCCAGGTACGTAAACAACTTGGCAGCTGACGCAGCTTCCCATTTTTTCTGTTTTTCCCGGGAAATTAAAAAATGATTAGGTGAAAAATAAAATGCATTCGATGATCATTTTTATGAAATTCCCATGAAAGGTCTATGAAAGGTTTCAGAAAAAAATGTGTAAAAAAGATTTTTCTTTCAAGAGGGAACACCATTTTCCCTGGACAGAATCTGCTTGAACGATGAAGTGGTTCAATCGTCTTTTTCTGCTGCTTCTGGCATTGCCCGTTTTGTTGGTCATTGTCTTTTGGGGGCTGAAGAATAATTTTCCAGGAGATAACCTGGCAGACATGCTGGAACAGCAGGCTGCGGGACGTTTTGGAATTCCCCTCCAAGTGAGCCCCGTAGAACTTGAATGGCAGGGATTTCAAATTCCAGAGCTTGTTCTGATGCGTGCAGCAGGATGGAAGTTTCTTCCAAGAGGCGATCTCTTCATTTTGGAAAACCTCACATTCCAGTTTCTGCCTACGCTGCTAAAGCGTTCAATCGAGCTTTCATCAAACAGCCATGGAGGTGATTTTGAATTGAAAACCGACCTCTTCATGGAGGATCAGATTTCCTCAAACTTTAAAAACATCCAACTCAAAACGATCCCAGCATTATCCGGTTTATCATATGCGGATGTGGAGGGAGTGCTTGGATTGGAAACAACGGTAAACAATCTGTCTGCTTTAAGGACTGGTAAGACTTCTATTCCTGAGGGAGAACTGAAGGGTGCTCTTGAAAATGTGAAGATCCGGCTGATTGGGATGGCAATGATCTTTCCTCAGCTAGACCTTCCTCCGGTCGAATTTAGTAGCATCGATTTTGAACTTTCCTTAGGACCCGTGATGCAAATCCGGAAGATCAATCTGAAAGGGATGTTGACAGGAATGATGGAAGGTACACTGAGGATAAATCCCAAAAAACTTGAAGCATCTCTACTGGATTTACGTGTGCAGTTGGTGCCTTCTCCTGAATTGAGTTCAAGCTTGGGGACTCTGGCAATGGTGCTGAAGTCTTATCAATGTGGCAATCGCATTGATATTCAACTCAAAGGGCCACTGAACCGGATGCCACCTCCCAAAAGAAGGCCCTGCAGTTAAAATGATGAGGAATCATCTACTGAGTTTATTGACTGGATTGGGCTTAGCCTTGTTGGGAGGAATCTGGGCTGCGGGATCCTATCTTTATGTGGTTTTTGAAAAACCAATCGCAGCCAATCCTGAGGGAAATTCCATCCTTTTGATTCCTCGAGGTACCCCCTATTCAGAGGTTACCAATGAACTCAAACAACTTGGTTTAGTGAACCAGCCCAGGCTCTTCCGCTACTTGTCTCTTTATCTGAATGTAGCGTCACGTATCAGAGCAGGAGAATTTGAACTGAATCATCATTGGAATACTTGGCAGCTGCTTCAGCATCTGACCCGTGGAAAAAGCATCACCCATCGCGTCACCATTCCAGAGGGTTGGAATTACAAAGAAATTGTAGAACGCCTGGTGAAAAATGAGCTGGGTGATCGAGAAATGTTCATGTCCTATTTCAGGGATCCCAATTTACTGAAAAAAACGGGTGTTCCTGAGACCACAACTCTTGAAGGCTTTCTTTTTCCAGAAACGTATTTTTTTTCCAAAATCGATAGTGAAAGGCAGATCCTTCTAACCATGATCAGGCATTATCGTGATGCTTACAGCAAGGAATTTAAAAAACGGGCCCAGGAACTTGGATTGACCGAATATCAGATCCTGACCTTGGCATCGATCATAGAAAAGGAAACCGGTTCTGCTGAGGACCGCCCCTTGATTGCTGCAGTATTTCACAACCGCCTCAAGCGCCGGATGCGTTTGGACAGCGACCCCACTGTGATTTATGGCATCGAAGATTTTAACGGAAACCTGACCCGCAAGGACCTCCGCACCCCCACTGCTTACAACACCTATCGACGATATGGACTGCCTCCGACCCCTATCAGTAGTCCCGGTCGTGATTCCCTTCATAGCGCGCTTTTTCCGGCGGAGGAAGTTTATCTGTATTTCGTGGCGCGCGGAGATGGAAGCAGTCAATTCTCCCGTTCCCTCCGGGAACATAATCAGGCGGTGAATCATTTCCAGAAAAACCGCAGAATTCGGAAAATGATGCGTCAAAAACGTCTTGAGCAGAATTCCTCGTCAACACTCTGAGCCTTTCTTTTCATAAAATGCCTTCTCTTTTGCTGAGTCTGCAAAATGTTTCCAGCAGGCGTTGGGACAGGATTATTCTGGAAGATTTAAGCTGGAGCTTCTACAAGGGACAGTGCTGGGGAGTCATTGGGCCCAACGGAGCAGGAAAAACAAGTTTAGTGGGTCTGATCCTCGACCAACTTCCCTATTATCATGGCTCGATTTTGCGCCCCGGGCTCCCTTCGGGCTTGCTTGGAATCATCAAGGTCAGCTTCGAACAGCAACAAAAGATCATCGCCCATGAAGCACGAAAAGAACGTTACGAAGCCTTTAGTGGTGTAGAAGAACATTTGATTACAGTTCGTGAACTTCTGGTACAAACAGCTATGCATTCCTCCGGGGAAATCGATCTATCTGAGGAATCTCTGAATCTTGTCAAGGAATTGGGTATGGAAGATTTGCTGAACCGTCCTGCACAAAAGCTCTCCAACGGCGAAATGCGAAAAACTCTGCTGGTTCGGGCACTTTTCAATCAACCGGAACTTCTCATCCTGGATGAGCCATTTGAAGGGCTGGACCGGGATTCTCTGGGATCATTTTCAGCACTGATCTCCCAGGTCATTCAGAAGGGGACTCCGTTGATGCTGATCACTCATCGCTTCACTGAACTGGTTCCAGAAATCACACATATCCTGTGTTTAAAGAATGGGAAAATCTTTGCCAAAGGTGAACGTGACACAATGCTCGATATTGCCCAGAATGGAAGTCTTTATCATGACGATTTGGATTCCCTTTCCTTAAAAAAAACATTCGATATCAATGGGAAGTGTGAGAACAAGGTAAAAAGAAACACCCCTCCTTGTGTTCAGGCTTCCGATTCATCCTTTGTGATCGAGATGAAAAATGTCAGAGTTGCTTATCAGGATAAGGTGATCCTCGAAAACTTCGACTGGAACGTCAAAAAAGGGGAAAACTGGAAAATTTTAGGGCCTAATGGTGCTGGAAAATCAACTTTGCTATCCCTGATTTCCGGAGACCATCTGCAAGCTTACTCGAATCAGATTAAGATTTTCGGTCAGCCCCGTGGAAAAGGAGAAAGCATCTGGGAGCTCAAACAACAAATTGGGATGGTAACGAACGAACTGCAACTGGCGTATCAGCAACCGGTTAATGTTTTTAAAGTCATACTCTCCGGTTTTTACGATTCTATTGGGCTCTATCAACCTGCATCCGAAGGGCAGAAACAAACGGGAAAGTACTGGCTATACATGTTAGGGCTGGAAGCGCTGGCAGAACGAGACTTCCTCAAACTTTCTTATGGTCAACAGCGAATGATTTTGATTGCCCGGGCAATGGTCAAATCCCCCCCCCTACTCATTCTAGATGAACCCTGTCAGGGACTTGATCCTTTCAATCGGAATGAAATGCTGGACATCATTGACAAGATTGGCAGTGAAACTGAGACTCAACTGCTATATGTCACCCATTCTCCTGAAGATCGATTGGGCTGTTTGGATTTTGAACTCAGTTTCGTGAAAAATGAAAAGGGATCTTATTTCACACGAAAAACATCCCTCAACCATTAGGAAATACATTTGAACCCGATTCAAAGGTTAAAGATAATCACGGGAAGATATTTTTCTTGATCGATCTTAACCTTTTCATTTCTCATACGATTCCTCTTAAGATGGAACAAAGATGATTATGCCAGAAAGGTAATTTCATCCCCAGAATTATACCTCTTGGAATTAAACAGTTTGAATCATTTTGAAACTGCCCCCAGAATAATTGCTCTAAGTGTTTTCTTTTATGTCCCCAAAATTAAAACAAACTGCTGAAACCATGTTTCCCCATTCAGATCATAAGGAGCTTCAATGTCTTTAGGCCATGGCCGTCATTATTTGGCTATCCCAGGCCCTTCGGTGATGCCTGATCGTGTGCTGCAGGCAATGCATCAGGCGGCACCCAACATTTATGAAGGAGCCCTTCATGAAATGGTGGACGGACTTTTTCCAGATTTGAATCGTGTCGCCAAAAGTTCTGAAAAAATGGCCATCTACATCGCCAACGGACATGGCACATGGGAAGCGGCTCTTACCAATACTCTATCGCGGGGGGATCGAATCCTTGCCCTTGCCACAGGCCGATTCGTGGTTTTCTGGTCCAACATGGCTGAACGTCTTGGACTGGATGTGGATCTAGTCGATTTTGGGAAATCTGCTTCAGTGGATCTCAATCAGGTAGAAGAAAAATTGAGGGCCGATAAGGATCGGAACTATAAAGCAATTCTTGTAACCCAGACTGATACGGCCAGTTCGGTGAGGAATGATATTGCTTCCCTTTCAGAATGCATTCACTCCACAGGACATCCGGCATTGCTGATGGTGGATTGCATGGCCAGTCTCGCCTGCGATCCTTTTGAGATGGATGAATGGAAAGTAGATCTAATGGTTGCAGGAAGTCAAAAAGGACTGATGACCCCACCAGGGCTAGGTTTCATGTATTTCAACCAGCGTGTGATTGAAGCTCGGGAAAAGGCGGATCTTGTCACCCCTTATTGGGATTTGCTCCCTAGAATCAATCCCGAAGTATTCTATGAATATTTTTATGGCACTGCCCCAACCCACCACCTTTTCGGACTGCGTGAAGCGTTGAACATGCTTTTGCTGGAAGAGGGATTGGAACAGGTTTGGGCCAGACATGCCAAACTGAGTCAAGCGGTTTGGGCTGCTTTTGAGGCTTGGGGGAAAGGAAGTTCCATCCGCCTCAACATCCGTGACCCTAAACAACGTTCTCATTCCGTTACAGCTGCCTCCATGGATGCTCCCTATGCGACGGAACTGAGACGTTGGACCGAACACAAAGCCGGGGTTACCCTCGGCATAGGTCTGGGCATGGCCGATCCTTCCGATCCCACCTACCATGGCTTTTTCCGCGTGGCTCACATGGGGCATGTCAACGCTCACATGACCCTAGGCATGCTGGCCGTGATCGATGCAGGACTTAAAGCTCTTAAAATTCCCCATGGTGAAGGAGCCACTGAAGCAGCGAGTCAAATCATCAGCCTAGCCTGATATTCCCAAAATCATGCATCTTCAGTAAGTTCTGACAAAGCTCATAAATCATCATGTTTCCTTCAGCCTTGGAGGGTCTGGATTTTTATTGACAAGCTTTGTTGGAAAACATCCCAAACACTTATTTTTTGTAAATTTAGGTGGTATTTCAATTGCATGAAAATTTGTATTTTAATTGCTGAATAGGAGTCTCAATGAACCGCGTTATTTTCTTATCAATGATTTCATTTTTCTTTTTAGGAACGGTCACTTCGGCTATGAGCCTGAGAGTCCATACTCCCATATCGACTTCTTGGAGTGGTGATGATTCCTCATATACCTTTAGCAGTTCGGGTTTATCAATAAGAGCTATTGTAGGATTGGTTGGCTTTGGTTATACCACAAGTACACTTACGGCCAAACCAAGCAGTGGTTCTTCAAATGATTATGGCTCACAAGCGTTGGATGTATCTTTAACACCACCTGTATTTGATATGTTAACAGTTGGAATAGGTACAATAATTGGTGGAAGTGTGCCTAAATCACAAAATTTAGATTCAGCTTCGGGCTCAACAACTTTCTTTAATTTGAATTTCGGATTAGGTCCTGTTGACTTATTGCTTGGCTATAGAATGTGGGACGTAGTTCAAAAAAGAAAATCTGGTGCAGAAAATAAATTAAAATACAATGAAGTGGGTTTAGGTGTAGGACTTGGTTTTTAATCCAATCAATCTATTTTTCTTCTGGCCTTTCGAGAATTTGTAACTTGTAACCCTTCTTTCCCGGGGTCGGGGGCGAGGTATCTTTGAAAACTCTCGACACAATCTTGAAGCTCGTATCCTTTCTGAGGTTTCCCATAGATCCGGAGCGGCTTGGGCCTGATGTCGAAACCACGGAGCTTGTAGGCCACCTGCCGTGCCGTGATCTTCGCACCCTGTTTGAACGTTAACCATGGCCGCTCTTCATCAGCGCAGAGTGCTTCAATCAGGTCCACAGACGAGATACGTCCGATACCCTTGTCAGAAATAATCTGCCGGATATCTGACAGCAACTGGATGGCAATCGACGACTGATCGTCTTCGGTTTGTGACAAAGCCACAGCAGCATACGCGTCATGTTCTGATAGGTGTTGTAGATTTGAGTGAAGGACTTTGAATAGTGGGATCTGGGAAAAATATTTATGCATAATCCATTGTAATAAGTTGATGATTCATACAGAATGAAAGTTAATCATAAATGAGAGTCCCTCTTCAAAATAAGGTTCAGCCTATGAAAGATTTTCCCCAAACCCTGCGTAATCGTGTCCGTCGGATTCCTGAACGTGGAAATTACTCGAAGGATACCATCTATCCAATCCTGGATGCCGCATCGATCTGTCATGTCGGATACGTCGAGGAAGGACAACCTTATGTCATTCCCACCCTTCACGGACGCATCGAAGATACGATTTACCTCCATGGAGCAAAGGCCAGCAGGACAATCAAGGAATCTGCTTCTGGAATCCCCTTGTGCCTGACGGTTTCTCTAATAGACGGCATTGTGGCTGCACGTTCGCTCATGCATTCAAGCCTTAATTATCGTTCTGTTGTGGTTTTCGGTACCGGACGAATGGTGACTGAACCAGAGGAAAAAATACGTGCCCTGGAAGCCATAACGGAGCAGATTATTCCAGGACGTTGGAATGAGGCACGGAAACCAAATGAAAAGGAACTTAACGCAACCAATGTGGCTGCGGTTTCAATCGAATCTGCTTCCGCCAAGGTTCGGAACGGTCCTCCGATTGATGATGAAGAAGACTACTCACTTCCGATTTGGGCGGGTGTTGTTCCTTTTTCAAACAGGATGGGCCCTCCTGTCCCGGATTCCCGACTGGGTGAAGGAATTCAGATTCCGGAATCCATTAGGCGTCTAAGTAGCTAGGAAAAAGATTCTTCATTTGCTGACTTAGAGAGCATTAATTAGTCATGCTCGGTGTTGCTCCAGATCGATGACCTCGGCGGGCAGAAGCTTAGGAAGCCGAGACCTGGGTTAACTAGGTTAGGACGTTAGCGGTCCTCCCCCCAAAAAGTGGTCCACCTGATAGTATGGGGAATTAACCCACAGTCATCTACCCACCCAACCACCCCCTAGCATCAAGCTGCACCACTGATCCAGTTCGTGCATCTCAATCTACCCGTGATTCCTATGTATCGAAGTGCGGTTCCGGTTAAAGGGAAGATATTGATCAACGCATGCAGCATTCGTATTCCAGGACCGCATTTTTGGTCTGCTGCATAACACCATCTGAAGTCAGTGTAAGAAAGGAACTCACGGGGACTCCTGAACGCTCTAGTGCTTCTGCAACCCAGGTATTGCAATTGTTGGTAAGTTGATAGCCCCCAGTAGCCTTGAAGAAGTGACTGTTTTTGTAAATACCTCTACCCAACACGACAAACTGGGAATCAAGGTCTCTGTAGAACGAGGCTGAGATATAATCAACAAGCCTTCCGAGACCTTGTCGACTAAGGCGGACTTCAACCATTTCGCTGTGTGGAAAGTGAGCATGGGGGTATGTCAACACAGAAACTACCTGCAGGACACTGTCAGTAGGCCATAAAATCGCCTTAAGGGGTACACCACTTGTTATTTTCTCTGCCTGGTAGAAATCAGCATCTCCCCATCCGAATTCATAGTATTGCGAGTAACCCAGGGTCTCTTCAATATGGGGCAAACCAACTAGTGACTCGTATGGAAGGATCAGTCCAGCGTGCCATCCATGATTGATCACATATACACTTCTTTCATTTTCAATTGAATCTGGAAATGACTGCCATGACAAGGCTGAGGCACATCCTGATACTGAAAGCAGGAGGATAATGAACAGAAATAACCATCCTGTTTCTTTATACCAAGTCATTACGTGGATCTAAGGATGAATTTATTTTTTATCCAATTTATTGATACCAACATTTCATAACTTTTTGAAGGGGGCAATAATGGGATCATTAAAGTAGATAGAACTCCTTCCAGTCTGCTTCACGTAAATTCCTGGTCCGGGCAAAAGTGTAAATCACGAAACGCATACCCAGATAAGTCAATCGGTGTCCCTGGTAGTCATCCAACCGTAAAAGAAATTCAGGAAGCTCTTCAGGTTTCAGCGCTACCATTTTTTCTTCAGGTGTAGGGTCAGGGCTTTGCTGATCCCCGCGGCTGGTGAATGAGGGTCATCAAAGCTGGTGCGAGCAGAAGGTCGCCGAGAAGGGCGACAATGATGGTAATGCCGGTGATCAGCCCAAAGGAATAAAGGTTGCTCAACGAGGACTTGGTGTAGGTGAAGAACCCGATGGCCAGCACGACGGTGGTGAACAGCATGGCACGTCCGGTGGTATGCAGGGTTTGAGAAACCGCTTCGTGGACCTCGCCGAGTTGATGGTGGTATCTGCGGAAGTTGTGCAGAAAATGAACGGTATCGTCTACCGCCAGTCCGAGGGCGATGCTGCCCACTAGGATGGAGGCCATGTCCAGCGGCAGGTCCAGCATCCCCATCACTCCGAGGCCGATGAGGATCGGCAGAAAGTTCGGGATCATGCTCCACAATCCCATGCTCACGCTAGTCAGCAGAAGCATCATCAGCGCGGTAATCACCAGTGCGGCAATCAAGTAACTGGTAAGCATGCTCTGCATCACGTAGTTGACCGTCCGCACCATCAGGGGGATCAAGCCGGTCACCATATAATCCCCGGCAAACAGGTTTTCGGCGGTCTGTTCCAGTTGGTCGAGCAGCCCGGCATACTGGTTGGCGTCGGTCCAGGTGGTTTTCACGGTGATGCGCGCTTCCGTGTACTGGCTGTCCACCACTCGCTCCAGGTCATCGGAGCCTCCGTTTTCAAACAAAACCAGTTCCTGGGCAATCAGTTTACGATCTTCAGGCACGGAGTAGAATTCATCACGGTCTTCATTGAGCACCTTGTTGATTTCCTTGACCGTATCCACCAGCGAAGACGATTTCCCAACCAAAAGAGTCTCGTCTCCCAACTGTTCAGCCTGCTGGTTGAAGGCCTCGAGCCGGTTCATCAGAGCCGGTTGCTTGACTCCGTCCTCCACTCCGGAGTTGACCACAAACTCTACTGTGGCGGCGCCTTTCATGTGACGGTCGATCACTTTGGTCGCCTGCCTCATCGAATTGTCCTCCGGCAGCCAGGCGATCGGGTCGTGAGAAAACCGCAGTTGCGTCGTCCCGATTCCGGCAAGCAGGGACAGCATGATACTGGCTGAAACCACTGTCCAGGGACGGTTGACCGCGAATTCTCCCATAATGCTCAACACCCGGTCCACAAGAGACACGCGCAGCACACGTGAAGGTCCCCATTTTTGGGGCGCAGGCAACACCGTGAGCAGTGCCGGGAGCAGGGTCAGCGTGAAAAACACCGCCAGCAATACCCCTGCCGCCCCGAAAACTCCTAGCGCGGCAATCGGCGCCGCTTTTGACGAGGTGAAAGAAAGCAGTCCACCGGCGGTGGTCAGACTGGTCATCAAAATCGACAGTCCGGAATGCCCCATGGCAAACGCGATGGCTTTCCCCTTGTCCCCCGTGCGTTGGAATTGGTGGAAATAGATGGTGAGCAGATGCACCGAATAACCCACTCCGACGGCCAGCAGAAAGGATGGCAAAACCTGGGTTACCAGCGTGAACGGCGCTCCGAACGCGGCCATCAGCCCAAGGGCTGATACCAGGGAAAGCACCACCGTCAGCAGGGGAAGCGCAATTCCTAAAAGGTTGCGGAAAAGCAGCAGCAAAAGCATACCGATGGTCCCGATGCCGATCCCGGTGAAGACCGGTACGTCTCCCATCATCGCCGTTTTCAAATCTTCCATCATCACCGGAGAACCGCCCAGGACCACTGGGAAATCTTCGCCCCGATACCGGGCGGCGATATCGCGCAGCGCGTAGACAAATTCCCCGTTCTGCTCCACCGTCAAGCGGTCCAGTTGTTCCTCCTCTACCCCGGCAGCCTCCGTTTCGGCTTCCCCACTTTCAAATGCCTGATCAAAACCATCTTCAGGCATCATGGATTCTTCATCCGAAGATGAATGCACATTGGAACGCACAATCACGGAGGTATGGGTCCCATCCTCGGAAACCAGCAGGTTGCGGTAGCCTTTGTTGGAAAGCACTCTCTGTTTAAGCCGTGCAACGGCCTCTTCATCCTCAGGCCAATCCTCCAGCAGTTCCTCGATGATCAGTTTCCCCTCTTCTCCGCGAATCGAGGTGGCATTGATCAGGCTGATCACTTCATCCAAATGGGGCGTCTCGTTTTCCAGATCCTCGTGAAAAGCCTTCAGCTTTTGAAGAAAGGCGTGTTCAAAGACGTTTTTGGAACGGATCGTCGCCATCACGATTTCGTCGCGTCCGTATTGTTCGCGGAACTCGTCGTAGGCGAGCAGCACCGGATCGTCCTTTTCGAAAAACGCTTCATTGGAGGTATCGACCACAAGAGCGGGCAGCGACCAGGTCATGGCTGCCCACAGCAGCAGGGCAGCGGCAATGGTTTTCCACGGATTGCCGTACACCAGGCGTCCAAATCTCTCAAACCTCTGTTCGATCCTGAATATAATGTGCTTCATTCCATTCCAGATAATTCAGCGTTTTGATTCCATTTCACTTCCCGGGAGACCAGACGAATCTGCACGGAGAGTGTGCCTTCAAGGTCGATGGAGGAATCGACTTTGTACTGCAGATTCAACCCCATAAACGCGCCGTCCTTCAGCGTCGCCAGGCCGGTGTCCCGTTTGCTGAACAGCGAGCGGAGAGCATTGTCTGAAACTTCTTCGACCAGTTCAACTGGGAATCCGGATATGCTTCCAGGGCCCATCAAAATCGTTAAGGTGCTGCACTTCGGTTTTAAAAATTTGCTGCTTGTCGTTCCATCCGGAGTACTCGAAGCCTAGCAGCACGCAGAATCCGATTCCTGAAGCAGAAAAAAGACCGTTGTTGGTACAAAACCCAAAACCTCGAACTCTGTATCAAAAAATGATCGTGGAAACAACCAAATTCCAAAAACTCCCAATGGACGTTCTGTAACTAAAATCTAAGCCTATGCCGTGCTTAACGGGGAGCTTAATGGACTTTAATGGAGGGTGATAAACGGTGTGCTGGCGGAAAGGGAGTCCGCCACATGTTATATTCATACTATTGAAATAATTGGATTAAATAATTTGTAAATAAATTTATACCGTCATATGTACCGTCAGAGGTACGCCTTAAGGGAGATCCAGCGCAGAAACCTTCAACGTGCTAAAGGCATCATTTCATAACCATCTACCCTCAGCAGGATCCATCCCGTATCGAATCCCTGTTTCGCATTCACACCGATTCATCTACATAATTTGAAAATCACACCAACGTGTGC